>ERZ773027.121-NODE-121-length-49352-cov-43.146500_pt1 | contig 49352 bp, 63 predicted proteins | sample MGYA00511032_ERZ773027 | MGnify/ENA primary metagenome ERZ773027 (study PRJEB29015, sample SAMEA2738138) | human oral metagenome | biome: human oral; feature: human-associated habitat; material: saliva | place: China | collected 2190 ... | reverse complement strand
CGCAGCGACAAGCCAGAAGCTACACAGTTCCGTCGTTGGGTCACCAGCGAAGTCCTACCCTCCATCCGCAAGCACGGCATGTACGCCACACCGGCCACCATCGAAGATATGATCGCCAACCCCGACATCATCATCCAGCTCGCGACAACCCTCAAAGAAGAACGAGCAGCACGCGCCAAAGCCGAAGCAGAAGTCGAAGCCCAGCGCCCTGTCGCAGCCCTCGGCAAAGCCATCGAAACAGCAGAAGGAGACCTCACACCCAGCGCCTTCGGCAAAATCCTGTCGCACACTAACAAGACCATGGGACCAAACAAGTTCTGTCGCTGGCTCCTCGACAACAACTTCGCATTCCGCAACGGGCAGGGCAAGATCATCCCCATGCAAGACGCTGTGAACCGAGGAATCCTCATCCTCACCGAACGCATCGACCCGGCTGGTAAGATCAGGCCGCAACTCCTCGTCACACCTGCTGGCCAGTCCTACTTCGCTGGCATTCTGAGCTGCTGCTGAGAACCAAGAGAAGAGAGGCGGCATCCCTTCGGGGGTGTCGCCTCTCTTTTTTGCGGCCGCTGGGTCACGCTCGCCCTCCCGGCATCCGACACCGTCACGGCTGAGGGTGTCAAGTAAGTCAGCTGATGGTGATACCAACTGTTCGCAACTTCTCCCATTTTTTCAAAAAACTAATTCTGAGCCTCTTACATCAGAATTAGTTTTTTTAATTTTTCTGGAAGGTTGTAGAAAAGTGGTATCAGATAATAAGGGGAACTGACTTTTCGTTGCAATAGCAACGAAAAACCTGATACCTTTTTTTGGATCACTCTGACTCGGGTACCCCCTCTGCGCGTTTTTACTTGTGAAAACCGAGGGGGTCGCGCAATCAGTTTCATCAGTTCTCTCACCCCCTCCAGCCCCTCAGGAGGCACGTGAGCCTTTTTTTGGGATCAGCCTAAAGGGCGTTTGTAAAGTGCCCTCCACGTTGAGGGGCCAGCATCACATCACTGTTCGTGTTGACGTGGCCGGCAAAGTGTGCCTATAATAGGGTCAAGCCTTTCAGGTGGAAGCTAACACGGAGAACCCCTAGCTCTTGCAGAGCTGGGGGTTTTCTGTTAGACTGGTCAACGTTAAGCTTCTTTTTTACTGAAAGGGCCTTTATTATGATCACCTCTTGGTCACCCTCAATCACCGACGCGCACATGCGGAAGTGCGACAGTAGTCTTGAAGACTTCATGGACATCTTCAAGCCCGAAAACGTGGAGCAGCAGCCCACCAAAGACGGCCGCAACTACATCGCAGGCCAGCTCCTCGACTACACCCTGCCTCGCGGCAAGGGGAACGTTATCGACAGGTGCGCTGCCGTCCTCGACTGCGACGACGCCGACAAGGCCAGTATCGACAAGCTGGTGGAGGCCGTGCGAGGCCTGGGCGTGCGCGCTGTCGTCCACTCTACCTACTCCTCCACGCCCGAGCGTCCCCGCGTGCGTGTCGTTATTCCCCTGAAGGATGTCGTCGTCCCTGGAGACTACACCAGCCTGTGCAAAGCCCTCATGACCCACCTGAACATGGTGACGTGGGATGAGTCCTGCGCGCAGGCGGAACGCGCCATGTACGCGCCCGCCAAGTCTGAAGGCGGCAACTACTGGGCCGAGGAAACGGAAGGCCCCCTCATGGACGGGCAGGAGTGGCTGAAAGCCCCCGAGCCGAAGCAGCGCAAGACGCGCACGAGCAAGGGCAACATCGCCAAAAAAGACCGCAAGCGCAAGCCCGAGAACGACGCCGGCATCCAGGGCGCCTTCAACAAGGTCTACACCATCGCCGACGCCATCGAAACCTTCGACCTCCCCTACGAACCCGGCCGCGAAGGCCGCTGGACCTACTACGGCGCACACGCTGAGGGGGGCCTGCGCCTCGTCGAAGGCCGCGAAGACCTGTGCATCAGCGAGCACGCCAACACCGACCCCGCCTGCTTCATCGACGGCAACGGCTCCCACCGTGCCCTGTCGGCGTTTGAACTGTGCGCCGTCCACCTGTACGGCGACGACGACGACACCAGCCTACCGCCGCGCGAGCGTGCCTCCATGCAGAAGATGGCCAAGTGCGCCGCTGAGGACGAGCGTGTGCGGACAGAACTAGGCAGTGACAACACTGAAGCCACCGACGTAGCATGGCTGGCCAGCCACATCGGCGACACATACACACAGGCCGAATACACCGCCGCCGCCCTGCGAGATCGCCTCGCATACGTCGATGGGGTAGGCGTGCTCATGTACACACCACCCCGCGGGCTGTGGGGGCCAGTGCATGAAAGCATGGCCCTCAACTGCATCGCTGATGTAATCCGCACCTGGTACCAGGGTGCCCTACTGACAGGGGACAATGACTTGATTAAGAAGGTTTCGAAACTACGCCACGTGTCCGGGCCGCGGGCAATCGCCGCGCACCTGCCCGCAATGCTGAGCATCCCCGCAGACGCGTTCGACGCTAACCCCGAACTGCTGTGCACGCCCAATGGTGTCGTTGACCTGCGCACCGGCAAGCTCATGCCCCACGACCCCAAGTACCTCATGACGAAGCGGACGAATGCCCCATACATGCCGGGCGCGACACACCCGGCATGGGACAAGGCCCTGCAGGCCCTCGATCCGCATGAGCGCGCCTGGCTGCAGCGGTGGATCGGGTGCGGTCTGACTGGCTACCAGCCCGACGATAACGGCGCGGCAACGCCGATCCTGCTCGGCGGCGGCTCCAATGGCAAATCTGTCCTCATGACATCGATTGCTCGCGCCTTCGGCGGGTACGCGCATATGGGCACTCACGCTCTGCTCACGCCCGACAATGGCAAAGACCTGCTGCGCGCTGCTGCAGCTCTTCGCGGCGTGCGCCTGTGCTACATTGAAGAACTCCCCGACGGTGTCCTTAATGGCAACGCAATCAAGCAGGTGAGTGCGACACCCACCATGAAGGGGGAGTTCAAGTTCAAGCCGGAGTTTACTTTCAACGCGACGCACTCCCTCATGGTGAGCGCGAACGTTGCCCCCCGCCTTGACGAATGCACGGACGCTGTCGTGCGTCGTCTGGCCGTCCTGCCTTTCAACTACCGCTACGTGCCGAACCCCTCGCGTAAGGGGGACAAGCTTGTGGACAGTAACCTCCTGCGCGAGCTGGAAACCAAGGAAGCACAGGCTGCTATCCTCGCATGGGCTGTCGAAGGTGCACGCGCCTACCTTGCGGATGGTCGTCATGTCCTGCCCACAACTGAGCTGATGGAGGGCGAGAAGAGTAAGTGGCTGAGCAACATCGATACCCTCGCGGGCTTCTTTAACGACATGCTGATTGAGGATGAAGGCGCAATGATCCCGTGGACTCACCTGTATGCCGCTTTCGCTGAGTGGCAGCGTGAGAATGGTGGTAAGACGTGGAATAGGGCGACGTTCAAGAACCGCGTGTCGTCGCATCGCATGTTCTCTGATTTTAAGTCTGGCAAGCTGCGTACCACTGGTATGAGCTTGTATCATGATAAGTATGGTGGCGGGCCTAAGGCTCCGACAGGCACGCAGGTGGCTGGTTTGCGTGGCGTGCGTTTCCGTACCCCTGACGATGAGATCGCGGGGCCTGACGGCGGGTACATTGAGCCTGAAGAAGTGGCTGTGCCTGCTCCTGAGCCTGAGGCCCTGATCCCCGCCGAAGACATTCCCGCCCTGAGTCCGCGTGTTGTGCCTGAAAAGGATGAGGTGGAACGACAGGGCCTTGTTGAGGAGATTGAAGGCCTCGCATGCTTCGTGCGACAGCTCCCCGGTGGCGTCGAAGAGGTAAACCGCCTCGCGTATGAGACGGGAGCCACGAGCAGGCAGGCGCCGTTGGGTAAGCTTCGGGCGTTTAAGATCCGCCTGGAAGGCGCACTCGTTCGACTGGCCGTCCAGGAACAGGGACGGGAACGTCGGCAGGAATGAACAAGGAACCCCAAGAGGGGTACTCACTCAACGAGTACCCCTCAGAGGGGAGTGTTAAGCGGTGCGATGCTCAAAACCACGCAGCGACAGCTGCCCCAACGTGATCCCCGGCGGTGTCGGAAGATCAGCAACCCGAGGCATATCAAACAGGTAAGCCAGGTCCCACACCGACGTATACGGTTCAGCAGACACGCTCGCACCCGACTCACTGTACTCAACACTATTAATCTGCCACGTGTACCTGTCGAACAAAGCGCAAGTCCCCGCCATGCGACCAAACACCTGAGGCTTATCAGTCACAGGCTTATTCGCCGTAAACGCCAACAAGTCATCCATGATCTTCTTCATCGTCGTACCCTCAGGCCACTTCTCAGTAGCCTTCTCAGGCAACGGCGCATCCGTAAAAGCAGTCACATCAGCCGCAGTCACAGGCTCACGCTCGAAGTCATACGTAACATCCGTATACGCCTCATTCAACGGGGTCATACCAGACCACTCAAGACTCGTCTTAGTCCCCAAAGCAGACTGAGCAGCATACATACACGCCGCATACGCCTTATCCACCGTGTCGATATAAGGGCTACTGATCTTCAACGGATCAGTCTTACGAGGATAACCCGTATAGAACGTGACGGTCTTCTCGACATAAGGATAACCCTCACCACAAATACGCAAGAAAGAGTAATCGTTCTGACCATCGGATTCAGCCAACCGATACGGCGCAAGCCGCTTATTCAGCATGCCCGTCACAGTCACCTTAATCTGATTCGGCTCATCCCCTACTTCGACAAACACGCTGCCACCCTCAGCGTTCCATTGCGCAGGGACAATCGGCTTATTGTCTTTGCCGACAACCACATAGTAGCTTTTACCAAACTCCTTCGGACCAGGAACGACACCTGACTTCCCAAAATACACAGAGCGAGCACCACTAGGATAGTCATACGGCATGACACAAACAGGCTGCGACGTAATACTCTTCACGTGAACAGGAACCTCAAGAACAAATTCCTTCGTCTCACCAGCATCGACAGAAAGCACCTCAAGGTCCCTTAAAGCCTCCAGATAAGACTTATTCGGGTCATAATATGGATACAACACGACAGTAGGCGCAGGCATATTCTTTAAATAAGCATTAAAAACAGGCTTTCCATCAATCCAATAAGCCGCCTCAGAATTACCACCATTAAACAGCTTCTCAACAAGAGACTCACGATACGTACACTCAATGCTCGACACAGGCTCAGACTGCTCATACGAAATCTTATAGTCAGACGTGTAACCCTGAAGACGAGTCAGGATCGTATGATTCTTAAACACCACAACCGTGTCGTACACCCACGTGATCTGAAGGTCATTAGCCGACAGCCACGACTTCAAGACAGACCACAGATTGCCTTTACCACCAGGAAAATCATAAATGTGGTCATAAGACACACCCTCAATAGTAAAGAACCCCGTAACAGTGCTACTAGGGTGGAAATTCTGCACGTATATCTTCGGAGCATCAACGACACCAGCGGTCTTAAAGAACTTCGTAATAATAGCCTTTAGCTCCGTATAGACCATAGGCTCAATCGTCGCCTCGATATCCAGTAGATAAAAAGGATCATTCAACGTAACAGACCAAACCCAAGGCCCTGTCGTCAAAGCGCGTGCAATAGCATGAGTACGACCAAAACGCAAGTCGCTCAGCACCACACCCTTGTTCACAACAAGAGCAGGCTCAATACCACCAGCACCCTCCAACGAGTACTCAGAGAAGCCACCAGACGCCTGATCACGATCCAGCGACACACCATCCTCCTGCACAGACCAGTTCGTAAGCTGGCCAGCAGGGATCCCAAAGACACGCATCACCATGAGTAGCACTCCTCCAAAGAAACCGAAGCAGAAAAATGACCACGAGCATTATTAACCGTCACAAGACGAGCAGACCCAGGAACAACTTTCATATTCCCCCCACCAGCCGGATACGAAAACTCATATTCACTCGCGCCAGCCAGTACCTGAGCAGGATCATACGGTGTAATACGAAGACCACACCACGACAACTGGCCATCCTGGCCAGGGCGCATCGTAATCTCCCACAAGCCCTCACTCATACTAAAAACCTGATTCTTCAGCCTCGTAATAACCGTGCCAGGTGTGCCGCCATCAACACGACTAATCGTCCACCTAAACGGCTGCTTACCATCCTCATAGCCCGATGCAAAAAATGTCCCATAATAACCCTCAGGAACAACAACACGCTCCGTATACGTACCAATCTTGCTCAACGCCAAAGACTCCTGACGAGCATTCAACTTACTAAACGCATGACTGAGCTGATTGTTAACAGCAAAAGAATCAGGCTTATACACAACCGTAGGATGCCGAGACTTCTCATCAATATCATCCGACACAAACAAAGCCTGCTTACCCCAATCGTTATACGCGAACGGAGTACCAGCATGAACATGCAAATAAGGCAAACCCATCAAAGGCGACAACATGTTATTGAACGAGAACGGATCAGCATACGACACCCACTCATCCCCACGATTCAAAAACAAACGACGAAACAACTCAGCCTGACCACGATTCAAATACGACCAATTCAACTCATACTTCCGATGCCCATACACAGAACCATTAATCGACGCAAAACCATTCAGCAACGTCGTCGAATCACTACCGAACTGCACACTATCCGCTGTCGGAGACTCATCCGGAGCCGGAAACCACGACATAAGCTTCCCAACCGCGAAATAAACCTCACGAGTCGAACAACCCCTAGTAAACGCCACGGTTACCACTCCTCACATTGTTGTTATCCACATTCTTGCTAATCGCGCGCCCATTCAACATGACAGTTGTCGAAACAGCCTTGACAAGCTCACTGAACTGTGCTGGATTAATTGTAACAAGGCCTTCACCAGCGGCAGCGGAATAGCCACCACCAGACATTACTGGCACCTGCATCGTATTCAATGCATTCATGAAGCCCTTACCGTAGAAATCGACAGCAGGCTGGCTAATGACGTACTCACCACTGCGCACACTAAACAGCCCATTGCCATTCGTAGCCAGCAGATTGTCGGCATTCGGATTAGCCGGAGGCCGACCCGGCACCAAACCGCCAGAAGCAAAACCACTAGACGGAATCAGACCGCCATCAAAGAACTGATAACCATCAGCCCAAGGCCCAGCCTTACCCCAATGACGCTTACCAGTCAAAACCTGACTCAAATCAGGAACAACCCGCATCCGAACAGTAATCGTAGACTGTGAGGGCTGCACCGGAACAGTCACAGGATCAGCATGAATACCATCAATAGCTCCCTGCGTCGCACCGACAGACCCATTATCCGTCACGTTCTCATGAACATCACGAGGAACCTGACCAATAGTCCCAGTCAGACTGTCGAACGCACCAGCCAACTCAGTCACCTCACCCTGGTTATAGCCCAGCTGAGTCACCTGGGAGATAAACTGCTGCTTCAAAGACTGCGTATACGCCTCGATCTCCTGTGTCGAATGGCCAGCAGCAGCATAAGCCTCAATCAGACCAATCATCTGAGACTGCAGCGACCGCAAAGCCTCACGGTTAGCAATAGCCGCCTCCGTGTAACCCTTCAACGCAAACTGGCCAGCCTGAAGAGTCGAAATCTCCTTGTCATTGTCAGCAATCTTCGACTGACCCTCGTTGATCTTCTGCTTCGCCTCATCAATGTCAGTCTGCGTAGACTGCATACGCTCCTCGTCGCCGTACTTCACAGCGACAGCGTGGAAGAACTCAGCATCATGCAACTCCTGCTGGGCACGACGCATATCCGACGCAAGCTTCTCGTTCTCCTTACGAAGATTCTTGATCTTGCTCGTCGTATTCTCAACATCCTTGCGCAAAGAGTTGAGGCCCTTGTGGTAATTGTCCTGAGCCGTCGTCGAACGCCACCACGACTGCAGCGCCTTGTCGAGCGCCGACTTCAACCTCGACAGGAAGTCCTCAAAAATCTCAGCAGCAGTCTTCGTCTCCTTACGAGCACGAGACGACGGCGACGAACCACGACCACCACCACCAGACGAACGAGGCGAATGGCCACCACCGCCGCCACCAGACGAACGCTGAGGCTTCGCACGGAAATTCGCAGCACTGAATGCGCTCTTACCAGCATTCCGGTTAGCAAACGTAGGCAGACGAACCTTCGACTTCTGGCCAAGAGTAAACGACCCCTTACCAGACAGAGACTTCGTGCCACCAATCTGTGACATGTAGCCCTGGATGGACTGCCAAATAGCCTGGACCTTACCCAAGAAACCCTGAGCCTGGCTCACCGCGTTCGCCGCATTACCAACCATCTCATTCAACGACGCATCCGTGGCTGAATGGTCAACCTCACCCGACTGATACGGCTGGGCAATAATCGCAGCCATCGTGTCACGCTGAGCCTCAAACGCGCTCATGTCGAAGCCCTGAGCCGACAGGTAGTCAATCGTGTCCTGAATCGACTGCTGAGCATACTGGTACGCCTCCTCACCAGTTAGGCCCATTTCCTCGATACCAGCCGCAGCAGCGTTCCCCATAGCCTGGAAATAGTCTTCAATAGCAGCAATGTTCGCCTGGCCCTCAGCAGAGTTCGGGTCCATCGACGTACCATTGGTCTGCATAGACTCATATACCTGCTGCAACGCGCTGTCAAGAGCAGCAGCTGCATCTGTCGAAGAAAACATCTCATCAAGGACAGAACGAAGAACCTCACCAAGGTCCTTGAACTCATCCTTAGCGTCACCGATCTTGAACGACGCCTCCTCAGAGCTGTCGCCAGCCTCAGACATCTCCTGACCAAACAGCTGGGCATCATTCAAAGCGTCACGCATAGCCCCACCGACACCCTCAGTCTGGCTCTTCACCTCATTCAAGGCACTGATCTGCCCCTCAAACTGCGAAGCAATGTCCGCACGCTTAGTTGCATAAGAAGGTGACTCAGGATCAAGCTTAGCAATCATCTCATTCTTGCGCGCCTCAAGCTGAGCAATATACCCATCCACATACGCGTCAGCAGCGGCTTTACCGCCGCCCTCAGACTCCGACGTAGTTGCCAACTTAATGTACTGCGCATAGCTGAAGCCCATGTCAACAAGCGCCTGCTTGACATCCTTCGACATGTTCTTGAAAGAATCAGACCCCTGAATGGCATCACTGATGAGAGCCTGAGTATGCTCGCCGATCTTCAGCGTCGAATAGCCGAACGCCTCAGCCTGAGCATGTGTCGTCTGAACAACCTGGCCGGACTTATCCACGTAGTAACCAAGTGCCTCACCATTCGAGGTGAGAGTCTGGCCGTTCTGCTGGATCGTAGCGTTCAACTCAGCGAAAGAAGTCTGAGCACCAGAGCCAACTTCCTTCGTATCCTCAGCCAAAGCCTTCAGAATCGCCGACGAGCCACCGACAGCGGCCTTCATATTCTCAGCCTTCTCCGACGCCCCCGTAAACGAGTCACCAAGGTACGTCGCAGCAACCGAAGCAGCAGTAATCGCGCCCGTAATAGCCAAACCCCAAGGCCCACCAAACATAGCCATCAAGCCAGAGCCAACAGCAGACAGCTTCGACAAAGCACCGACAGCCTGGCCAGCACCAGCAGCCACCTGAGCACCCGTCGAAACAGCCGACGCTGCAGCCTGAGCCTCTTTTGCAGCAGCTGCCTTACCAGCTGCGACAGCCACCGCCGAGTCCGACGCCGCAAGACGCTGATTCGCAGCAGCAGCAGCATTCGCCGTACCCGTATTCGCAGCCAAAGCACTATCGTATGCGACGACACCACCCTGAGCCTGCTTCACGGCCTGCCACACCACACCCCACGACAAGGTTTGCTGGCCTGTCGCCTGCATCACGCGAGACCCCATCTGCATGTAAGTCGCCGACATCGACACCAGCGCAGCCTTCGTCGCAATCATGCCAACACGGGCAATACCCACAGCAGTCAAAGCGCCAACGAACGCCTGAATAGGCGCAGGAAGCTTTGCGAAAGCATTCACAGCCATCGTCGCCACTGTGACAACCGTCTTCATTGGCACCATGAAGCTAGAGTTCATAGCCGCGCCAGCGTTCTGCAAAGCGTTCTGGAACTGCTGCAGCTTCGCCGACATGGTGTCGGTGATAATCGACATCGAGTCATCAATGAACGACGTATTCTTCGACGCTCGCTCAGCCTCCTCCAACTGCTCCACATACAAGCCGACACTGTTCGACATACGTGACAGCAGCTCCACGTCGCGCACATTCTTAAAGCCCAAATCCTTAATAGCCTGAGCCTTCTGCACCTTGTCGCCGATGCCCGCAAGGTTCTGCAAGATGCCCTGGAACACCTTATTCGGGTCATCACGCCACAGCTTCTGGAACTCAGCATCCGTCACACCGACAGCCCGCGCATACGTGTGCATGGCGTCGCCGCCCTCAGCAGCCGCCGCGTTGATCGAGTTGAAGATGCGCTGCAACGAGCCGCGCGCCCACTCCTTCGGAATAGCAAGCGACGACAACGTAGACGACAGGGCGAGAATCTGGTTCTGAGTAAAGCCCGCACTCTTGCCCTGGGCAGCGATACTCACCATCATGTTGGCAATCTCAGGCTCCGTCGCAACAGACTTCGCACCAAGGTCCGCAACCTGGTTCGCGAGAATCTTGTAGCCGTCCCCCGCGCCCTTGGAGGACTCCTGCAAGCCGCCCATCATCTGGCCGAAACGACCAAATGCTGTCGTTGCAGCCTCGACATCCATCTCCGTAACCGTCGAGAACTCAGCGACAGCCGTCGTGAAGTCCTTCAGGTCCTTCGTTGGAATGTTCATCTGCGCGCCCAGCGTGCCGATCTTCGCAAGATCAGCAAATGGGGTCACAACCTTCTGCGTAGACAAATCCGTGTATGCCTTACGCAACTCATTCAAATCATTAGTCGTACCCTGGGCCGTGCGCTTCACGTCAGCGAACGCACGCTCCTGAGCAATACCAGCCTGCACAGCAGCCGACACCAGCGTGCCAAGGCCAGCCGTAATAGCCCCGTAATACACCGCCGTGTCGCGAGCAGCATAACGAACGTTCTCAATAGCCTGCTCGTTCGCACGCAACTGGGCCTTCGCTGCAGATGCATTAATGCGCATTGCCTGGCGCTCGCCAGAACCCTGCTCCTTAATAATGGCACGCTGCGTACGACCAGCTTCAGCCTCACGAGCAGCAGCAATACGCGCAGACGCAGCGACAGCAGCAGCCTCACGCTTCGCCTCAGCGCTAGCAGTCACGCCAGCAAGCTTCAGCTCGGCCTGCTGCAACTGTGTCGCAGCCTGAATCTCGGCAAGACGAGCAGCCTCGGCGCCTTTCGCTTTCACTAGGTTCCGCTCGTCCCGGCCCTTCTGTCGCTGCAAAGGCAGGGCATTATCCTCACGCTTCACACTCGCCTGAGCGCGAAGCTTCTCAGCCTGAGCCTCGGTCTTACGAGCCTGCGACTGGTTCAACGCGGCCTGCGCACGCTTCGCCTTATCCTCAGCAGTAGACATAGCATTAGTCGCTGATGCGACATCACGCATCGCAGCAGCAGTATCCCTCAGCTTTTGAATGTGGTCATTCGTCAGCTTATTGCTGGCCTGCATTTCGCGCACAAAACGACGGTACGCTGATACAGCCTTATCGACACCACTAGCCAAGTCAACCTTCGTCATGCCGTCCCCGGCACGCGACACAGACGACAGGCCATCAGCAACAGACTTCAATGCTGTCGCCGTCTCACGCATGTTCTTGACCTTGGCACTATTAAGCTGCAGCGAATCAAGGACAGAACCACCACGACCAGACGGGGACTTCAATGCGGCAACAGCAGACTGCAAAGAACCAATCTGCTTTTCCAGAGCACTAATATCCCGCGCAGCCTTTTCAGCCCCCGCAGAATTGACATCAATGTCAATCTTGATCGACTCGTCACTCATGTCTTAATCCTCTACATAGAATTGTCCCTGGTACCACTTCAATGATACCAGGGACAATTCTCACTTAACGAACTCCAATGCCTCCAAAGGAGAAGGCATTGGTTCCTTTGTGCCATCAGAATACTCGACAGTATCCATCACTGTGTAGGTGCTTTCACCGGGCCTTGAATCCCGCTGCTTCTCCCGATACGTCTCAAGCTCAGCACACGAATAGCACGTCGAATGCCCAACATGGAACTCAATGGATGAATGTTCACTGCGACCATACCACAAAGGTGTTCCGCATTTGTTACACAGGCTGTCGAGGTAATACTGATAGCCTGCACACAATGCCAGATCAAGCGGCGTGTATTCGGTTTGGGGGATCGACTCATAGTCCTTGTCGTCGCCAAACCATACAGGCAATGTGCGAGCAAACATGCCATGAGCACCAATAAACAGTGTTGGTGGCTTACCTTCAGACCTCGCGGTCTTCAACAGGAGCAGCATCCACTGATTCTCCTGCTTCGACAGCTCCGTCCCCACGAAACGTAGGATCGGAGATCGCCTCCGACACAATGACACCAAGCTGCTGAGCATCATTCCACGTAGCACAGATCTGCTGCCACAGAAATTCAGGCAAGTAGCCACGAAGCTCAGCAGCATCACCATCCGTCAGACCCATCTGAGACTCACCCGTCGAATTGTCGATGACCTCGACACAGGCAGCGGCGATGATGTACTCCATCAAGCGGTCTTCACGCTCGACTTCAAGAACAGCCTTTTCATCAACGGACTTATTCTTTGTCGAAAACACAGAATCAGTCCATACACGACGCTTAAGGACCTGAATCTCCTTATTCGACAGGGCACGAAGACGAAGCGTGATCGTCTGCTTACGCAGCTCCTCAAGCTCTTCCTGCAGCTCGACACCAGGCGCAGTATCCGTAATCGAACGAGAATAAGGCGCTTCCTGCAACTGCGTGGTCTTAGCAATCTCCGTCAGCTCCACAAGACGCTCAGCGTTCTCAGTATTAAGCGGCACGTCGATGGCCTTCACAGTGGGCTTGATCGACGAGATAATCTTAGACAGTTCGAACATGTTGTCTACTCCAATCAGATATGAGAATACCCCCGCACCTCGGAGGTACGGGGGTATTCTATCAGGCCGTGATGGCCTTATTCAGTTCCATGTAGCCCTGAGGCAGGAATGGCACAGTGAACTGGATGGGCTTATCGCCGTCTCCGAGTTCGTCCTTCGGGTTGTCTGCAACAACCTTGAACACGCTGATCTCCATGCCAGCCTCGACAGGAGTACCCTGTCGAAAGCCGATACGCTGAGCAAGATAGCCCTCATTCAGGCCATCAAGCACACCACGCTTGAACAGCTGGTACGCCTTGTCGTACACGGACGTATTGCCTGCAGCCTTCTGGCCAGCGGCAATAGCCTCGCGGAAGAAGGTCAGCGACGCTTCGTAGTTCGACACCGTGGGGGTCTTGGCGTTTCCACTATCGCAAATGGAACGCGAGTCATCCGTGTCGCTGTCGGTCGCACCAAGTGTCATGCCAGCCGCAATAGCACACGAGATATCGACAGCCTTAGCCGAGGCGCCAGTGTAAGTGGTGGCCTTAAAAAGGTCACCCACGTTGGTAATACTATCTGCCGAAATCCACCAAATCGTAGTATTCGGTGAAAGCATCTTAGGCATAATCAGTCCTCCTGATCCGTCGTATTGTCAATATCAATGATATCATCCGCACCACAGCACTTAGGCTGCGTCACTGGCGTATCATCGTCAACAGGCTCATACATATCGGGCAACACCGACAGCATGTCCTTAGACTTTTCGCACACAATACCCGTGTGGATATTCCGTACTCGCATATCAACCCCCCCTATCCAGGTTCACGTAGAAACTCATATGCCGCTGATAAACAGTAGGCCGCAATGTCGAATCATGATCCGCCGTCGAACCGACAGAAGCCGCAATGTTCACCTCATTCGACCCGTCAATCAACACAGCACCAATGAGCTTTTCCTTCACAACCGACACCAGCCGGTCGAGCATTACCTTGTTCTCGGCATAAACATCCACATAAAAAGGATGCTCATACACATCCTGAGTGTGCCCTGCCATCGACAGATAGGAATTCAAGTAGCGGTTAATTTCCGCCCCACCGTGGTACACAATGTGCAAAGGCTTCTTCACATCACGAGCAAAAGAATCAAAGACCTCAACATCCCGGATGCCCCGCAGCAGATCAAGACAGGCCGTGTCGAACTCAAGCGTACGATCCCTCACTTCAACCTCCCATAAAACTCTTCACGGAAGACCTTCGTCACGCGAGGCAAGTACTTCGCAGGAGTAATACCCTTACCCGCAGACTTCTTCGCCTTGCCACGCAAACCAGAACGCAAGTACCCTGTCGTCCTATTACCCTGCGTACCATTCTCCTGCCATGAGTAGTAAGGCTTTTCACGCGCCCACTTATGCCAGCCGATCTCCACGACCTTACCGCCCTTAGACGCATCGACACTGAACGTATCACGCATGTACCCCGTATCGACACGCCGAGGATCCGTGTCGATCAGCGCCCGGCCATATTCCGTAGAAGCAGCGGCCGCAGCCTGAGCAGCCTCATTCACACGCTTCCATGCTGCGTCAATGATCTTCTTCTTCGCACGAGCGGCGACACCATACCGGTCAGACTCAACAGTGACCTTAATGCCCGCGACACGCCCATCAAAGCGGACAACCTTCTTAGTCCTGGCCATTAGTATCCCCCGTCTCAAAGTCGCACAGCAGCGTCGGCTGCCATGGCAACGTGTCGAACACAGCATTGCGGACAACCAACTTCAACCCATTCTGCCTAGGGTCAGCAGGAGACTCATTAATCACAACACGCATACCCTCTCCAAACGACACCCGCATCTCAGGATCACCCCACTGATGCTTGTTCATAATCTCATTCTTGTCGATATGAAGAAGCTGAATACGGTACGCGTGCACGCCCGTCACTTCACCAGCCCACTCACGGTTACGAGCACGCCAGTCAACGTTAGGCGTCACATTCGCCCACCCAACCCAGATAGGCAGATTCTCCTGGTTATGCAGTCCGTGCTCAGGGTCCCACTCGTGCTCGACAGAATCAGGAGTCCGATACACACTGATCTTGCTATTAGCCAACAACTCCAACGGATAATGAGCAAGAGTCACAAACAACGGATGGATATTAGGGTTGATCGACAGCGCCATTAGAAGTTCACCACCCAATCAACAGGCTCATACGATGGCATGATGACATCAAACGACAGGTTGTTCTCGTCATCTTCCTTTGCCTGCTCCCGCAAAGTCTTCGCACGCTTCACAATGGCATCAAGCAGCTTAGCGCCATCCGTCTGCTTATCATCAGTCTTCAAGACGAGAAGCTGCAATGCCTTATCCATGCCGATAGCGTCGCACGCATCAGCAGCGGCCCGCTTCACATTTCCATTGTTAACAGCAAGGAAAGCAAGAATCTCATCATCCGTAAACAAATAGCGAGGCTCATTACGAAGATCACGCAAGTCCTCCAACTTACGCAAGTCAGGAATAAGAACCCTTACCTGGCCAATAGGAGAAGTGTAGTCAATCATGATCTAAGTATAACTGAACCCCCTACAGCAAAGGCCATAGGGGGTTCAGTTAATCCGTCAGGAGTTCAGGCCCGTAGACCCGATAACGCCATCATAGCGGACCAAGCCCGCACCGGCAATCTGACGAATACGAATCTCGATGTCATCATTGTCGAACGAACCCTCATAAGGGTTAACATCCCCGCCGCCGAGCATCTGGCCAGTCTTGTTATGGATGCGAAGCTCAGGAGCCTCACGACCCATCATACCCGTCTTGGCCAAGACAGTCTTGCCATTGGCACGACCACCCTTCGGCAAGAGGACCCACGCCTTCTCACCACCAACAACCGAGATGAGGTCAGAGGAAAGCACCTCCAGACCCTTCAGCGGATTCGCCTTAATCTCCGTGCGCTTGCCAACCTGCGTACGAATCTCATTAATGAGGGTGTAGTTCTTGGCGACCTCGGCCAGAGCCGGGTTGGTCACCAGCACGAAGCCTTCAGGCACGTACGTGGAGTGGCCATCACGAATGGTCGCAAGAGCCTGATAGCGCGCGGCCACAATGGCGTCGAATGACAGAGCCGCGTTCTTCACGCCACCGACACCACCAGCACCCGTACCACCCGTGAACTCGTCCGGAACGGTCGTGAAGTCAGCCTTCGTCTTGTTGGCGTCATTAAACACGTCCGCACGAAGAGACTTCGTGACCGGATCGAAAATCTGAAGCAGAACCAGCAGGTCCTCCGTGCGAGCAGCAAGCGTCGCAGCATCCTTCGGGAAACGCGCAACCACATTCCACTCGTCGTTGATGAACGACTCGAAGGAGAACTGGATACGAGCACCATGCTTGCTGGTGGTGATAAACGCACCCTCTGCCTGGTACGACATGGTGGGGTAGGGGGTGAGTTCAGGGACATGAGGCAACGTGCCGACAGGGTGCTTGTAGCCCCCGTTGTCGATGGGCACAGTCGCGGAGTCAGGCTTCAGCGACAGCAGCGAAGCCGGACGGAAATCCGTCAACAGCTCCTTCGTCGCAATATTGCCCCATAGGGTGTTGTAGGAGTCGAAGTACTCCTGGAAGCGTACGTTCGCGGCTGTCACGAACATGGGCGCGAGCTGGTCAGAGGTGATGGCTTCCTTCAGGCGAGCCTGTGCAAGACGGTCACCTGCAAGGGCCTCAGCCAACTGAGTATTGAAGTCTTCCTGGTTCTTGAAACGCACTTTAATTGCCTCCTATCAGGCGGTCTTTGCAGGCGCAAGGACAACCTGCATCTTCTGATCGACAGAAGCGGACGACACCGGCTCCTTCAGCCAGCCAATAATGACATCCGCACCCGTCTTGACGGTCGTCACAACAGGCTTGGTGCCAGCACCCGTCGCAGCCTTCACGTACACAGGGTCACCGGCCTTGGCATCAGCAGTGACCTTGCCGGTCAGCTCGAACACACCGCCAGCGACACGCACAGAGGCGTAGCCGGGGCCGTTCAGGCCATAGGTCGGAGCAGTCAAGACCTCACCGAGAGTCTTCTCAGGCTCAGCAGTCGTGGGGCGAACCTTCGACTGAAGAATGCCAGCAATGCCGTTCGTCTTATTAATGACAACGACATCACCCGGCTCAAGATGAGCCTGCGTTGCATCGACAGGCAGAGAAAGAGTATCCGAGTACTCGAAAATCTGATTGTCCTTGACAACCGGAACCTTAATAGACATAACCGCCACAGTGATCACCAACCGATCTTCTTGAAAGTATTGACAGGCTTGTCGTCAACCGGGGTAGCAGTAGCCGCCACAGCCTCCTTCAGATAAGCACGCTCAGACTCCAAAGCGGAATCAACATCCGCACCAGCCTTCACGGCCTCACGAACACGCACGATGACAGCCTCCGGCAAACCAGACTCAGCAATCTTGCGGCCAGCCTCAAGAACCGAATCAACATCGACAGATGCCTCTTCGGTAGGCTCTTCTGCCTTGGCCTCCTGAATAGTAGCCATAGCAGCTTCGAGCTTAGAACCGAGAGCTTCAATAACAGAAGCAATCTCGCCCTTCAGCTCGTCGAACTTGGACTCGATCTCCTTGTCCATGCCCGCCTCCTTAACGTAATTGTCGTTTCGATTAGATTCTAGCAGATCGACAATAGCACCACCTGCACCCGGAGTAGTCACAAAGTCAACCGAACGCACACCAGCAATAGGCGGAACAATCCCATTCTCGCTAATAGGGTCAGCACACCAGGCATTAATGGAAACACCAATATGCTCCCACTTATCCTTGATTAGCTCATTCACACCCGAAAAGACTTTGCACACCGTATAGAGTGCGCCATCTTCTCCGACAGTAGCATCCTCCAAGAAGACACCAGCATAGTCACGAATAGAACGCTCCGGGCGCTCCCACTCCTCAGATTCTGTCGGATGGTCAATGAACATCTCAGTGCCAGCCTTGAACAAAGGAGCAGACTCAGCCAAGTTCTCAGCAGTGTAAATACCACTCGAACCCTGACCCGGCGCGATAATGCGAATCCGATACTTCCCATCACCCAGAGAACTAGCCTCCGGTGAGAAAGACTCATGCAGCTTATGCATCGGTCCCCCTATTTCTATTGTCGTTTGTTCCGTCCGACAGGGGTCCGACACCTGTCGCACGCCCGTCCTTGGTCTCGTCGTTACTCTTTGTCGATGTCGAGTCCTCATCTTCAGAAGGCAGCTCAGGCAAATCCTCCAACGGCAAAGAGCCTGCAATCTTCAACAACTGCAATACACCGGAGCGCATTTCAACCTGATGCAACGCGCCATTCTGATACGCGAGAGTTAGAGATTGAATGCGACGATGCGTCTGGTCATTATTGATCGAACCGTACTCGACATTGATCTTAATACCAAGAGCCTGCGCAACCTCATTAAGCATGTCGATATGAAGCTGACGACGAAGCTCCAACGCCTTGAAGGTCGGGTCTTCCAGAGCAGTCTCAGCGCCCTGTCGTCCACCAGCAGAGCCATCCGTCAGCAACACCGACAAGGGGATATCGAGAGCAGCCGACACCATAGCCGCAAGAGGCGTGCCAGCAGAGAAATCGACACCAGCACCGGCCTTCGTAATCGCCTGAATGTCCTGACCAGCCCCAATCGAGGCAGTGCCGCCGACACCCATGCCAGCCATACGAGCCGTCACGGCCTGCTGCTGCTTGGCATTCACGGACTTCGCCTTGAAGGCCAGACGCGACAATGACTTCTGCATCATGCGTGCAATTTCCAGATGCTCCTTATAAGCCTGAGCATAATTCAACGCACCCATCAGATCAGGCTTGCCATAATGTTCAGCACTCAACCGGTTTACCGTCGTATACACAGCAGTCAGGCGGCGATTCACCTTGTAGTTCGCGGCATTAATCGTCACGCCCGTGCGATCCCACAGCATGTACCACTGAGGGTCCCCCGTAGTCGCAGGATTAATAAGCAGTGCAACGACATCCCCGGTCACATCATCAGTGGCAACACCACCAAGACGCATCAAAGGAATAGGCATGACTGTCTTCGTCGTCTTATCGACAAGGTAGATAACACAGCCATCCGTGTTGAACGCCTGCTCATCACGGACACGGGCCTGCACACTGAAGCACGCCTTAGCGTTCTCGTCGATCACCTTACGTGCAGGCCTTGTCGCACCCTTATACACAACCGGGTCAGACCACATGTAGGCGTTGCGGACGACAAGACCACGCTTCACAATCGGATTCAGCGTGGCCAAGCGACGTGCGCGTGCGGAATGATCCCGGATAACATCAAGAGTAATAAGCGAGTCACCACCCTCGACAGCAGACAACGACACCCAGCCGATGTCCTCCTGTCGAAGGCGGGCAAGGGACTCAGAATAAGCACCCAAAGCCTCAGTAAGTTTCTGCTCGTACTTCATAAACTAAGCCTATCACGCAATAAAGTAAGACAATTCATCCTCAAACATGAAGTCTGTAAGGTCATCGGCATCCAACAAATCATCTGGTGAAAAGTATTGTCCCTCGGAGTCACCTGCCATAATTGCGCCAATGTTTTGGTATGCATAAATAACAGCATCAAGAACGTCAGGGGACTTAATGCCACGCTTACGCATATTCTCTTTCGATTCAATGAGTAGCGCTGACCCACGGTACTCATATTTGATCGACGCAATCTCGTTATGCAGCTCGTCGTCGTCAGGAAGATGCACCCTTCCATCAGCGACAGCCTTGGCAAACTGGTCGTACATGGCTGCACGGTAGTTGTACCACTTCGTGGAGTCCCCTGACTTCGCGTTACCGTGAATGCCGACGACGGAAATGGTTGGCGGAACGAAGTTGTAGATGCTGTCGAGCACTGATGCACCGACACCGATAGCGTCAATACGAATCTCGACAGCCCCCATCTCCACGGCCAGTTCGCCGACCTTGCGTGCAAGCTCAGGACCATTCAAGCCCTGATACCGGCCATGAATCCTGATATAGCCGCCCTGGTTCGACACGATCACGGAACTGTCGGAGCCGTACCGGGCCACATCGACACCAATCGTGATCGGCATGCCCTCATCCGGCTCGGAGGTGTCGTAGGCTTCCATGGACTGCATGACGCGCCCCATGTTGAACAGGCCGTCGTCAGACACGTCAGGGAACTCGCCAAGGACACGTGCGACAAAGCGGGGGTCATCCTCGCCCCATTCCTTCTTACGCGCCTCAACCCAGTCAACCTGCACAAGACGAGTCGCGACTTCGACGGGTACGACTTCGCCCGTAAAGTTAGGCGTGTCGTATGCTCCGAACTGGATGATGTTCCACGAGCGTTCCTCTGGCTTCAGGCGCATCTCCCGCTTGTAGACCTCGGCCATATAGCATGAGGGGTCGTTAGGGTTAGCAATGGCCAGGATACGTGCGTACTTGTTCGTCGTGATGGCGTCGGCTGCGGTGAAGATTTCCTTGGAGATGCCACCCGCCTCGTCCATGATGACGAGGACGTACTGGTCGTGGACACCCTGGAAGCCGGACTCGTCCTTATCGTCCGGCTTCATACCGAAAGCAATAGGGTCTTGGCGATCCCCCATCTTCCACGTCGCATCGGCGTTAACCTTGCCACCAATGCCAGCATCGGCCTTGACACGAGGAATCTCTTTCCACAGGACGTTGCGGACCTGTTTCCAGTTTGTTGCCGTCGTGACGACTGTCGTATCATCGATAGGGTGTGTGTCTACCCACCAGTTAACAAGCATTGCAGAGAGTCGGCTGTTATGTGTGGGGACTCGCCACTGGCTCGCCTGGTACAGGTGTCGTGGCGAGTCCACTTCGATACACTGTGTTGGCTCCGTGGGCACGTCCTGGATAGCGACAACACACCAATGCCCCGGCTCATTGTTGGCCTTGGGGATGCGGTCACCGATATGAAGGTCACGAGTCTCTACAACAACCGTGTCGTCCCAGCCAGTCTTGCCGTAGACAAGAAAGTCTGCTGAGCGGATGACAGCCCACTCGTGGCTAAGTGAGCATACGATGTTGGCGCCACCGTCGAAGACGACCTTGACGAGCGGAAGGTGCCAGATAGGCGACTTTGCTGTGACCTTAGTGGGATTGCCTAGCTCATCAAGAACGTACTCTCCTACCTTCACATCTCCAACAGTCGTCCAGCCTGTAGGTGTGGGGAGTTTTTGACCGAGTGTTAAGTCTTTGCCTACACCATTAGAAGTGACAACTAATGTCTTCTGATGCTCTACGACGCTACGTGAAACTTCACGCTGCTTAGACCACATGAACAAACCGTGGTCCTCAGCCCACTTAGCAGGGTTATTGCGCCACACTTCAATACGCTGAGCATCAGAAAACTTCTTAGCGACAGCACCAAAAGGTAGCATCAGTCGCCCTCCATCTCGACAGTAGCTTCAAGCAACGCCGCAGGCTTATTCACAGCCTGAGAGAACCAGTCAGCCTTGTTCGTCTCCAGGGCGCGCTTCGCCTCAGTGGACAAATGAGGATACACAAGTGCCGTGTACTCTTCGAGCACCTGGTTGGTAAACGACAGCATGACTGCTACCTGCTTCTCCTCGATCACCCGAATCTCATGTGTCACGGTCTGTCGCTTCAGGTTCGCAACCTCAGAGATTTCACGCAAGACCGCAAGAAGCCCCTGAATGTTCGCACCCCAATTGCCCTTATCATCAGCAAGACCAAACATCTCAATCTGCGAGTAGGCCATGTCAACAAGCGCATCAAGACGGTCAAGCTGCTTGATGCGCATGTTGCGAGGTGAGAGTTCCTGTCGGCTGTCGTAATACGCCTGCTCGATAATGAACAGCTCGTCCGACGTAAAGCCTGTCGCCTCAATGATCTTGTTACGATCAGCGCCACGCTTCAGCAACGACAGGGCGGCATCTCGCCGCCCTCTCACTCCTGGGTCATCACTCGTCAAAAGCGTCCGAGATTCGCTCATTGAACTCATGAATAACCCCCTCAATAGTCTTCTGGAACTTATGATCCAGGTATGCATACGTACCGACAGTGCCAACAATCAAGCCGACAAACACGCCGATAAGAAATGACATTAATCCTCCTTAGGTACTGAAGGCAGGTCTTCTACCTTCACGCCGGCCTGGATAGCAGCGACACGCACCGCGTAAGCATGTTCCTTCCACAGGAACGCTTGCGTGCGCAGCTCTGCCTCAAGATCTTCACGAGCCTCTTTAATCTCTTGAGCCTTTTCGTAGCGCTTGACACAAAGGTCAATGGTGGCTTTGACGAGAAGTGTTGCACCAGAGCACAATACTCCAACGATTGCAGTATTCAATGGTGCTCCTAGTTGTTGACGGCCGCCAAGTACTCATTGCGGGTCCTTGTGTACTTCTCTTTAGCCTTTTCCAGTTCTGTCTTTGGCAAGACACCGGGACGATACGAGTAAGGCCATACCCGCAAAGCCCTGCCCAGGAAAAGCAAGCTGATAATTACCGATAAAATAATACCATGCAGAGGCCACCTGACATGGGCCGTTGGCAGCAGCAACTCGTCAATCGAAATCAGCAGCATACCAACAACACCCAGCAGTGCCGCAGGGCCTTCAAGCCACCAACTACCTCTCCACGCGGAAGGAGCGCCAAGGATCCCCGACACCAGCATGATGACACCTGCTGCAATAACGACCCATGGCAGGCTCCCTACGCGTAAGAGGAACATGACGCCAGTAACAGAGATAAGGCAGTAGACCACTACCATAATGGCTGTTACCGAACGGGGTTCTTCCATCGTATCCAATATGTTCCTCATATCAATAGTATAAACGGCCGCCCCACATTACCTAGTAGGGCGGCCGTTTACAATCACGGATGAACGACACTGGGCACCGACGCCATCAAGCCCGTAGCACCTCTAGCGAGGGCTATATCAGCCTGTTGCTGAGTCGTAATGATGTGCGCAATCAAAGGCTTACCCGTCGCCTTGAGAGTACCCCACGTGTCGTCAGAGGCATTCCACTCCATGCCGAGCACATCAAAGAGCGACAGGTCCGCACCAGCAACCTCATTCGGGTACATCATGCACATGCTCTTGTACCCCTTCGCCTTCGCACGCCCAGCGACACCACCATTCACAAACTGCTTGATCAGCACCCGATCCTTTGCATTCGGGATGGTATCGAGATAATCGAACAACTCCTTCTCAGAGTCCATATCCCCCTGCGAACCAGTCGGCTTACTAGACGTAACCTTATGGTCAATAGCCAGCACAATGTCACTACCGACCTGGTTGACAACATCAGACAGGCGCATGAAGCCTCCAGATGCCTGCTGCAAGCCCGAGAGCACAGACCAGGGGGTGTTCCAGATCTGATAGTCCGTGCCCGGCACCGTACGTGTGGTTATCCAATCATGGATCAGCACGAACTCGCCGGTCGCGCACCGGCGCACCGACAGCTCCAAGGCCTTAAATCCGGCCTTCAATGACTCTGTGAGGCCCCTTTGAGTGAACTCCGGGTACTCGGTACCGCCGAGCCTGTGAGCCACGTAGAACGGCTTAGAAGCCAGGAAACGGTCAACGACAGGGCCAGCCTCCGGCTTCGACACCGCAGACTTACGGGTGCCAGCCACCCACTTATCGCCTCCTCGGTCTCGAACCCAGAGAGTCCCACGCACGTCCTTGCTTGCCGTGCGGCGCATCCACAGATCAGGCACCGGGGATCACCACCTGGACGCCAAGACCATTCGTTGCTTGCGCATTCGGGTACGTGAACACGGCATCCGTGTCGCCCTTACCCTGTGCGACAGCCACAGTCTGGAAGTTAGAACCCTCCTGAGCCGCGAAGTCCACAAGCTCCCAGCCTTCACTTAGTGTGATCTGGCTACGAGTCTCATCAGACGCCGTGCGCTCGAACGCGTACGCGAACTTGAGGCCAGTTGCCCCGTCAACCTTCAGGGCCGTCACGGTCGTGGTCTCCGTCGGCTCCTTTGTCCGGTCCTTCGTGCTACCTGCCGTAGGCGTGCCCGCGCCGCGCACCGACACAGCCGCGTAGCCTGCCTCGACAGCCTTGGCGGTCTTCAAGGTGATGGACTCAGACCACGGGCCGTAGGCAATCGTAGACTGCTGTGTGCCGATCCAGTAGGGTTCGACAAGCACCGTCCAACCAGCAGGCCAGGTGAACACCTGATCGGACTGGGCCTTCACGTTGACGCCGACGATCACCGTGTCCCCGGCCTTGCCATCGACAGTAATGGTTCCCGTGTCGCCAGTGTACTGGCCGCCCACGTGAGCAATCAGCGTCGGTGTGGACGCGGCACCATTGTTGTCAATAAGGAAATAGTAGGAACCATCAGGCAGTGCCTCAGCTTCCGCCTTGGAGGCTACGACATGGATCTCAGGGCGCGTCACGTTGACGTTAACGACGGGTGGTCCCACAGGCGCGGGCACAACAGGCGTGTTACCCACCAAGGCGCTCAGCGACACCTCCTGATCGGCCGCAAGTGCCGCTTCCTTCTCCACGATGACGCCGGCAGGGCCAGTGATGCGTACGTCGTACGTGCCGGGTTCGAGATCGATCGACACCGGCTGCATCGTGTTCTGCACAACGTAGCCACCGACAAGGAGATCAGACACGGGGTTGTTCGAGCCGACAGGGTTGGGCTTGGGCGTCACGTAGACACTGATCATCACATGATCGCCAGCAGGAGTCTTGACACTCCCAATAATACGAGGCATTGTTCATCCCTTTAACTAGTTATGGATAGCGGTGTGGCCCTGCCACACGATGCGACAGGGCCACGATGCAATCAGTTGGTGTCACTGTCAGGCACGCCATAGGCCGGTGCCACATAGGTGCCGCCCGTATGAACAACAGCAATGATCAGGCCGACAACAGAGAGAACCTGCTGTGCCACGCCAGTCCACTGCTCCCAGTTCTCAGCGCTCCACCCGCCATAGGCGACACCAACCATGCCGATGGCAGCAACCAGACCATAGAGAGCCTTACGACGCTCAGGGGTGAGCACCGTCCACTTCGTACGGTCAGTGGTCAGAACTTCATTCTTCATCTTCAAAAACCTCCTTGACATCTATTATACAAAACGTGGGCATGCAAAAAGCCCTGGACACTTGAGTAGCATCCAGGGCTTTTTTGTTTAGTTGTCAACTCAGTCCTGCTTGACAAGCCTCACAACACCGTCAGCATCCTGCTCAACCGTCATCCGACCATGGATAAGCTTGCCATCCTCACCAAAGATCGAGCATCCACCATCAAGACGGGTCTGACACAAGCCGACAGCCATAGCACCCGTATCAGTCAGGAAGTAGTCATTACCCTCATACGACAGCCAGCCAGTACGCATAGCACCATTAGCTTCCAGGTAATACCACTTACCCTTAAGCTGCACCCAGCCGGTCTGCATCTCACCCTTCGAGTTCAGGTAGAACCAGTGTTCGCCATCCTTCACCCAGCCGGTCTCCATAGCACCATAGCGCCCATCATGAACCTGGTGCAGGTAGTACCAGTCACCGTCGATGAACTGCCAGCCAACCTGAATCCAGCCCTTCTCATTGGCGTAGTACCACGAACTGTTGACATGGAACCAGCCAGTCTCGAAGTTGCCACCGGGCAGCCGATACCACCAGCCACCATCCTGCGACACCCAGCCCTCCTTGTTCAACAGCTCAAGGTCAAGGTCGTCGTAGTACTGCTGAGCCTTCTCAATGTAGTCATTCGCATACGTATCACGCAAAGAAGCCGGGCAAGCAGTCGAGTAGAAGTCACTATGGGGGAAGACGTTCACTCGCCACTGCGGACGGCCCAAGCCGTAACCTCGACACAAGGCAGCAGTGAGGTGCGCACCAGCATCCAGCGTCTCCTCACTAATGTCCCACCCGCCATCAGCACCAGTGGAGTTCGCGTGCTCAATACCAATCGACTTCTTGTTCACGCCCGGGCAATGCCACGCCGTGTCGGAGTCATGGACATACTGGCAAATATTGCCATCAATGTCCACATCATAATGCGCACTCGTGCCATTCGAGCTGAATGCACCATACACGCCACTAAAGCTCATCGCCTTGCCAGCATTATGGTGGACAACAACACGATCAAGAGCGTTACCACCACGCCCCTCATCAAAGTTGTCAATCCACATATTCGTGTCGGCAACAAGGTCCTGCCAATTCATCTCTTCAACTCCCAATGTCCGAAGTCACTCAGTTCTGCTTCAATCATATCAGCAAAGAACTTCTCCCCCACCTCGGTCACATATGTCTGCCAACGATAACTAGGCCGCTTACCACCCCGAGTAATAGCTCGACGCACACCAAGCAGACCCTCAGCCTTCTGTGTTGGCACATTAATACCTCCACGGCGCTTCAGATAACCCTCACGAGCCAGCAGCCTAATGACCTTAAAAGCCCCAATACTACCAATGCCCCTAGCAAACTCAAGCAGACTCGGTTCCATCATGCACCATCCACATCAGTAAAGAAAGCAGCAAACGGATCATCACCCGGATCAGCGAACATGACATCAACAGGCGCAGGCTCAGTATCGACAGGCCGCAGAACATCCTTCGGACGCCGCATCGCCTTCAAAATAAGCGTCCAGTCGATAGGCAGGTAATCATTCAACAGGATCATGTCCTTGATATTCAGACTGCCACGGACCAGCTTATTGTAGAAATACCGATCCGAGTGTCCCCCAACCTTGCGCCCATCCTTGAACGCCGACAGGCCCGCGTCAATGAATTGCGCAAGCACAAGCGCTCGAAAATCATCAAGACGAGCCTCGACATCAGCCGGGTAATCCATCTTCTTTCGCGATGCACGTGCATTCGCCATTCGCGCACGCGCAGCTTCCAGCTTCACAGGGTTCTCAATCTTACTCACTTGCCAGCCTCCTTCTTGATCAAGTCAGGGCGGAACCCCGACCAATGTCTCACGATAGCCCCCTTGCCATCCTTCACAACAACGACAGGGGCCTGACTGTACCCGAGGCTCTGAATGAACGACAGAGCCTCGGGGTCCTCAGACACGTCCACACTCTCGTGCGGGGCACCCAGTCCATTCAGCTTGCGGTACGTAGCCACACACTGAGGGCAACGAGGCTTAGAGTAAACAGTAATGCTCAATTTCTTCTCACTTTCCAGTCGAACCAAAGCCGCCCTTACCACGCCTCCTCGTGGACAAGACAGGCTCATCGTACAATTCAGACAGGTTTTCTAGTCGCAGGACCACGATCTGCGCAATGCGCTCGTGCTCTTCGAGAACAACAGGGCTGTCGGTCAGGTTATGCAGTGGCACAAGAACCTCACCCTCATACCCGGAGTCGATCACACCGACACCATTGGCGAGAATTAGGCCCTTCTTGTGCAGCGACGAGCGGGCAAAGACAAGGCCGACAGCATCCCGGGGGATGTCGAACATCTGCGGCGTGTAGCCTGTCTTCACCATGATGGTCTCATGAGGGTAAATGATGTACGGGATCGGCACCTCCAAGTCCGCCCCCGCGTCGCCGTCATGCTGCCTGTAAGGTCGCATTTCTTTCTCCTTCCTCTTTGTTGGTAATAATGTGGGGGCCTGTCTTATGTTCGACAGGCCCCCCACTGTGCATGTTGTAAGCCCGTACCTGGAAGGACGAACCCTCCTAGTACGTGTTCCTGAGATCAGAGGCGCGCTGTCTCAGGCCGTCTTATCAACCAGCGCCCACGAGAGGTCTTCCTCACTGCTCAGGCCCCTTGCGCTCCAGAGGATAGCGCCGAGGGTTAGTTTCATTCTCCCCTAGCCCATGCAGTCGCGCCTCCAGCTCCTTGAACTCTGCGTCGTGCAGCCAGTAAGCGAACATCGGTGAACTGGAACTCTGGATGGTCGAGGAGACCTGTGTACATGCACAGCTCACAGGACCATGTATGTGTTGTCGTTGTAGTCAGTCAGTCGCAGTTTCATGTTGTTTCTCCTTTCATGTTGTTTCTCCATTCATTGTGGTGGTCCCCTTGATGAGAGTCGAACTCATACTCCTTACTGGAACCCGGGTTTGAGCCGAGCGCGTCTTCCTGTTCCGCCACAAGGGGTGGTGCCCCTCTCAACATTCACCGTCCCTTGCTTGCAAGGAGTTGAGGGGGGCTATTCAGTTATGTTTTCAGCATAGCACTGGTACAAACACTACGCTTCGTGACCTGGCTCAATCAACACATTGACGTGATCCTGTTCCAGGATCAAGGCAAGAAGCACGTCAGCATCATGCCGGATACCTTCAGACTCAAAGCGGTTAACCGTCACCCAATGCTGGTCAGTCACCTTCAGATAAGCCCCGTGCTTCTCAGTGACAACGACACTGCCCTTGGTCGTAATGTCATTGAAGTCCTTACAACTCAAGATAGTTGCAACTTCTCGCTTACCGACACCCTCCACATACAGAATCTTCACCTTATCAAGGCCTATTGTGTGAAGCTTCTTGTAGCCATCTCGCACCTCATCAAAGGTGTCAATGTATTCCCGGTTATTCATTAGTCTCCTCCTTTCAGTTTAGAGTACTTCCAACTCATTGCGGTCACCATTACCAACGACACGCATTGCTTCCCAGCCGCCGACACAGATGACAGTGCCTGGCTCGATGTCGAGTGAGTCCATCACGACTCGTCGGCACTCAAACTGCGTGCTGGTAAGGTCGTGTGTGGCGGTGATGATATTGGCTTCCCCAAGAGTTTTGACGAATGCCTTGATGAGCGGTTCAAGTTCAGTTGTTGTCATTGTCTGTAGGGGTGTCCAAAAGGTCAAACAGGCAGGTTGGTGGTGTCACCCCGCAAGCCACTGCTCAGGCCCCTTTGAGGCATCGACAGATGCGAAGATGTGGTTCCTGAGGCGTACGACAGTGCCGGGGACCGTGTTGTGGGTGCCTGGGACGGCATGACGAAGGTTCATGTTTTCTCCTTTCGTTGTTGATACTCATATCTTAGCAGCCAATCATTGAGTATGCAACGTGACTTGACCCACAACCTAGAAAGGCGAATTAGCCCCATAGAAAGGTGGGTATGACACCCCCCCTCCCCCTTTCCCCGTGTAGCGTTTGATTTTCTGTTTGTTGAGTTGAGGGGTCTCCTAGTCCCCTCCTGTGTTCCTCTACCACATTCCCCTCGATTTGTCAAATTTTGCGCCCCGGGTCAAATGTGTAAAGACAATCCTGTCACTCTGTCAACGTCATACCCCTCCAACTCACGTGACTTGCATCATATGACCCCAGTCACAAATCAACCCTGTGTGATTCACATCACGTGATGCATTTCATAGTGCGTGACTCACATCACATGATCTGCATCACATTTTTCATGCTGTGTGTCCTCCCTCACGTACACCTGTGTGACTCACGTCATGTGATCTCCCTCACCTGCGTGACCTACCCCATATGATCTGTGTCACCATCGTGACTCCCCCCACATGATCTAAGTCACAAAGGTGACCCAGGTCACCAAATAAAGGGTTACTAGGAAATTATACCGAGGTTAATTTGTGACCTCAGCGTTATCTTTTGGACTGCTGCGTGACTTACAACATAGGACCATAGTCCTGCATTGTGACTTGCGTCATGTGATCGCGGTCACACTCCGTGACCTGCGCCATATGACAGACACCACATTCACAGACCCCCACTTTTGCGATGTCTCTTTTCCTGCGTGACCCATCCCACACAGTACAAGTAAAGTTGTGTTTACCTTTGCATCAACTTGCACGAACTGACATGTACTATTCGTCAGAGTGTCAGGAGAAAAATCCTCGCGAAAACCCCCTTTTTCGCTGATTATTTCTAGATTTTTTTATTGAAATACAATCAGCAAATTATTACCTACAGAGAATAGTTATAAAACATAGTCATAATAACCATTTTCTATATACAAGAAGTTCTACAATAGTAAATATTATTAATACTATAGATAATATTATTACTAATAAAAAAAGTTATAAGATCCGCGGAAAGAAATCATAGAAAAGTAGTGGGTGGTCAGTTTTCGACCATCGCAAAAAACGCTCTAAAACGACCTCTCACGCCTTTTCAGACCCCTACCTAGGCCATGACACTACCCCCACCCTAAAACTCGCTCAGATCGCCTTCTAGACCCCTTAAACGACCTCTCACACTCACACCCCTCCCCCACAACCCGAAATCCGCCACGCTGTGCACACGCGATACCACCACAAAAACCAAACGTCAAATGCGTCCGTATCTTGAGATGTCAATCAAAAACGTCAATCAAAAACGTCACGTGACTCGCACACAAGCCCCCGGGGGGTGTCGAAGAATACTTAATCCCCTTTTGGCTTGTCGTTGAACTAAAAGAATGATAAAATACCAGGGTCACCGCCCTCAGTATGTGTAGGGAACACACGCGCACACACACACACAAGGCCAGGGGGGTGTCGAAGTAACAAGCGGCTAACCCCACGCAAGCACGGGGGTGTCGAAGATGAAGCGAAGCAAGCCCCCTCGCACCGGGCCTACCACTAACACGCGCGTAAGCTAAGGCCCGGGTGTCACCTACTCATAGTCCCGCCCCTGTCGAAGATGCCTAACGAGGCTCCGACTTAAGCCACTGAGCCGAGTTAGGCGCACACACACACCCCTGCCCACATGAGCGACCCTCCCCTGCACACATGCCTATAGCCTGTGTCGATAGCGAGGCGGCCCCTGTCGAAGGCGTTAGCAAGCCACGGCCCGCATACGAAGGCCCTGTGTGCCTGTCGCAGCACAGCCGCGCCTGTCGCAGCACATACCCACGTAAGAGCGCATCAGCAGGGGGCAGGGCTGTGTCGAAGGCGCTAAGGCTCCCCATATCAGCGCCTGTGTCGCACACCCCGGCTCGAAGTCCCTGTGTGCCGTAGTAAGGCTCTGTGCCCTGTCGAAGGCCTATACGCCTGTGCTGTAGCGAGGTAGCCCGTGTCGTTCAACCACACCCCACGTGATGTGATGCAAGCCACGCAGACTTGAGTTGACACTCTGACAGACGCTGCGCTAAGCTTAAGTCATCGGCAAGGGAAACAGCCTCAAAGGCGACCGCTGTGAGGCGGGCAAGCCCTTTGATCCGAACGATCTTGACTGTAAACTAAATGACGTGGAGGGCGTGGCTTGCACCACGTGGCGGGGTTGGCACCCCTGTCGAACGCTTCCACAGGCTAGGGCTTAGACGCACTGAGTAGCCGCTCACCGCGCTAGGCACCTGCGAGCCGCGCCCCTGTGAGGGGGCAGGTGAAGGCAGGTTCGATTCCTGCCCGGCTCACGATGTGACACACATCATGAAGCTTCCAGTTGACAGAGTGACAACACCCCGTGTAAGCTGAAGGCACAACAAACCAAACGAGACCGAAAGGCCCAACCATGACACACCTGGTCAACCTCACCGACGAGTACACTCACGTCCCCACCCTCACCCGCATCGCAGGCGACTACGACCGCTACAAGGAATGGTTCGCCCTCGTACCCGGCTTCAACGCCTACGACGCAGCCAAGTGGGCACAGCGCGTTTGCCGAGGCCTCCACGGTGACCGACAGGCACTGAGCCAGCTCGACGCAGCAGGATTCACCCTCACCGTCAACTGACCACCAACCAACGCCCGGCCCTGATCACAGCCGGGCACCTCAAGGAACACAACGATGAACATCACCGCCCTCGCAGCCACCGCCCTACTCGCCACAGCACCCGTCAGCGTCGGCGCCACTGAAACCAACAACGACGGACTCACAGTAGAGTACGTGCCCCTCGACCAGGTGCCCGATTGGTATACGACCAAGCCCTACATGCACACCGGGGTGTGCATGATTACCGAGTACGACATCACCTGTGCCACCGACACACAGTGGAAACGCGTCACCTTCCACGACAGGTACACGCAGGCACTGTACAAGTTCATCCAACACCCTCGAAAGGAGTCGACAATGCTGACCACCATCACCGACGTGTACGACGAAATCAAGGCCGCCCTTGGCGAGGACGCCGACAACTTCAACATTGAAGGCATCGCGGGCGACGCCTACACTTTCAACCCCGCAACGGGGGCTTTCGAACCCTCCCCCGAGGTCCCGTTCTGGGCTGCTGTCGAAGCCAACGCGAACACACAAGGAAACTAACACGCGAAACACGACAGGGGCACACATCACCCAATGACACTAGTCAGCCACGACCAGAACTAGCTCCAACAGAGCATCAATGGCGACAAAGCCGGGTTCAATCCCCGGGCGGGCAGCGAAGCACCCTCAACAGGTGAGGGCGCTCAACCCAATACCGAAAGGTAAAATCATGTCGAAGACCTACAAGACCGATCCCTGGGACGTGAAGGAAGCGCGTGGTGTCGCGTGGCACCCCCGTGAGTTCCGCAGGGACCTGAGCAAGCGTATTCGCGCGAGGGAGCGCCGGGAGATGGCACGGATTACCCACGACCTTGAAGCTTGGGAGTCCTACTACCCGACCGGGGCAACACTGCGTGAGTTCGAGACCGCTACGAACAAGGATGGGTGGCAGTACTGATGGCAACCATCAAGGCAACGCTTCAGAACCTGAAGAATAACGGCCCCGGCTACTACCCCTGCCTTGTCGGTGGAAAGCTTCACATCAACCGGGATGAGAACTTGTACATGCTCGTGCGCAATGACACCCACGAGACCCTGTGCCAGTGGAATAAGCACACGGGCGTCGTGTGGGTTCTCGGGGAACTCGCTTGGCATGAGAAGAGCGTCATTAACCAGATCATTGAGGTATGGCGGCCCTGGTACAGGGTTGACTGGGAGGCCTGGAAGGTCACTCACCGCCGGGCATACAAGACCCTACTCCCCTTGAAGGGTCTGTGAGACGACATGACGATACGGGACGCACTACAAAGTGCCTATCCAGTTCATGGGGGCGTGAGTACACCCTGAGAAGGGTATCCCGGCCCTGACGGTAGGTAAATGCGGGTTCGACTCCCACGCCGGGAACGACAATCAGTGTCAACAGAAAGGAAGACTGATGCCTACTACAGTCCTATTCGACAGCGCCACACCTCATGAGCGGATCGTTGGTTGTCAGGGGGTGAGCCTGTGATGGATGACTACCTGAAGACAATCTTCAAAGCCCAGTCCCTCATCAAGCAGCTTCTGAACGACCCCACATTCGGCAAGTTCACACTCGGGGACATTACGATTAGCAAGCCAGAAGACCTGAACAAAAACTTCCGGTTAGGTACCCTCATTACGGTCGGTGTTTCGGAGTGGTTCCTCACCACTAATTCATACGATAAAATCTGGCAGAACTATTCACAGGGTGTCGTCTTAGACAGTGAAGGCATGTACATCCTTATACTGAAGTCCCTTGAGGGAGATTGTGGCGTAGAGCTTCTACACAAAGGAGCGTGACATGGCATCTCTGGATGGTTACAACCGCAAGCTTGACGATCTTCGAGAGACTGTCCAGTTTCTTAAGGATGCCGACAAGGTGAGACTCAAGAGACCTCAAGGGACTTTCATCCCAATCCGAAAACCATCAGACCTGCTTCTGACGCTGGGGACTGTCATAGCCAGTTACTCCTCGGTAAGGGTGTTCATGCTCCGTGAGGATGGGCTTTGGTACGCCGACTGTGTTCACAGCCGTAATGGTGGCGTCTACACATGCGATGAGCTGTTCACATACCTGAAAGGCTCCACGCAGCCCTTTGAGATTATCTACGAATAATCTCATCCCTGTCCTCGTTTGGGAGGCTTGCTAGGTTCGATTCCTAGGCAGGGAGCGACAGAAACAAAACCGAGACCGAAAGGTAAAAATCATGCTGTCACGCAAATGCGCAGAATGGATCATTGGACCCGAACTGACACCCGAACTCGCAGCCACCATTGTGGATGGCGAGCTGCAAGGTAGCGACATCTGGGATGACGTGTGCACGTTCGCAGGTGGCTGGTGCAATGACACCAATGTTTTCCTTACGTGGGACGCTATGGGTCGTCCCGACGAAAGCGAGTACTTGGAACCCGAGTACGATATGGAACGGGACCCTGAGCGTCGCCGTGCCATTGTCGCTAACGCCCGCATCTCAGCTATGGGACAGCGCGTTGCAGACGATTTGATCAGCGTCGTGGAAGAGATCCTGGTTCGTGATGGCTGGACCATTCGCCCCGCGTCTGAGGTGGAAGCTGGAACTGTCGGTCGGGTTAAGGGTGGGTGCGAAGCCCTCGGCTTCACAGGTGAAGGCTACCTGTTCGCGCCTCACAAGGATTCGTCTTCCTCGGTATACTGAAAGGTTGGTGGCTGACATGTGGGATGAACTGATTGAAGAAATCAGCAAGCAAGCTGACTACCGTTCGTATCTAGACAAGCTGCAACTCTCTGTTGCCGGGTATGTCAAGGATGATGTGGGCTGGGACCTGACAGTTATTAACCCGTGGTTCACTGAACGAGGGTACGAGTTCGTCGGCTACTTGGACATGTTCAGTGAAAACGAGCCATCTGGCATCTTCGTTGCTGTCGAAGCTCTCGTATGGCGGTGCAATACCAACCTAGCTGACAACCAACTGTACTGGTATTTCGAGGCAGCTGATGTCGAGGGCGTAAGCCTTGATGACATGTGTTTCGTGCATGGCTGGGCACACCAGTTCATCTGGAATTCAGATGATAAGAAATGTTACATCGTGAACATTGCGGAATGAAAGGAACAATGGTGTACGGAAAGATTGACCCTGAACTGCTTGTCGATTGGGAGCTGCGAAAGTCGTATACCTCTGAAGAGCTTGGGATTGAACCGGACTTGTGGGATTACGTCAAGAAAGATGGTTCCCTTGTGACTCTCGAAAGCCTTGAGGATGCTTGCGTGCATGTGTTCGACAAAGCGAATAAGCCTAGTCTCATCTTTGGGAAGGTCTACACTGCGAGTCAGGTTGCACGCGAAGTCGCGTGGGACGATTGGAACGACTATGTGAAAGACACACTGTCTGCTATGTGTGTCGAAGGCATTATCCGTCGGATTAACTGAAAGGAAACCAACAATGAACACTGAAGCACTCGTTGCAAAGATTGTCAAGCTCAATGCTGAGATCACTGAGCTGACAGAGGTCCGTGACGACTTGAAGCGGGAACTGTGCGCAGCCTTCCAACCCGGTGACAAGATCACAGTAGGCGACACGTCCGTGTCGTTCATGGTGCGACGCACAGTTAACCCGGCGGCGGTTGAGAAGATGGCAGCTTTCAAGAAGTTGCCCAAGGCAGTGCGTGAGGCTTGCTACGACAAGCCGAAGTTGAACACGCGTAAGCTTGCAAGTCTGGGTCTGATTGACCTGGAACCCGCCACCAATGTGTCGGAGGTCTACGCGACGTTCCGATGAAATGGAAGACATACGGCACGGGTAGTGGCTACACTATTGAACAGGTGGAAGCCACTGCCCGTGCCCTGGAAGACAGTGAGCTTGTCGAGTATTCAACTCAGTGGCTTGAATCTGTTCGACAGATGAGAGCGGCTGAAACCATTTACAAAACCCTGGGAACAGGGGCAGAAATTGAATTGCCTAACGGCATAAGTATCTATATTGAGGAAGAGAAGGTGCAATGCTAAAGGATTGGGTGGAAGGATCTACTGTTAAGCTGGAAGAGTTTAAGGAAGACATCTTCTACGAGCTTTACCATGATGGCGAGTTCAAACCTGACACTGACTGGGAGACCCTGCATGATGTCTGGATTCGCTGCCTCGGCTTCACTCAGTGGTGGAATGAGGCTCTTCCTTCCGTCGGTTACGAAGAGTGGGGTGGACAGAATGGCCGATTCTTGTGGGTGAAGGATTGGGCAACACTCGTTGTCATCCCCGGCGTGCACGAACTACCAACGTTCGACATCAAGGCAACACTCAATGAGGATAGCCTTGAAGAAATTGAATACGCAGAAGGTGTCGTTAAGGATCGCATCTTCTATGCAGAAAGTATTGCAACAGAAAGGAACTGATATGTCTCTGAATGAAATCACTACAAAGTACCAGCAAGTTTGTGTCAAGGCTGTCGAAGCTGCTATCCGACAGGCGACTGCAAGGCATGACATTAACGAGCTTGTTGACCAGGGATTCTACGTAGCAACCTACCTGTATGGTGGAACTGACCTGACCATTTGTGCTGAGGTTGGGCGTGACGGGTATTGGGGTGTTGAACGCCCTGAGACGGATGTGTCGTCCATCAATGAGGATCTACAGTTTGCCTTGGATAAGCTCGGACTAGATGTCATCCTTAATGCCATGCTCACACAGGATATGGAATCCACTGAACAGGTTGTTTTCTGGGAGCTAGGCTAATGAAGGAGAGCACTACAATGCAGACTGATTACTCGGGGGTTTGTTAAATGACATTCACACCCCGTTCCTACCAGTCCCGAGTATTGGAAGGGCTAGCAAACTCTAAGACGCCTTTCACGGGACTGGTAGGCGCGGGCCTCGGGACAGGCAAGACAGCTGTGTCGGTGTGGAACACCGTGAATGCATTCGGGGATAAGATTAATGAACAGCTTATCCTCGTGGTTGCCCCTGTCCGCACTGAGTCAGGATGGCGCAAGCACTGGAAAATGCTCGCGGGCCTTGATATGGTCACCTTGTCGGGGAAGAAAACCAAAGCCGCTCTGCAAGTATGGGACAACCTGGAAGCTCGCAAACCCGGTGTCTACTTTATTACCTGGGAGCTAATGCGCTCACGCAATAAGGAAAAGCGCTGGGACGGCAAGGCTAAGAAGATGGTCTACAAAGCCATGAGCAAGCCATTCTACGGTGCCCCGTTCGGCATGCTCATTGCCGACGAATGGCACCGCGCGTGCAACCATTCTTCCCTGAACTTCGCTGTCGCACGAAACATTCAAGCCAAATACCGGCTCGCCTTGAGTGCGACACCAGCAGGGAATAAGCCCTGCAACATCTGGGCAGCTCTCAAGTTCCTATGGCCTAACCACTATGGCGGCTACTGGGACTTCTGTGCCAAGTTTTTCACGGAAGAGTTCAATGCCTTTAGCTCTTTCGGGAAGACCTACACAAGCGAGAAGCATCCTGGCATGGTGCGCCGTGGTGCACCCTCGTACCATGAGGTCAGCCAAGCCGAGGCTAATCCGGAGCTACCCGGCGTGATTGTTCACCGTGTCGAAGTGGAACTATCACGCACGCAACGCAAGCTGTATAACGACCTGGAAAAAGATGCGCTCACGTACTTGAATGACAAGCCACTGGCCTTGTCTATTCCCATGGAGCTTGACCTGAGGCTTCGACAGATGACACTAGGAGTGCCATCATTCAACGAGGACGGGGCTGTTGATTACAAGGAAGACTGCAAGTCCTCAAAGCTAGACGCAATGATGGACATCATCAGCGACCTTCCTGAAGATGAACCTGTCGTTGTGTGGGTGCACTCTCAGAAGTTCATCAAGGCAGTGTTGCACCGTCTGCGCAAGGCTGGCATTTCCTGCCTTGAAGTCTCCGGTAAGTCCCGTGGTGACTTCCACGCCATGATTGACGGGACAGTCCGTGTCATTGTCGCTCAGCATGAGGCTATGAGTGAGGGTGTCAATGGACTCCAAGACGTGTGTCATACGGAAATTTGGCTGAGCCAGTCGAACAGCTTGGTCATTAACGAACAGGCGACGGGACGCCTTAATCGGCAGGGGCAAAAGACGGCTGTCAACCGTTTCCTGATTCAAGCTATCGACACGGTGGATGACCGTGTGCTTGGGCGCTTGCAGGAACGGTTCGACAGACTGAAGGCCAGCGGCCTAATCTAGGAAAGAAACAACAACAAGCGAAAGGAAACTACTATGCATGATCGTAAACAATACTCGTTTGTGGTGGCTGTCTCGTGCGCCATCATGATTATTCCCGCCCTCTGGTTCCCATCTTGGTACATGTACCTTGTGGTTGCTAGCATCCTCTGCCTTGCGGCCCTGCCTGTGCTCTGTACCCTGTTCGTCCTCGTTTGGGCGCTCACCCGCTTTATGATGAAAGGAGAAAACTGATGCAAATCATTGAAGTAAACCACAAGACGCTTGGTAACCTTCTGAAGAAGAGTGTGGAAAAGTCCTGGATGGATGACAACCTGGACGCTTGGTTCCAATTTACAGACGGGTGTGTCGTCTGCATTCATGTTATCGAAACCAACAGGGACACGTACGTTGCTGTTGATAATATTGACAAAAGTAGTCCCGTGTCTTTTCACGACGAACAAGGCATCATGGGTTACGAGGATACAGAAGGTAAGCCACAGGCGTACACAGATCGAACACTGTCGGTTTACTTTGATAAAGCACGGTACTATTATCACCGTAACTTCGGTTATGCAACAAGGCAATACATTCCAGTGGTTGAAGTTCACTATTACGAAAAGGGGGAGACGTGGGAGTAAGCATCAAGGAAATCTATAGCCCCATCCTTGGCTACGGTTGGGGGGATTTGCCGACTGACTACATCAAGCGGGAATATCTTCCTGTCGAAGATGGGATTGTCACCACACCGAGCGGGACAAAACTTGGGACAGCTTTCCTAGCAAACGGAGAGCTTCGTCTGATCAACACATCTGGCACAGTGTGTGCACAGTGGTGGACGGGTGACAACGAGATGGCTGTCGCTGATCCTTTCAATAACCGGGTCTTCACCGTGCCGACACTCACGGATTTGAAGTGCAACGCACGAGAGCTGGTGTCGAAGAATATTGACCTCGACGCCGCAAAGCCTCTTGACCTGTCACTCATGTGGGTGGATCATGACCGAAACGAGGTAGGGTTCTACAGGGATGACTTCCCTGAGAACATTTGTCCCTACTCGGCACGGCTGAGTGGAATGAGTCTGCTTGCGCTTAAGGAGGATGAAGACGGCAACATGGTCGTTCTGAAGACTTCTGCACTCGCAAGGCTCATGCGTTATATGAGTGGAAACACTCTTGCGTTCCTTGATTACAAGTGGTCACGTGTCCCGAAGATCATTGACCCTCGTCTGGGAGTCACCGACTTCGGATACAGGGTTCTCGGATGGGCAGCTACTATGTCACCGGAGCATAAGGAGATTCTTTCCAAGTGAGAGAGTACATTAAGGCAGCGCGGGATGAGGCTAAGAAGTCTCGTTGTGACCGTGCGCATGTCGGGTGCGTGATCGTTGACCGTGCGACCGGCCGGGTGGTGTCGAGTGCTTTTAACGAGACGCCACCTGGCCTTGAGCCGTGCGACACAGGGGGCCACCGCATTGTTGATGGCCACTGCGTCAACACTGTGCACGCGGAACGGGGTGCCATCCGGAAGATGGCAGAACATGGGAGTGAATACACTCTCTATGTGACTCACTATCCTTGTCGTGGGTGCGCACACCTCATCTCATCTTGTCCTGAGATCGTGGAGGTTGTCTACCTCGGGGACTACAACAACTCTAGCGAGGCAACTACTCTCCTCATGGGCCTGTCGAAGGGAGTCCACCATGTCGAAGGATAAGCTGGTTATCCAGGTTCCAGCAGGGTTCATGTTTACCTCTGTCGAACAGGACAAAATTCGTAAGACAAAGTGGGAGGTTAATACTGGCTCGGATCAGATCGTGCGCCACGCTTCGTGTGTCCCGTTGTTTGGGACACGGGAGCTGTGGAAGGTTGTTGATGAAGGCGACTTTCTGGTTTTCATTAAATCGCCTCTAGATGACCTGCATCAATTTGCGTGGAACCTATACGTCATGAAGGAAGAGCAGTACAAGGAGTGGGCTTCTCATGAGTGACATCTACGATCAGCTGATTCGGGAACTGTCGAAGCCCTCGCCGCGTGACAGCCAACGTAAGGTGGGACCGTCTGAGTTGGGAGACCTCTGTGAGCGCTGTCTTGCAGAGAAGCTGCTTGGCATCCACGAGGATGAGAACAACCACCCCCTCGCGCCGATGATCGGCACGGCCTTCCACCTCTACCTAGAGAATGTCATTGGCCTAAAGGGTTACCTCAAGGAGACTAAGGTAACTGTCGGCACCATCGATGGGTACGGAGACATCTCTGGTACCTGTGATGGCTTCGACGTGGCGACAGGGCATGTCGTTGACTACAAAGTTCTGACGAGAAAGAAGATCAAAGCCTTCTCGTCAGCAACCTTCTTCAACGAACAGCAAGAGCCAGAGTTCTACTCGGACTCTCGCACTGAACTACAGCTCAAGAAGTACTACTATCAAATGATGCTGTACGGTTTGGGCATGGAGAACACTGGTTACGAGGTGAACTACTGCTCGCTTGTCCTCTTCCCGAGGGATTGCACCATTGAGAGTGTCTTGCAAGCCAGTCATGAGCTATGCTTCAAGTACGACAGGGCAGCAGCTCTTGCCGTCCTCGAACGAGCCAACCAAATCTTCCAGTGGGCCGATGAAAATCGGGACCATATTGGAGAACTCGACAGCCATCCCGGCTGTTACTACTGCGCTTTCAAGCGGTAGAGAAGAAAGGAGAACACATGGGAAAGTTTGATAGCTTCCTGACAGGCCTCAACATTGAGGTTTCAGACCCCCGCAAGGATGTTCCTAAGCTGAAGGTTCTACTCTATGGGCCTTCAGGTACAGGGAAGACTTCGCTTGCTTCGACAGCCAGCACTGTCGAAGAGCTTAGTCCCGTCCTGTACGTTGACTTGGAGCGGGGCACTGCGCCCGCTGCTAAGTATGGCGACTTGGACAACATGCTCGTTGTGCAGCCCGCGACGTACAAGGAGTTCGCAGACCTGCTCGTCAAGATTGGTGAGGCCAAGGATAAGCCCTTCAAGACGGTTATTATCGACACGGTTGACCGACTTCAGGAACTTGTTAAACTCCACTTCTCAGCGATCAATCCGAAGGATACCTTTGCGATGTGGGCGGCGGCATACGACAAGGTACTGGACCTTGTGAACATGATCGCCTTCGATATGTCTCTGAATATCATCTGTATCACCCACGAGTCACGAGAAATTGTGGAGACGGAACGCCTCTCCCAGATCGCGCCTGACTTCGAAGGTAAGAAGAGCTTCAAGAAGCTTCCTTCCATCTTCGACCTGATTGGTCGTATGACGTGGGAGGACGTGGGAGACAATGAGGAAGAGAACCTTGTTGTCGTCCTGAACGTCAAGTCGTCGTCTAGTATCCTGACTAAGACACGCTTCGACAACATGCCACCGATGATTGGAAACCCAACCATGTCGAAGATTATGCACTGGGTTCATGAGCATTACGATACGAAGGCGAAGGATGGCGACTGAGTACCTGTCGGTCACTGACGTGATTGAAAGAACAGGCATCAACCGTACGACGATCCTGTACCGCATACGAGAAAACTCCAAAGGTTTTCCACAGCCCGATGCTATCATTCGACACGACAAGCTAGTCACCTACGGGTGGCTGCCTGAAACTATCAACAACTACATGAAGGAGAACAACAATGATTGATTTCGATGCACTGATGAGCCTGGACGTTGCCGAGTCCATGTCTTTCGAACCTCTGCCCAAGGGCCAGTACAAAGTGACCGTTGATGCCTGTGAGCTGGGAGAGTCCAAGAAGGGCAACCCCATGTACACAGTCGATTTCGTGCTCACGGAAGGTGAGCATGCGGGCCGCCAGATTCGTTACTGGCTGGTCATGACCACCAAGAATGGTCTGCACTGGGACCTCCCCAAGTTCTGCAATGCTTCTGGTAATGAGTGGCCCGCCGAGCCGACAGCTCGTACTGCCGACTACTTCTACCAGGTTGCTTCTGATCTGGCTGGCAAGACGGCGACGATCACCGTTGATGTCGAGGAGTCCGAGTACAACGGTGAGACCCGCAAGCGCAACAACATCAAGAAGGTCGAATGGGACGATGTGAAGCCGAAGAAGTCTAAGGCTTCCAAGATCGAACTCTGACCGTCAACTAACTAGGCGGGGCTACACTTCGACAAGAGGTGTAGCCCCGTCATACTATAGGAAGATAAGAAAGGAGAGGCATGAACCTCACAGAGTTTTTTCGAGCAGTCTTCCCAGACGGCGAAGGCTGGACGCCTATTATTCTCAAGGGTCCGATGGGGGGCCTCACAAACTTCCGGTGGTTTGAGCTGCCCGCACAACTCGACAAGATGGTGGCTTACACCAAGGCACATGCTGACCTTGATGTGTACTACTCGCCTTTCCTGTACACGAAGCCCCCGGCCCTGTCGAACACGCGCCACGCGGCCAAGGATAATGTCATCAAGGCGGCGTGCGTGTGGTCAGATGGGGATGACTGCCCTATTGACAAGCTGAGGATTCAGCCTTCCATCCTTGTTCAGACCAGTGAGAAGCACTGGCAGGGATACTGGTTGCTTGATGACGCCAAGGACCTGTCGAACGACATGCTGGAAGCCCTCTCACGGGCACTCTATGAGGATCACCGCAACGACGGCATGGATCGTGGCTGGCCCCTGTCGAAGAAGCTTAGGGTCCCGTTCACGCACAACTGCAAGCGAGTGGACCCGTGGGAAATCACACTCACGGTCAGCGATAAGAAGATCACTGCTGCTGAGTTCGCAGCCGAGTATCCCCCTGTCGAGCGAATGGGTATCGAGGAAGAAGACTTCCCCACTGACATCCCCACCATGTACGAAGTCCTCGGCATGGTCAACCGCTCGTACATTACAGACCTTGCGACGGATGACATGTTCATTGACGAGGAAGACCGCTCCTCGAAAATGTATCACCTCGAATGTGCACTCTGGGAGGAAGGCTGCTCGATTGTCGAAGCCTTCGCTGTCGTGCGCGGGACGGAGTTCAACAAGTTCGCTATGGACGGGAGAGGCGACGGCTACCTGTGGAAGCAGATCAACCGGGATCATGCCCGATGGAAGGCACAGCGCAACGGGCCATCTGAGAAGGAGCTGGAAGCTACTACCAAGGTCGGCTCCTCGTATCTTCTCAGTGAAGCACGGGAGCTAACCCTTCAGAATGTGAACTTCCTGCATGAGAACGAGCAGGAACCAATGGGTCTCTTTGTCGATCAGTTCGCCGTGTGGGCTGCAACGAAGTCAGCAATGGCACCCAAGCAATTCCACTATGCTGGCGCTCTCGCCATCCTCTCCTCAGTGTTTGCGAAGTACGCCTTCCTGCCCATCAACGTCCAGCGAATGCCATTGAACCTGTACTTTCTGGTACTAGGACGCACCACCCAGTCCCGCAAGTCAACATCACTGCGCCTCGCAGAAGGCATTATGCGGGACGTTGCTATCGGTGTTGGTAAGGGAACAGACTCTTACATTGCACCGGAGGATTCGACAGGCGAGGCACTGTCGGCATACCTTCGTACCAAGCCGAAGGAGTCTGGCCTGTTCGCAATCGACGAGGTGCAGGACTTTTTCGCACACGCTGCACAAAGGGGAAGCTACATGTCCTCCATGATGCCCTTCCTCACCAAGAGCTACGACGGGTATATCCCCGCTGTCGCACGTAAGGACAAGGGCGGCAAGGTCGCGTACCAGACAGCGACACCGTACTACATGACGTTCTACGGGACAGGTATCCTTGACCAGTCCGCGAAGCACCTGACGAAAGAACGAGTTGAGTCTGGCTTTACGCCGCGCTGCCTTGTTGTTGTCGATGAACGGGACCACTACATTACGTCCTCACAGGACGTGAAGCTGGTTGCTGTTAATCCTTCGACAGGCAAGATTGCCGACAAGCAGCGTGACTTCATGCTGTCGAACCTTATCAGGGCAACTACTAAGTTCGACACGCACTTCAGCGCACGCCAGGCCAGGTCTCTAGCACACGAGGAAGTCCGTATCCCTGTCGAGTTTGAGCCGGGCGTGTTTGAGCGGTGGATCGAGTTCTCTGAGGAAGCCAAAGTGATGGCTGCACAACATGTCCTAAGTAGCCGTGAGCTGTTCCCTGGCACCGAGCGTATGACGTTCTCTGTCTTGCGTATCTCTGCCCTGCTTGCCATGTACAACGGCCCTAATGCTCATGGCGGTGTCGTTGTCACGATGCGACACATGCTCAAGGCCATTGCCTTAGCACCCATCTGGATGTCGTCGAACGAGGTGTTTATTCACCACGTCAAGAACTCCAACTTCAGCAACAAGGTGGATAAGTTTATTAGCTTCATTGCTCGCTCGGATAATGGCCTTGTGCCGATCCCGAAGATTCTTCTGAAGTTCCAGTCTGAAATCAACGGAATGAAGGAGCTGAAAGAAATCATCACGTATGCTCAGGCGCGTGGTGTCGTCCAGGAAGTTATTCAAGGGAAAAAGAATAGTGATCGTTTCATCAAATACATAGGGGGCCGGGTGTGAAGATTCTGACTAACAGCGTAGACAAGCTGCCTGTGCTTGTCACAGTTCTGCTGAAGAGGGCTAGGGCTGTCTCAGGCATTCCTGCTGGCACACCTATCGAAGTCGTTGATGATCCCAAAGCCGAAGACATCAGGGTCACACTCGGCACTGTGAAGGGCTATAAGGGCGACGCATACAAGACGCTCTCGCCTAAGCAGATCGTCACCAATCCGCAATCCGTCCTGTTCCTTGCTCAGGCGCTTCAGTACGGCTACCTTGGCCCTATCGATCCTGGCCTGGAACTCGGTAAGGATTGGGTGATCTGGGAGGGCCAGGACATCTCCTTCAAGAAGGGGGGCGTCATTGCTCTCGACATCGAGTCCGCTGGTGACATCGACAACGACACGTTCGCGGCTGGTCGCATCCTATCGGTTGCCTTGTGGAATGGAAAGTTCGGTGTGGTGATCCCTGAGGAGCTTGCTGAGACTCCCGAGTCTGCTGAGCTGATTGAGCGCCTGTGTCGGGACTGCATTGTCGTCTGTCATAATGGCACGTTCGACATGCCCTACCTGTCGAAGCGGCTTGCCATCAATGTGTATCACCATGAGGACACGCTGCTGATGCACTTCGCGCTCGACAACCTAGCAGGTGAGCATGGCCTGAAGCCTCTTGCTCGTCGCTGGTTGCGTGCTGCTGACTGGGACTCCGATGCGAAGTCGTACCTGAAGCATGGTGCATACTTCGAGAACATTCCTCGTGAAAAGCTCTACAAGTACAACCTTTTCGACACGGTATACACCTACAAGCTGTACGAGTACTTCCTGCCGCTCCTGAAGAACAGTGGAAAGTACGACTATTACCGCTATCGTATGCAAGTCACGAGGGTTCTGGGCGACGTGCAGATGAACGGTGTGGCCGTGTCGCTCGATGCTCTTGACGAGCTTGAGAAGAAGTACCAGGAACAGTGCGACAAGGCGCTGGTTGTGTTGCGCCTGCTGGCAGGTGAAGACTTCAACCCTCAGTCGCCTAAGCAGATAGCTGAGTACTTTGCATCTAAGGGTGTATCGTCCCCGTCATTCGACGCAAAGCACCTGAAGAAGTTGAAGCGCGCTGGTAAGGAGTCCGAGTTCATCGACGCTCTCCTTGCTTACCGTTATGCAGCGAAGGTGATTGGAAGCTCCATTGCGAATGTGCGTCGTAAGCGTGGGGAGGATAAGCGCGTTCATCCGTATTACCTTCCTCATGGTGCAAAGACTGGTCGTCTGTCGGCTAAAGGTCCGGCGATTCAGACGATGGGACGCGACAGTGGTATCAAGCGCGCCCTTATCGCTGCGCCGGGATGCAAGATCATCTCTTGTGACTACTCTCAGGCTGAGCTTCGTACTGTCGCTGAGCTTGCGGACGATACAGCCATGATCGCTGCCTTCCAGCCGGGTGCGCCGGACTTTTTTGACGATTTGATGACAAAGATCTGGCCAGAGGAGTTCCCGACAATCGAAGCGTATGAGGATTTCAAGCACGAACAGCCAAAGAACGCAAAGAACCGACGCGCACTGGTAAAGAGTGTAGTGTACGGTTTGAACTATGGACGAGGCATAGCCGATATTGCAACAGAGCTTGAAAAGCCATTTGAGGAAGCTAAGTATGTTGTCGATCAGTACCTTGGCGCATACCCAGGCCTACGTAACTGGCAGCAGAAGGTACGACACAGTGTTGGACGGAAGGAGGAAAACTACATGCGACGGACCAAGTTTGGAATGACATACAATCCTCTCTTCGTGCCTGACGCTGACTACGCCTCGACACAGAACGAAGCTTTAGCCTTTGTTCCACAGTCCACTGCAAACGACATCTGCTTGAATGCAGCAATTAAGATCAACGAACAGGTAGGGCAATACGGTGCCAAGCTGATTGGGCTTGTCCATGACGCAACCTATGTCGAATGCCCTGAAGAAACTGTCGAAGAATGCTCACGCATGATGGAGCGAGAGATGTCTAAAGCAGCAACACTCGTCTTCAACCGCGTGCCCTTCGTGGCAGAAGCAGAGGTTGGCAATAATTGGGAGGAAGTATGATCGACATTCGCGCCTACGAGCAAGCCCCCTGTGTTGGAGTACCTGTCGAGCTTTTCTTTGACTCAGGATTCTACTACCAGGTCTTAAAGGTCTGCTGCTCCCAGTGCCCCATCAAAGAGCTATGTCTTCAAGACTGCCTTGCACTCGAAGACGTACCTGTCGATGGCAAACGTTACCGGTCGGGGATCTTTGGTGGAACGACACCGGCTGACAGAAACAGACTGTGTGAGACGAAGTATGAAATTCTGAACGATAATTGGGAGGAGAAAAATGAAAACCGTCATCGCGATTGATCCCGGTGTCAACACAGGGATTGTCGTTGCCCGTGTCGAAGAAGAGGTGGAGATTCTGCACTTCGATCAGTTCATATGTTCGACACACACGCAGACCGCGGAACTCATCAAGAGGTACCTTGACCAGTACCCTGGTGCTACTGTCGTGGCTGAGCAGTTCGATCTGCGGCCCGGCAACAAGTTTAGTGCTGACCTCACACCAGTGAAGGTGAACGCTATCCTTGACTGGCTTGTCGATGATGTACACTACCAGACTCCAGCTCAAGCCAAGGGCCTCGTGAAGGACGCTGTTCTGAAGAACCTGGGTTGGTGGCTCACCGGCAAGGATGTCGGCTACAAGGATGCGAATGATGTACGCGACGCATTCAGACATCTGGTGTACTACCTCGTACACGAGATGCGCCATAAGTGGTCACTCGACACCGGCTGGCCTAGATAAAGAAAACCCCCTGACTAGGAAAGGAGAACTAGTCAGGGGGTTTTCTCGTACCCAAACACCCACAGCATCCACACAGACAATGATGAATAACTGTCGTTGCCTAGTATAGCATACTTATCCGATCTTCGACGCCCCGATGCACAGGCCGCCCCAACCGATGTTGTTGACGGGCGAACACGAGATCTTCACCTGCACAGGAATGCTACGAGGGCCTGCGGCATAGTAAGCCATTGTCGCCATACGGAACGACATGACCCCTTCGGAGTGGTTGTATGTGTTCGTCGTGCCGACGTTGTAGAAGACGCCATCGCCGATGGCTTGGAAGACATCGACGTTCGTGTCTTTGGAGCTGTCGTTGTTGTCCAGCGTGATGCAGTTGGAGAACAGCCACAGGCCCTGCGAGGGGATCGACACATCGCGGCTGATGATGGCGCCCGCACCGTGCTGAGTGTAGCGATACCACTTCGAAAAAGCCTCATTGTCGTTGATGTACTTAATCTCGGGAGCGCCGCCCCAAATCTTCTTGATGCCTGTGTTCGTCGCAAGGTACATCTCGTTGATGTCGGAGCGGTATATGAGCACGTCGTAGGCGCCGACAGAGGCCTTGTTGATAACGGCAAGCTTGTCGCGCTGGTCGTTATTATTCTTGGCGATGAGGACACGGTTCTGTTGGAGACCTTTAATGACATCCGACACCGTGTTGAAGCCCAGATTCATGAAGGCTGGCCAGGATTGGACGATGTCGCTGTCGGAGTAGGTCCAGATTCCTTGGGGGTTGACTGGCATGTTAGTACCTCACTCCTGCAATTTGCAGGGATAGGAGTGCTGTCGAATCCCAGTTGTATACCCATTCTGGATGCACACTGGAATTACTCATGTTCACAACCACAATACCATCCTTGTAGTGCTCGTAATCAACGACAGTGTTGTAGTTGATGTGGGCGACCATCATGGCTCGGCCTTCGTCCCCTGTCGGCTCGTACGATAGGAAGCACCGCAGGTAGCGGGTGTCCTGCGCCCTAGCGCCGCGTACGCCGACACTGACATCGACGGGGTATCTGAAGCCGCTGTAGAGTTTGAGGCTCAAGGGGATTCGTAGGTATCCGGAGATGGCTAGTTGCATGAAGAGGCCGGAGTCTGCCCAGGGGATGGAGCGGTACCAGATGTCTTCGCTGATGCCGACGCCGCGTCCTCGGCCGGGTGAGCTGATGCTTACTTCGTCGTAGAAGGGTTTGGCGACGCCATTGGTGGCGCGCTCTGAGACTAGGGAGGTGACACTCTGTGCTGCGTTGTTGGCGGTTGATCGGATCAGCATGAGGTCGTTTTCGACTGATGCGAGGCGTTTGTTGATGTCGTTGCCCCATGGTTGTGATGGGGCGGGGAGGTTGTGTTTCATATCCTTAGTATACCAGTATGAGGAATGTCACGTTGCACGGTACGCGATAACCGTCTATTCTTACTCGTGTCAGAACAAATCAACAGAAAGGAACGACACTATGACCCCCAGATACCTAGGCGTCACCGGCTTCGCCGAATACGTCGGCCTCGCAGACTCCACCATCCAGGGCTACCTACGCAAAAACATGCTTCCCGAACCAGATATCTACTACATCATGCGCGGTGGTAGGCGCCCCGCATGGACAATCGACACCATCGAAGACTGGATGAATAATCGCCCCGGCTCCGGTCGCACCTACGAATCCATGAAGCGTCACCCCAGCAACAATTCTACGAAGGAGAACAACTAATGAACGACATCACCATCTTCAACCACCTCGGCAACGACATCCGAGTCACCATCAACGAACGGGGTGAACCACTCTTCGTCCTCAAAGACATCTGCGGTGCCCTCGATCTCAAAAACATCTCCGACGTAGCCAGCCGCCTGGATGAAGATGGGGTCGGTACTACCGAGGTCATCGACAATCTAGGGCGCACCCAAAAGACAAATGTCGTCACGGAGGCAGGCCTCTACGAGGTCATCTTCATGTCCCGCAAGCCTGAAGCCAAGGCGTTCCGACGCTGGGTATTCGAAGAGGTTCTCCCCTCGATCCGCAAACACTGAGAAAGGAAACCACAATGAACCAGATCATTCCCTTTACCTACGAAGGTAACAACGTTCGCACTCTTACGACAGAAGACGGTGAACTTCGGTTCGTCCTCGCAGACCTAGCAGCAGTCCTAGACATCACGAACGTGACACAGCTGCGCTCACGCCTATCCGACGATCTATGTCAGATATACCCCGTCCCTGATCGAAGGGGTCAAGTACAGCAGACATGGACCGTCAACGAGCCAGGCCTCTACGAAGTCATCATTCGCAGCGACAAGCCAGAAGCTACACAGTTCCGTCGTTGGGTCACCAGCGAAGTCC
>ERZ773027.119-NODE-119-length-49592-cov-30.637725_pt1 | contig 49592 bp, 31 predicted proteins | sample MGYA00511032_ERZ773027 | MGnify/ENA primary metagenome ERZ773027 (study PRJEB29015, sample SAMEA2738138) | human oral metagenome | biome: human oral; feature: human-associated habitat; material: saliva | place: China | collected 2190 ... | reverse complement strand
GCCTCAAAAACCCCAAGTTCGACGTTCTTCTCGTCAGACATTAATCTTCTTTCGTTACACCCTGCTCCGCACCGCAAGGATTTTAACAGCGCGCATACAGCGCAAAGCCTAGTTGCTGCCACCGCGGCTCAAGCCTCACCCTACGGTGCGCATTCATCGGCGCTACCGGGCACTATCTCGTTCAGTGCTTCTGCCGTAGGGGGCGAGCGGGCGGAACGCAGAGCGCACCGCGACGGTCACAGCCACCTCGCTCTCGAGCACGGCACGCTCACACCCTTCCTGGGTGCCCTGCCGGTCTTCGGGTTTCTTCGCCGAGGCGGGCGGCACGCGCGGTGCGACAGTTATGCTCCGCGGCTTATAGCCGGCGCTCTTCGGGTACTCTCCCTCGATGCGTTGGTGGGGATCTTTATGCGCGTGCGGGGCGCACAAGACACCGTGTTCCATTATACCCGGTAGAGGGTGCCTCTAAGCCACCCCGCCCATCCTATCCGGGCTTCACTTCCCGGCAGGATGCGCGGGCGCATTGCGGCAGGTGTTATTGTGTGGGCACATTGCATGGGACACATTGCGGCGGACATCTAGCGGATACAGCAAAGCCGGGCGTGCCACTACGCACCACCCGGCTTCAAAAACTTTCAGAGGAAGGGCTAGTCTCTAGAGGAAGGGCTAGCCTCTAGAAGAAGGGCTAGTCCAGGCCCAGCTCCGCATCGCGCGCCTCACGAGCCTGCTGAGCAAGCTTCGGGTCGGTCGGCAGGTACTCCGGGCCGGAACCGGTCGCAAACGGAACACCCAGAATAAAAACGAACGGAGAAACCACCAGTAGAATCACCCACAGCAGCGAGAAGTGACCGGCGGTCAGCAACAGCAGGGCAGTCAGAAAAATAACGGCAGCAACGCCCATTGCGGCAATTCCGGCAGTCTTCACGGTTCTCCTCGAAGGGGTATCAAGAATCTAGCGTCCAGCAGAACGGCAGGCAACCGACGCCGCAGGTAAAACCCGCGGACCGCTCCGACCGATGCCGCTCAAGAATATACCTGACCATTATACGCACCCGCGCCGCTTCCCCGCTGACCACCACCGGCAGGGTCACCGGCGGGGTCACCGGCGCCTCCCCCACTACCCGATACCCCAGCCCGGCGCCCTAGCCCGGAACGGCTAGGCCAGCACAACTAAGCCCACGCAGCCAGCCCGGCACCCCAGCCCAGCGCAACCTCACCCGCCCGCAGACACAGCAACGCCCCGGCACCAACAGGCACCGGGGCGTTGCATGTTCGGAGCATCAGCCCTCAAACCAAGCTCAGAGATGAACGCTTAGCGCATCATATTCACAATGACCTCAAAGAAGCGGATCACAATAATGCCGAAAATCAGGATCAGCCACAGGCTAATCGCAAACCAGGACCAGCCGCGAGCGCTCTCACGCATCGACTGCGACGCCGGGACAACACCCGCCGAGACGTTGCGGACCGTGGTCTTCACAAAAAGCGTGATGGTCATAACCCACACGATCATGCAGAACAGGCACAGGGCGTTGATCTGGAACGTCGTCTGGTACCACAGCCACATGATGAACGCGGTTGCTGCGGCCATACCAATGTTCATGCACACCCAGAACCATTTCTTGAACTGTGCACCCGCCATCATCGAGGCGCCGATAGTCACCACAATCGAGAAGCCCACCAGACCAATGAACGGGTTCGGGAAGCCGAAAGCCTCCGCCTGCGGGGTGCGCATCACCGTGCCGCAGCTGAGCAGGGCGTTAATATCGCAGACCGTGGAGTGGCCGGCATCAATGTAAATCTGCAGGCGCTCATACACCAGAATCGCTGAAGAAATGAGTGCAATCAGGCCGGCGCCAACCAGCCAGAATCCGAGCTGTCGGTCTGAGTAGCTGCCCGGGGTTCCCGCGTGCCCGTGCTGCGCTTCTTGTTCAGCGTGGGTGGGCTCGGTAGTACTCGATGCGGCGGTACTCATACGACTCCTTTAGATAGTGTTTTACGGTGGTACTTACCGGCGCAGCATAGCCAGCACCCCGGAAGCAGTACCTCATTTATCCTAGCTTCTCACACCACCAAATGGCACGCCATCAGCCTAAATGTTCTGTTTTATGACGCGCTATTTTACGCAGATGGGCGCGTTTTCGGGGCGTCTTCAGGACCTCTTCAGCACGCAAAACCCCCGGGAGGCGCCCGCAACTCAGCGGCGGGCGGAACCTTCCGGGGGTTTCATCAAGGGTACTACTTAGGGCAGCGGGTGGGTGTACGACTCGTCAAAGAACAGCTGCTCCAGCTCCACCGCGCGGCTAAAGAACTCGCGGGCGCGCTGCGCATCGGACGGGCCCACACGGTCCAGTTCTCGACGCAAGAAATCAACCAGTTCATGGAACTCCGGGTAGTCGTGCAGGGTGATCCACTCGTGGTGCACAAAAGAATCGGGGCGCTTAGCGGGAGCCTTAGACGCCCAATCCAGGTACAGGCCCTCGCACACCACCAGCACCGACAGGATCGCCGCGTAGCTGCCGCTTGCCGCCGCATCCAGGAAGAGGCGCTTGAAGCCGGTGGTCGCCTCCGTATCGGGCATGGATTCACGCTGATGCTCGGTCACGCCCAGAGCCTCAAAACAGCGCAGGAAGTAGGTGTTCTCGTCACCGGCGATTTCGCCCGCGAACTTGGAGAGGCGCAGGCGGCCCGCGAGAGTATCGGCGTTAGTGATCGCGCCACCAATCAGGGCGAGGAAGGTATCGAGGAAGCGGTAATCCTGCACCAGGTACCCCGCCATGACCTGCGGGGCAATCGAGCCGTCAAACAGCTCAGCAACAAAGCGGTGATTCGTGGCGGAAAGCCAGGTAGCGAGGTTCTCCTGGCGTAGGGACTCGGTGAACGAATCGGTGCCAATCAAATCGGTGAAGGGTGCGGGCATGATGGGTGCCTTTCACTATGTGGCATACCGTCGCTGGTATGCGTATGTGTGCGGGTGTGTTGGTGCGGCCTCAGACAGTGGGGCCGGCGCCTCAGCGAATATAGCACCGGGACGCGACGGCGTGCCCGGTTTTGTACCCCCGATGCCCTAAAATTTTCGTTCTTTTCGATTTTTGGGTGGGTTTGGGTGAGTGAGGGCGAGCGATGCCGGTTGAATTCGAGCGATTGGGGTTAGGTGAGAGCCCATGGGAACACGTGAGAGCGCATGTGTTCGAGTGGGAGCATGAGGGTAGTGTGTGAGGTCAGAGCCGAAAAAGGCAGAGGCGCAAAAAGCGGGGCGCCACTCCCCCAGCCAGTAAAACCAGCCCAGCCAGTAAAACCAGTAGGAGGGCGGCACCCCGCCTCATATCTGCAACCTCAACAGGTCGCCTTAGTGATCCGCGTCGTCCTCGGAGTCATCATCGCCGAAGAAATCATCGGTGTACGAGTCGCCCAGCGGCAGACCCAGCGAATCCTCCAGCGAAGAACCCGGCGCAGATTCGCCGCCCAGCTCAGCCATGATGCCGTCCAGCAGCTCATCCGGCTCAGCAGAGGCAGCCGCAGCCGCCGCGGCAGCCAGAGTCGAAGCCGACGCCGCACCCGCATAAGCACCCTCGGTGGGCAGCTCATCCGGCAGCTCCTCAGCCTCAGCGCCGGGGGTCTTCGCCTCCTCATGCGCCGCCAGCAGGGTACGCGCCTCACCAATGACCGTAATCGAACCGGTAATCAGCACACCCGCCGACTCCTGCTCAAAGAGGGCGTTCTCCATGGCGGTGGCAATTGCCTCGTCCAGGTGCTCAAACACCTCAATCGAGTCTTCGTCCAGGCCCGCATCCAGCGCCAGCTCGTGCAGACGCTCCGGCGCAATCGCACGCGGCGAATCCGACGCCGCCAAGTACAGGCGGAACGTGCCGTCAGAGGCATCCACGTACTCTTCGCGCATGGTCTCAAACATGCCCAGGGCGTCCTTCTCGCCCAGGATGCCAACCACAGCGTGCAGGTGCGACAGCTTGAATGCCTCAGTCAGCGCGGCCGCAGACGCGCGCACACCGTGCGGGTTGTGGCCCGCATCCAGGATGGTCAGCGGCTCGGTGCGCACAACCTCCAGACGACCCGGCGAACGCACCGTCTCAAACGCGGTACGCACCACGTCCTCGGGCAGCTGACGCTGACCGCCGAAGAACGCCTCCACGGCGGCAAGAGCCACCACGGCGTTCTGCGCCTGATGCGCACCGTGCAGGGACAGCGGCACATCCGGGTACTCACCCGCCAGGCCGCGCAGGGTCAGCAGCTGACCGCCGACCGCAAGCTCACGGGAGACCACGCCGAACTCCACGCCCTCAAAGGCAAAGGATGCGTCCTTTTCGCGGGCGGAGGCGAGTAGCACATCCGCTGCTTCCGGGTCCTGCGCGGCAGCAATCAGGAAGCCGCCGGGCTTGATAATGCCGGACTTTTCGGTCGCAATCTCGGCGAGGGTATCACCGAGCATGTCGGTGTGGTCCAGACCGATCGGGGTGACCACGGAAACCACGCCGTCAGCAACGTTCGTGGAGTCCCAGGTGCCGCCGATACCGACCTCGAGCACCACCACGTCCACCGGCTCATCCGCGAAAATCGCGAAGGCAAGCACGGTAACGGACTCGAAGAAGGTCAGGGCGGGCTCGCCGCGGGAGGTCATCTCCGCGTCCACAATCTGCAGGTAGGGGGCGATTTCCTCCCAAATGCGCACGAAGGTGGCATCCGGTACGGGTGCGCCGTTAATGCAGATACGTTCGGTGACGCTTTCAAGGTGCGGGCTGGTAAAGCGGCCCACGCGCAGGTCGTGGCCGAGCAGCAGCGCCTCAATCATGCGGGCGGTGCTGGTCTTGCCGTTCGTGCCGGTGATGTGGATGACCGGCGCGGCACGGTGCACGTCGCCGAGGATTTCGACGGCGCGCGCTACGGCGTCCAGGCGCGGCGCCATCTTGTTTTCAGGGGCTCGCGCCAGCAGTTCACCGTAGACCCGCTCCACACCCTCGGGGTCGGGAATTGCGGGGTAATTCTTCTCGCTCATTGTTCTCCTCACTGGGATAGCCGGACTGGGATAACCAGCCAGTGCCGGCAGGGGCCCACCGTGCGGCGGGATAACCGTGCGGCGGGATAGACGACGGGCCGCCCCGCCCGGTCAAGGGGGCGGGACGGCCGTACGATTCAGGCGTTTTATGCCTTGGCTACGCTAATGCTCAGCTCGGCTGCTTCGCTCAGCTGCAGGGACACGGCGAGGGTTTCGCCGGTCACCAGTGCTTCGTTGGCGCGCAGAGCTGCCAGAGTTTCCTCCGGCGCCGCGATGCTCAGGTTGATGCGGTCCGCAACGTTCAGGTCGGCGTCCTTACGTGCCTGCTGAATAGCGCGGATGGTGTCGCGAGCGATGCCTTCGGCAACCAGCTCGTCGGTCAGCTCAATGTTGAGGACCAGGAAGCCGCCGGGCAGAACCGCAGCCGCAGTGTGCTCAGCACCCTCAGCGTCAGCGGCAACCACGGTTGCCAGCTCGTATTCGCCCTCTTCCAGAGCCAGGCCGCCGTCCAGAGCTGCCACGCCGACCAGGACGGTACCGTCCTCGGTCACGGTCCAGTCACCGGACTTGGATGCCTTAATGGCAACCTGCACCTGCTTGCCCAGGCGCGGACCTGCCGCACGTGCGTTGACCTTCAGCTGCTGGGAGATGCCGTAGTCGGCGGGGTCGACGGTGTCGGCGCTGACCAGCTCCACCTGGCGCAGGTTCAGCTCGTCCTCGACGATGTTCGCGAAGTACTCCGCGCCCTTCTCGCCGAAAGCGGTGCCCAGGGCTGCGAACTGCTCGGGTGCGATCGCTACGGTCATCTTCTGCAGCGGCTGGCGCACGCGGATCTTCTTTTCCTTGCGCAGTGCCGAACCGGCGGAGCAGACCTCACGCACGGTCTGCATGAGAGCCAGCAGGTCGGACTCGTCAGCGAAAGCGGATGCCTCGGGCCAGTCAGCCAGGTGCACGGAGCGTTCACCGGTGAGGCCGCGGTAGATTTCCTCGCTGCTGAGCGGCAGCAGGGACGCGGCGACCTTCGACACGGTCACCAGTGCGGTGTAGAGGGTGTCGAATGCGTCGGTGTCTTCGTTGAAGAAGCGCTCGCGGGAGCGGCGCACGTACCAGTTGGTCAGTGCGTCGGCGTACTGGCGCAGGGATTCGCAGGCGTTCCAGATGTCGTAGGAGTCCATCGCTGCGGTGACCTGTTCGATGAGTTCGCGGGTCTTGCCGAGGATGAAGCGGTCCATCACGTGCTGCGAGTCGTACTTGAGCTTTGCGCTGTAGCCTTCGCCGTTGTTGGCGGCGTTAGCGTACAGGGCGAAGAAGTGGTAGACGTTCCACAGCGGCAGCATGACCTGGCGAACACCTTCGCGGATGCCCTGCTCGGTCACGATCAGGTTGCCGCCGCGCAGAATCGGGGAGGACATCAGGAACCAGCGCATTGCGTCGGAGCCGTCGCGGTCGAGGACCTCGGAGACGTCCGGGTAGTTGCGCAGGGACTTGGACATCTTCTGACCGTCCGAGCCGAGCACAATACCGTGGCTGATGACGTTCTTGAACGCGGGGCGGTCGAAGAGCGCGGTCGCCAACACGTGTAGCACGTAGAACCAGCCGCGGGTCTGACCGATGTACTCGACGATGAAGTCTGCCGGGTAGTGGTTCTCGAACCATTCCTGGTTCTCGAAGGGGTAGTGCACCTGTGCGTAGGGCATGGAGCCGGAGTCGAACCAGACGTCGAGCACGTCTTCCACGCGGCGCATGGTGGACTTGCCGGTCGGGTCGTCCGGGTTCGGGCGGGTTAGCTCGTCAATGTACGGGCGGTGCAGGTCGGGTTCGCCGTCCTTGTTCAGGGGCAGGCGGCCGAAGTCTGCCTTGAGCTCTTCGAGGGAGCCGTACACGTCCATGCGCGGGTAGTTCGGGTCGTCCGAAACCCACACGGGGATCGGGGAGCCCCAGAAGCGGTTACGGGAGATGGACCAGTCGCGTGCGTTTTCAACCCACTTGCCGAACTGGCCGTACTTCACGTTTTCGGGGATCCAGTTGATCTGCTTGTTCAGCTCGTACATGCGGTCCTTGAAGTCGGTGACCTTCACGTACCAGGAGGTGATTGCACGGTAGATGAGCGGGGTGCGGCAGCGCCAGCAGTGCGGGTAGGAGTGCACGTAGGACTTCTCGCGGATCAGCACATCGTCTGCCTTGAGGGCGTTGATGATGGTGCGGTTCGCGTCGAATGCCTGCACGCCTGCGATCTCAGCCAGGGCGGTGGAGCCGGAGGCGGTGGGCTCGGCGAAGAGGTTCAGGAACTTTGCGCCTTCGTCGAGGGAGAGGATCACGGGGATGCCGTAACCTTCACAGACCTTCTGGTCGTCTTCACCGTAGGCGGGTGCCTGGTGGACGATGCCGGTACCGTCACCGGTGGTGACGTAGTCGGCGACGAGAATCTGCCAGGAGGTTTCGGTGCCCCACTTTTCGGTGTCTGCGAAGTAGTCCCAGAGCGGGGTGTAGCGCACGTGCTCGAGCTGGGATCCGGTGTAGCGTGCGGTGACGGCTGCGGCTGCGTCCTTTTCGGGCTGGTCGCCTTCGTAGCCGAGGTCCTTGGCGTAGGAGCCGAGCAGGTCGGAGGCAATCAGGAAGGAGCGGCCCTCGAACTTGCCTGCGCCGGGTACGACGGAGTATTCAATCTCGGGTCCGACGGCGAGCGCCTGGTTGGTGGGCAGAGTCCAGGGGGTGGTGGTCCATGCGAGTGCTTCGACGCCGTCGAGTTCTGCGGCGATCTTCTCGTCAGCGCCGAGGGCGGTGTCTGCGGTGAGGCGGAATGCGACGGTGACGGTCTGGTCCTGGCGGTCCTTGTACACGTCGTCGTCCATGCGTAGCTCGTGGTTGGAGAGGGGGGTCTCGTCCTTCCAGCAGTAGGGCAGCACGCGGAAGCCCTGGTAGGTCAGGCCCTTGTCGTAGAGGCGCTTGAACGCCCAGATGACGGACTCCATGTACTCGACGTTCAGGGTCTTGTAGTCGTTTTCGAAGTCGACCCAGCGTGCCTGGCGGGTGACGTACTTTTCCCACTCGTTGGTGTACTTGAGCACGGATGCACGGGCAGCGTCGTTGAAGTTGTCGATGCCCATTTCGAGGATTTCGCGCTTGTCGGTCATGCCGAGCTGCTTCATTGCCTCGAGTTCTGCGGGCAGGCCGTGGGTGTCCCAGCCGAAGCGGCGTTCTACCTTGTGGCCGCGCTGGGTCTGGTAGCGTGCGACGAGGTCCTTGGCGTAGCCGGTGAGCAGGTGGCCGTAGTGGGGCAGGCCGTTAGCGAAGGGAGGGCCGTCGTAGAAGACGAATTCGTTTTCGCCGTTTTCGCCTGCGGGGCGGTTCTCGACGGATGCGGCGAAGGTGTTGTCCTTCTTCCAGTAGTCGAGGACTGCTTCTTCAAGTGCGGGGAACTTGGGCGATGCGGTGACGCCGCTTCCTACGGCTTCGAAGGCGCTCGCCTTGGGGTATACATGGGACATGTGTTTGTGCGCCCTTATCTGTTGTTCTCAACGCTGAGAGGTTGGGGCGACAGGGCACGTAGCACTCAGGGCACGTAGCACTCGTCGTCCGCACCGTTTCAGCGGGTGAGGGTTGACATGACGGGTGCAAGGACGCCTGGGCATCGCTGACTGATCCGGGCTGTGCCGGGGGCAGGATGCGGCGCGGTACCACCTTGCTTACTGATTTAACAGCTCAACGCACCGAACCCTCCCGGGGCTACGGGGTGCCGCGGCGTATGTCCGCGATACCTAGCCACCGGAAGAGCGGCGCGTTGGGCGGGTATCAGTCGCTTATTACAGCTATATCGGGCTTAACCGTCCGGTTCTACTGGGACTACATCTCTTCCGCTAAGACACCCTCGCCGCAGCGATTGGCGGGTGCCCGCAGGTGCGGTCCGTTCTTCCGAATTGCTCGCCGGTGATGGCCGGGTCGTTGCAAACACTAATAGTTTATGTGGCTTTTGTGTCTGTATGCAACCCCGCGGGGTGTGGGTTTGAACGGCACTTTTCTGATGCGCCAATGCTGGAGGCGCAAAACAGAATGGTTCTTCGTTCGGCGATATCTAGAGCGAGTAAGGGGCTTAAGGGGTCTTGCCCCACCCCGCACTCGGGCGTGTTTAAGGATGTATGTTTTTACATTCCTTGCGTGTTGCTTTAAGTGGGTTTCGATTTTTTCAAGGGAGCCTGCGGGATTAGTGTCGGTACAACCACAAGATATGGGGTGAACACCGATGTAATTCCACTAGATATTCACCTCTGCAAGTTTTCATCCCCTCAGTATTCCGTGTGGGAACCGGTTTTTCCGGATGGTTCAGCAATGCATAGGTGGGCGAATAGAGTGCATATTTAGGGATTGTTGAGCGGGTTTTCCCTTATTGAATCGGGGATTTTTCCCACCTTCCCAGGGAATGCGCGATACCCAAAACACTAGAAGAGAATCACTCCTCTCCCCCATCTTCTGGAAAACACCGAGGCGCAGCTCTTTTGTTTTTCACGTCATAATTATGACTGAAATCACTTAATTTGGCGTACGCATGCACCCCTCACCGGGCCCCTGGCTCCATCCAATAACTCCCCATTAACAGGGCATGGTCGCAATACTTTACAGTGATTGATATCTTGAGCCCTCCATAGACTCCCAGGGATTACTAAGGTATATTTTCGTGCATTTTGACCTCAAAATAGTCTAAAATGAATCGTGCAACACATCAATGATGATTCGATAGCATCTACCCCCTCGCCCGGGCGTGACCGCAGCAGTCTCAACGATGAGTTCACGAGTACCCCTCGCCCACAGCGTGAGGTACACCCGAGGTCACTTCCGGACGGGCTCTGAAACCGCGGCATTTGCCCAAAGTTTTCACCCCCTTTCACGACCTCACCCAACACGCCATACAACCACGCGCCCGCCGCCGGGTGCCCCGAGCCCGCCTCGGAAAAGATCAAGGAGTTCACCGATGCTCTCATCCGACCGCTCTTCGAGCGCCCGTTCCGCCGCTTCCCGCCTTATGAGCCGCCGCGCCCTACTGCTCGGTGGCGCGGCAACCCTCATGGCCGGTTGCGCCTCCGATATTCGCCCGCTGAGCGAAGAAGCAAAAGCTAAGGTAGGCTCCCCCACCCCTTCCGCGACCGCTTCACCCTCCGCATCTAGTTCGGCATCTGCTACCGCTACTTCCTCCGCGAGCGCATCGGCAAGTGCTTCAGCACATGCCACAAGCAGCTCGTCCAGCGCGGCACGCGTACCCGTATCTAAGGATGCACTCGTTGAGGGTTGGGAAAAGTACCCCGGCCCTCTGAAGCTGACCGGCGAATACATGGGCGAGTACCAGCCCGCAACGGATTCTTCCCCTGCGAAGAACGTACCTAAGCCCCTCAAGACCGTTCCGCACCGTGAAGAACCGACCTTCCAGGGCGCCTACGAGACGTTGCGTGCCTACTACAGTGCTCAGATCACCGCGCTCAAGGATGGCCACTATGCAGATCAGGCGATTGAGCTGACCTACCCGGCAGACAAGAGCGCCATCGACGAGGTTAAAGCAGTCAAGGAACTGTATGAGCAGAACGGCTGGTACATGGACTTCACGTGCAGCATTTCCATGCGGAATACGGAGCCTCGAACCGCTCTGAAGAACGGTGACGGCTACGTAGAAATCATGATGGACGCCAAGTATTCTGCCACCGCCATCCATCAGCCGGATGGCACCGAACGCAAGATACCGGCGATTACTCAGGTAGCCATTCCGCACGTGATGCTCTACACCGAGGGTAAGTGGTGGCGAATCGGCAACGACTATCTGAACGAGCGTTTGAACGGCGGCAAGGGCTCTTCCGCCTCTTCTGGCTCCGGAGGTTCCAGTTCTGCCGGTTCTAGCGGTTCTTCGTCCTCGGGTCGCGGCTCCACTAAGGTCTAGCCCTGCAGGGGCATACTACTCCTCCCCGACCTTACCCCCGGTCGAAAGTAGCCTCGTCTTATCAATCCAATCATCACTAGCCCAAAGTCGTTGAGGCACAGTCGCCCCTGCACCTCACCGACTTTGGGTTATTGTGTCTTAAAGACAATGTCCAGGGTTTTTTGACGAAGTTTTAAAACCAGTCTTCTATAGTAGGAAGTGGATACTTCATACCGCCGCAGTTCACGCTCCGGCACACCCGTATCCCGGTACACCCTTTGTACCGCGCACCATACAAGAACGATGAGGCGGATCCTTTCGTACGCATCACAGCGTTGTGAAGCGAGCTACCTCAATCAACCATTTTCAGGAGATACCATGTCCTTCCGGCCGAGTGCACACGCCAACCTCTCTGCTAACGACCGAAACGGATTGACCCGCCGCACCGTTCTTTTTGGCGGTCTGACCGCCGGTGCTTTGGCTCTAGCAGGATGCGCTTTCAACAAGGATATTCGCCCCACCGGTACCGGCGATACTTTCTCCGGCTCCCCGAGCGCCTCCGCATCCCCTTCGGCTTCGGCTTCGGCTTCGGCTTCGGCTTCGCCTTCTGAGTCTGCCTCGGCTTCGGCATCCGCTTCGTCTTCGTCCTCGTCAAGCCGTACCACCGCGAAGATTATTCCGTCCGACGAGTTCATGAAGGACTATAAGAAGTACATTGGCGACGTCAAGTACGAGTACAAGCCCGCCATTGCGCACTATGTTGAGCCGACCGACACCTCCCCCGCGAAGAATGTTCCGATCCCGGTCATTGATACGGTGGCTCAGCGTACCGTCTCCCTCGAAGGCGCTTACAAGACCCTGGCTGCTTACCAGAGCGCGTACATTGCCGCGATGTACAACGGCGACCTGCAGTACCTCAAGGGTCTGGTCCACGGCGCTGACAGCGGCCTGGTCAACAACCTGAAGGCTATTGCTAAGCTCTACGCCGCGGGTGGTTGGACCAAGGACTACGAGAGCAAGCTGAGCATCCGTGACGACAAGGACGGGAAGGCTCTTGCCTCTTCCGATCTGGCTGTTGTGGCGTTCCCCTGCCGGGATGTTGTCAAGGAATACACCATCTACCAGAAGGGCACGGGTGAGCCTCAGAAGGCAAGCACCCTGGATGTCGTGATCTACGTGGTGTACGCCGAGGGCAAGTGGCGCGTGACCAGCCGCGAGTACTTCGTGTCCCAGTACAGCGACCAATTCCGCAAGGTCTTTGAGGGTCCCTCCTCATCGGCTTCGGCAAGCAAGTCCAGCGGTGGCGGCTCCGGTAGCTCTAGCTCCGGTAGTAGCAACGACTTCAAGATCTAGGCTCTGAGGAAGCGGGGCGGGTATCAGTCGATACCCGCCCCGCTTTCGTATGTTTTTGTGCTGCTGTTTTTGCGCCGCAGCGTTTCCCGGCGCTGCCCGGTATTCCCCGGCACAGCAATACCGGCCGGCACAGCAACAGCCCCGCTCCTTGGCAACTAGGAAAAACCAAGGATGCGGGGCTGCGCAATACTATCTAGCGCGCCGCCTCTAGGAGGTGGAACGCTCACGCAGACGCTCGTGAACCTCGCTCACAAAGCGGTTCTGATTATCGCGAGCATAATGCACGACCTCACCGATGACGGTAATAGCCGGCGCCTTGACCGATGCGCAATCCACCTGAGCGTTCTCAAGGGTCGTGACAGTCACGCGCTCCTTCTCAGAGAAACCGTTCTCGATGGTTGCCAGCGGCGTGTCAGTCTCAATCCCACGAGAGAGCAGAGACGCCACCGTATCGGGCAGGGTACGAACGCCCATCAGCAGCACCACGGTGCCCTGGGCGCGCAGGGTCGCCTCAACAGCCGACACTTCGGTCTCCGACAGGCCGGAGTGACCAGAAATGACGGTGAAAATCGAGGATACCTTACGCAGAGTCACCGGAATCGCCGCACGCGCAGGAACCGCAATAGCGCTGGTAATGCCGGGGATAACCTCAGCCTCCAGACCGGCAGCGATGCACGCATCCAGCTCTTCAGCGCCGCGACCGTACACGTACGGGTCGCCGCCCTTCAAACGCACCACGGTCTTACCCGAGAGCGCGTATTCAATCATGAGCTGCTGAATGCGGGACTGCGGAACAGCGTGCTTACCGGGAACCTTACCCACATCAACGATGAGGGCGTTCGGCGCGTACTCGCCGTACTCCTGCGGGGCGAGGTGATCCAGAAGGACCACGTCAGCCTCGCTCAGGGCACGTGCCGCACGCAGGGTCAGCAGGTCAGCGGCACCGGGGCCACCACCCACAATGTAGACCTTGCCGGGGTTCTCGGCGGGCTCGCCGGGCAGAAGAATGCCGCGTTCCGTCACGCTATCGTCCAGGGTGTGCCCGGGCGCCCCGCCCGCGAGCACCTCGTCAATAGTGGCGAACTCGCGGGGCGGGAACGGAGGAATCTTCGGGCACATACTATGCTGCCGGGACCGGGTTGAGGTCACTGGGCTTACCCACGGGAATCTTGGCACCGGTCAGCAGGACGGTGTTGGACTCGCCAGCTTCTGCCGCCGCAATTTCCTCGGGGGTTGCGGGGCGAATCTGCTCGCGCTCCAGCACGTACAAGTGCGAACCCTCGTCGCTGCCGTTGGGTTCGTTGATGAAGGCACGGAAGCGGCGCAGGCGACGCTCGTCCTTCAGGGTTGCTGCCCACTCGTCCTCGTAGGAGTCAACGTGACGCTGCATGTCGCGCTCCAGGTCCTCGCACACGCCCAGGGAGTCCTCAATGAGGACGGACTGCAGGTGTGCCAGGCCGTCGCCGTGCTCCTCATCCAGGTCCTCAAGCCAGCGAGCGGTACGCTGCAGCTTGTCTGCGGTGCGGATGTAGTACATCAGGTAGCGGTCAATGTAGCGGATGATGTCCTCGCTGGAAGCGTCCTTGACGAAGAGGCGACCGTGAGCGGGGTTTGCACCACCGTTACCGCCCAGGTACAGGTTCCAGCCGTTGGTGGTTGCAATCAGACCAACGTCCTTGCCCTGTGCCTCAGCACATTCACGGTTACAACCGGAAACGCCGAACTTGAACTTGTGCGGGGAACGCAGACCGCGGTAACGGTTCTCCAGCTGGATTGCCATGCCGGTGGAGTCCTGAACGCCGAAGCGGCACCAGGTCGAACCCATGCAGGACTTCACGTTACGCAGGGACTTACCGTATGCCTGACCGGACTCGAAGCCTGCATCCACCAGGCGCTCCCAAATGTAGGGCAGCTGCTCCAGGCGAGCACCGAACATACCGATACGCTGTGCACCGGTAATCTTCACGTACAGGCCGAACTCTTCAGCAACCTCTGCGATGACGCCCAGCTTCTTAGCGGGAATCTCACCTGCGGGAATACGCGGAACGACGGAGTAGGTACCGTTCTTCTGCATGTTCGCCAGTGCACGGTCGTTGGTCTCCTGAATACCACCGCGGCCTGCATCCAGGACGTAGGAGTTGCGGAAGGAGGAGAGGATCGACGCAACGGTCGGCTTACAGATTGCACAGCCGTCGCCACCGCGACCGAAGCGTGCCAGCACGGAGTCGAAGTCGTCCAGGTTGGTCAGGCGCACAGCCTCAGCCAGCTCTGCACGGGAGAAGTCGAAGTGCTCACACAGTGCCTTGGAGACGGTCAGACCCATCTTCTTCATCTGCTGTTCCAGAGTCTTCTGCAGCATCGGCACACAGGAACCACACTGGGTACCCGCGGTGGTGCAGGACTTCAAGGATGCAACATCGTGGTTGCCGTCTACGATTGCCTCACGGACAGCACCGAAGCTGATGTTGTTGCAGGAACACAGGATTGCGTCGTCGGGCAGTTCGGTGTCGGGGATGCCGTCGCCGCCGCCAGCTGCGGTCAAGTAGACGTTCGGCTCAGCGGGCAGCTCGCGGCCAAGCAGGGGCTTGAGGGAGTCGAAGGGAGCGGTGTCACCGACGAACACGCCACCGAGCAGGGTCTTTGCGTCGCCGCTGGTCACAATCTTCTGGTACATGCCGCGTGCGGGGTCTGCGAACAGAACCTCGAGGCAGCCCTCGGTGGTGCCGCGGCGGTCACCGAAGCCAGCCACCTGAACGCCGGAGAACTTCAGCTTGGTTGCGATGTCGAACTCTTCAACCTGAGCTTCTTCGTTGTCGTTGAGCAGGTTAGCTGCCACAGCGTCAGCCATAGCGTTAGCCGGTGCGACCAGACCCCAGGTGCGGCCCAGCACGCAGGCGACCTCACCGATAGCCCAAATGTGCTCGTCGGAGGAGTGGCATGCGTCGTTGACGAGAATACCGCCGCGCTCACCCAGTGCCAGGTCAGCGTCACGTGCCAGCTCATCGTTGGGGCGAATACCGGCGCCGAAGACCACCATGTCGGCGGGCAGGGTGCGGATTTCTGCGTCCTCGGAGGGAGAGTCTGCGATGGAGACGGAGACGACGTTGCCGTCAGCGTCCTTGTTGATGCCGGAGATGTACACGCCGGTCTCAATATCAATGCCGGTTGCCTTAATCTGGGCGTTCACGGCGTAACCGCCGCCCTGGTCAACCTCAACGGACAGCAACCAGGGAGCCACGTCCAGGATGGTGGGCTCTGCGCCCAGGTCCTTCAGACCCTCAGCTGCTTCGAGGCCGAGCAGACCGCCACCGACGACGATACCGCGGGGTGCGCGGCCGAGAGTGGACTGCAGGCGCTTGACCTCGGAGACCATGTTCTTCACATCGTCAATGGTGCGGAAGACGTGTGCGGCGTCCGAGTTAAGAATGGGGATGCGAACCGCGCGGGAACCGGTTGCGAAAACCAGCACGTCGTAGGGGTACTCGTTGCCCTCGGTGTCAGTGACAACACGGCGGGTGCGGTCAAGCTTCTCTGCGTGGCAGTTATTGACCAGGTTGATGTTCTCTGCATTCCACAGTTCGGGGTCACCGAGGGTCAGGTCCTTCTCGGTGTCCTTGAAAATCTGCTCGATAGCAACGCGGTCGTAGGGGATGTAGGGCTCGTCGTTGAGGACGGTGATGGTGTCCGCTGCGCGACCGGCAGCTTCAGCGCCTTCGTGGTACGCGCGTACAAAACGCCACGCAGCCGGGCCTGCGCCGACAACGAGAATGTTGCGGGGGGTGTGCGACATGGATTTTCCTTCCTAGTTGTAATGCAGGTAGTTCATGGCACTTATCTACCCTCAGCGTGCGACTGGACCGTGCCCGGCGTTGGAACTCCTAGTTTCCGTACCGTTGGGCTCGTATCTGATGCGTACCGAGTAGTTGAAGCGCCCGCTTCTTTAGAATGCATCTGAAAATTACGAAACATTTTTGTGTGGGATTATGTTGTTTTTTCAGGCAGTCAAAAGGCGTTTTAAACTACGACTTTTATCGTACACGCTAGCGCGGGGTTGAAGTATCGAAAATCCGCATTTTTTGGGAAAATTTTCCAAAAAAATCCGCGGAATACCGGGCTAGAATAGGGTATTCTTACCTTATCTAGACTTAATTTAGGTAAGGCTAATCTATAAAATTCAAGGTCATCTTTTAGGGTAAAAATAACCTTTAGCACCCTCCGCGCGCCCCATTTCCAAATGTGGGTTTCATAAGGTAAACTCCAAACAAAGAACACACGAATCGCTATTGTGTCCTGCACCCCGCGCGGCGCAGACCACCACTTCGAAAGGAAACCCCCATGGCTGAGAACTGGGTACGCATCTGCGCCGAATCTGACCTCGAAGAAAACTGGGGTGAAGTCGCCCTGGTCGACGGCTACCAGTACGCCATCTACAAGACCAAGCACGGCATCTTCGCCAGCGACCACCTCGACCCGCACAGCCAGGCACTGGTCCTCGCACGCGGCATCGTCGGCGAGAAGAACGGCAACCCCACCATCACCTCCCCCCTCTACAAGGAGGTCTACGACCTGACCACCGGCGAGTGCCTCTCTGACCCCTCCTACTCCATCAAGGTCTACCCCGTAGAGGTCCGCGACGGCGACGTCTATCTCAAGACCGCCTAAACGTTCAGCCGCCTACGGCTACTCAAACACAGCAACACAAAAACCTCGGGACCATGACGTCCCGAGGTTTTTTGTATTAACACTTTCAGCCTTACGAGCGTATCTACACGCACCGCAAACCTGAGCTGTTAGGCGGCATCCAGCTGGGCAATAGCCTCATCCATGCGGTCAATGAAGCACTCCGCCACCACGGCAGCAGAAGCGCCACCCTGCGCGTTCACCAGCGGCGCGGCAACCTTCACCGGCACACCGGTCGACTCAGCATCACGGCGCATCTTACCGGCGAAGAAACCCTCCGCCAGCAGGTAGGTCGCAGCAAACTTAGGCTGATGTTCGGCAACGACCTCGTGGAACTTCGGATCAATCGCGGCAATGAAGCCGTGATGCACCGGAACGTGCAACTCCTCTGCCAGTAGCTCAGCCGCGCGGCTCATGTCCGCACGACCATCAGCACGAGAAGAACCGGCAGCACCCTGAACCACGGGGCCGTCGCCGGGAGTCCAGCCAGCCTCCTCCAAACGGGCGCGGGTCAGCGCGGCAAGGCGAGAATCCGGGCCCAGAGACTCACCAATGCTGATACGCTCAATGCCGCTATTGCGTGCGGCACGGCGCAAATCCACCTGAGTGTGGAAGCCGGTCGACAGCAGAATCGGCACAATAACGCAGGGCTCATCATTGGGCAGGGAGGCTGCGGCATCATCAACGCTGGGAGATTCCACATCCACATATGCGGCGTGGACACGGTACTCCACACCGTCGTTACGCTGAGCGAGCAGGAACTTAATCTGCTCACGAATCAGCGTGATAGCCTCGCGACCGGCGACCGAGTCGGTGCCGTGCGAGGTTGCGATTACATTCAGAATAGTCATATTTCCATTGTATGAAAGGAACACCCCGCTTCCCCACTCATAAACGAGTGACGAAGCGGGGTGTTGCGCGAAGGCTAAATCTTAGCTCTTGCGGCGGCGTGCCACAACCAGTGCGGTACCTGCAGCCAGGGTGATAGCACCAGCTGCTGCGGCGAACATAGCGCCGGATGCGCCGGTCTGAGCCAGCTTCGAGGAGGAGCTACCGGAGGTCGAGGAGCTACCTGCGGAAGAACCACCACCGAGGGAGGAACCACCGTTAGAGGAACCACCATTGGAACCGCTCACACCCAAGTTGTCGGATGCGCCGGAACCAGCATCAGAACCGCCGTTGGAGCCGCCCTTGTGGCCGGCAGTGTTCTGGTCGGCGGTGCTGCTCTCAGAAGCGGAAGCGCTCGCGGAAGCAGAGGCGCTCGAAGATGCCGACTCGCTCGCCGATGCGCTCACCGAAGCGCTGTTGGAGCTGCTTGCGGAGCTCGACGCGCTCGCAGAAACACTCGAAGAAGCAGACGCGCTAGCAGATGCCGATGCGGACGCCGATGCGGACACGGTCGCCGAGGGGGTCACGGCGGGAACGCTCGGAACCGCGGTCGGGGATGCGCTCACCGATGCACTCGGGGTTGCAGAAGCACTCGGGGCGACAGAAGGCACCACGGACGCGGTCGGCAGAGACGGCGAGGTGGGCTCCTCCGAAGGCACTGCGGTGGGTTCTGCGGTCACGCTGGGCTCAGCGGTTGCAGAAGGCTCAACAGTCGGTTCTGCGGTCGCAGTGGGATCAGCCGTTACCGAAGGCTCCGCGGTAGGCTCAGCGCTTGCAGAAGGCTCAGCAGTCGGTTCTGCGGTCGCAGTGGGCTCAGCCGTTACCGAAGGCTCCGCGGTAGGCTCAGCGCTTGCAGAAGGCGTCATGGTGGGTTCTGCAGTTGCAGAGGGTGCCACGGTAGGCTCAGCGATGGGAGCAACGGTCGGCTCAGCAGACTTAGTGGGCTCCGCGGTGGGGGCAACAGTCGGCTCAGCAGACTTGGTCGGCTCGGGTGCCTTAGTCGGTTCCGGTGCCTTGGTCGGCTCAGGTGCCGGTGCCGGTGCCGAGTTCGCTGCCAGGCGGTTCAGCCACAGCTGATCCTCGTAGGTGTTCGGGTTCTCGAAGCTGGTCGGGTAGATAATATCGCCGTTGGGCAGTTCGAGAGCGTTGTAGCCGCCGCTCTTGTCGGTCTTGCGCATCGAGGAGAGCACCACCTCGTTCACCTTGTTCAGGGTGTCATCCATGAACACCAGGCGGGAGCCGGATGCATCCACCACGACCACGTTACCCGCGCGGGTCAGGAACATGGTGGCGACCTCGGTCTTCTCGAAGCCCTCAAGGGTTGAGGACTCGCGGACCACGCTGAAAGTGCCGTTCTCGTACTTGAGAACCTGGACCTTACCGCCGGACCAGTTGTTCCAACGGTAAATGTAGCCCTTGGGGCTGACCAGGGTCGAGGACAGGGTGGTGGTGTAGCCCTCGGGCGAGGAGTTCGGCACCAGGGACACGCCGTTGCTGCTCAGGTGCAGCAGGTGGCCCTTCTGGACCACTTTTTCGCCAGACGCATCGTAGATGGAGGTCGACGGTGCGTACACGAAGCTACCGTCGGGCAGCGGCGCGAGGGTCACGGTGTTGTTGGAGAACGAGTCGCCGTAGTACTCGTCGAGCGAGTAGGCGTTCACAACCTGCGGGTCGATGGAGTCGGGCTTCGGCAGAGCCTGCGAGGTTGCCTTACCGGATGCGTCAATAATGGTCAGCTTGCCGCCGCCCTGGCCGTCAATGCTGAGGATGCCCCAGGTGTTGTTGGCGGGGTTGTAGCCGATTGCCTTGACGGTGTTGGCGCCGAGCTCTGCGTCGGAGTAGATACCGGAGGAGACGAGCTTACCCTCAGCGGTCACGGTGTACAGCTCGGGCTTGTTGGTCTCGCTGCCGATGACGAGCATGCGGTTGCCGTCAGCGTCCACAGCGAAAACGCCCTTGATTGCCTTCAGAACACCGGTGTCGGTCATCTTCAGGTTGGAGCTGTTCAGCACGGTGTAGGTGGTGTCGCCGCTGAAGCTCGGGGGTGCCACGTGCACGATGTGGTTCTGGCCCAGACGTGCGGTGTTCTGGGGCTGGTTCACGCCCGCACCAGTGTTGTAGGACTCGGCGGCGCTGTAGGCGCTCTTGGGGGCGTTGGCTGCGCTACCGGTGTAGGAGATGCTCAGCGGGTCGAGGCTGGCGCCTTCGTTGTAGAAGTCGGAGAAGGCGTGGTTACCGTCGGCGGTCAGGTTCGCGGAGATGCCGCTGATGCTGACCACGCCGTCCTTCTCGCTCTGCTTGGCGGTGCCGGTGCTCAGGGTCGCCATCTTGACTTCCATGGGGCCCTCGAACTTGCCGCTGGCGTAGTTCTTGGTGCGCACGGTCATGTAGAGGGAGCCGGTGCCGTCAGCGAGGTTCAGTTCCACGCGGGGGTTGGAGAAGGTGAGGTTCAGGGCGCAACCGGTTTCGGGGTCCTGACCTTCGGCGCAGTGGCCGGTGAACCAGAGGCGACCGGCAGCCTGCAGGGTGACCTGCTTGCCGTCTTCAGAGACGGTGGTGGAGGTCGGGGTGAAGGTGAACTGCTTTGCGGTTGCGTCCCAGGCTGCGCCGTCGGTCATTTCGCGGGGCATACCGTTATAGGACAGGAAGGAGGCGCGCACGCCCCAACCGAAGGACGCGCCAGCAGTTGCCTGGTCGCCTGCAGCGACGTTCTGTGCGGCAACGTTCTGGGCAACAATATTAATGTTCTCGGCGAGAACGGGTGCCAGGGGCAGGGCGACAGCGCCAGCGACGGCGAGGGCGCAGGCTCCCTTGGAGAGGCGGGTGCTAGATGTGAAAATCTTCATTGGTGTGTATCCATACTATCGACATTGTTAGGACAGGCTCACTATATCGACAGTGTGAGTATTTCTCAACATCAGATTCCAAGAAACCGTTTTATGACAGAACACCTCGCACCACATTGACGGGGATACAACTACCCCACGCCAGCATGCCGCCCAAGTACCGGGGGCCGCCACTCCCCCGGCCTCTACGCAACTAATCCTTCTTCGAAGCGTGTACACGCGACACGCCCAAGGCGCCAAGAATCAGGCCGCCACCCAAAATTACCAAAATCGGCAGAAGAGGCAAGCTCTTATCCGTGTTGCGGGTAATCTGCGCCTCCGTTGCCTTCACACCATCCGGCGACCCGTGCTCAGTACGAACCTGAGAGGAAGAACCATTCAGAATCGCGGCGCGGCGAGACTGCGCCGCCGAGTCAATACCCGAAGGCAGATTAGAGTCGGGGGTCGGCACCTGAACAGGCTGCGCCTCCTCAGTGCGGTACCCCAGAGCCGAGGAAGACTCGGTAACAGAACCACCCGAGGGGCGCGGAACAGAAATCGTGGCGTCCTTAGTGCCCGGAGCCATGGCGGTATCACCCTGAATACCGCGGGTCTTAGACCTAGAACCTGCGGCGGGTGTGCTCGCGCCGGATGCACCTGCAGTATCAGTGGCAATCGTAGGATTCGCAGAAGGTTCCGCAACCGATTCGCTCTCGTTCTTAGAGGAAGAATCAGACGACGAGCCACCATTCTCGGCAGAAGCCTGAGTCACCGTAAAACGAACCGTATTCAACTGAAGGTTGCCATCATCGGCGGCGTCAAATGCTGCCACCAGGTACGTCTTGCCAATCTGCAAGGACGCACCGGGCACACCAATAACGGCCTCAAAAGAACCGGCAGAAATGGATTCCGGGCCAACATGCACAATGGCGAGCGCATCCCCTACCGTGTTCCCTTCAGAGTCAACTTCCATAACCATCAGGTCGTAGCCGCTGGTATTCTGCGCGAAGTTCGTGCCGAGAATCGTAACCGGCTTCATGTCGTCCTGGGAGTCACCCTGGGAATCCTGTACGGACAGGCGCGGTTTACCCTTCCTCTGGTTCTGCGGGTCGTACACGCTGGTGTCTTCGGAGACAATGTACCGTCCGCGCGGCACCTTAACCGGGGCTGCCGTTGAGCTTTCCGGCGTGGGGTGCAACGTATCCCTAAGAGTGGGTGAGAGCTGGTTGTCTTCGTCCTGGTCGTTCTCCGCGCCAGAGATCGGAGTGGGGCTCGCCTCGGAAGTTTCTGCTTCTTCATGCTCAATATCGACCGTCGGCTCGGTGGGCTTTGCCTTACCGTTGCGCGGGTCGACGGTCTGAACTAGACGCCTCCCATCTTCTTTAACAAAGAATTCGTAGGCGATATTGTTGACACTGTCGGTCAGAACGATGACGTACACAACTTCTTTTCCCCTGGCGAGGCTCATGAGGAGGCTATATTCGCCCCTGTTCTCCCCCTCGGATACCTGCGGGTTCTCAACAATGGAACCGCCATATTCGCCAGTAACAGTGTAGAAGTCGATGTCTACCAGAATGTCTGTAGCCGTCAGTTCTTGAGGGAGTCCGTTCCACCGCAGCAGAAAACCGCCCTCTTGAAGCTGCGCCTTCATGGTGACTTTAGATGCCGCGTTCTGCTTCTGCCCGTTCGGTGCAACGTCATTCTGTTCCACACGGTGTCCATCCACACGGTGTCCAACGCTTTTGGGTACCGCCGTATGCGTGGTGACGCGGATTTCCGCCGCCATGGAAGGTGCAACAAGCCCGCATTGAAGCCCCGCAATCAAAAGGGTTGCGGTGACAACACAGTACTTTGTTGAATGAGTGCTCATGCGATGCGTCTTTTCATGGTGGAATTGATGCGTGCTAGCGGCATGTCTTCGTATGCTCTTGGGAGCCTTTCCGGGTTGTAAGGTCCCCGGAAAAGTCGTACCTTACTCCGCCTCGCATTTCCTCCGGTGAAGACACAAAAGTAGCGCGCATCTATTTATCGGTTATTTCAACCCTATCACGAACCTTAAGGTTTATTCACGCGAGGGTAGATGCTTTTTGAACACCCTGAACACGCAATTCACCCCCGCAATCTGCAACTACAGATTACGGGGGTGAGGGATATCTCAAGACATATTGAGGGCATGAATAAGTGCCCTACCAGCAGGCACAACGCGCAAGCGCACCAAGGGCTTTAGGAGCTCAGAAAGCCCCTGCGGTGAGCCGTCCACGCGGCGCCAACCACGAGGGTCAGACCAACGCCACCAATAGCCCATAACGCCGTACCATGCTGAGCCACCTCTTCGCTGGTAGGAGCCGCAACGGAAGCCGCAGCCTTCACGCCAGCCTGGCGGTCAGCGTTCGTATTGGACTGCACATGGGTGGTGGTCGAGTTCACCGCGGCAGAACGAGTATTGGTTTCCGAGTGGATGACGGGCGTGAAGCCCTTATTGCCATTACCGGAGGTGGCATCACTCGTGGGTCCCTGTGCGACCGCGCCGGAATTTGCGGCAGCCGCAATAGATGCCGGGTCAGAACCAGAACGGTACGCGGACGCCAAATCAGTTCGCGTGGGTTCAATAGCCGAACGCGGAGTCATCGTGCGCGCCTGAGCCAAAGTCTGCAGGGCCTGACGCTGACGTTCCGCCTTCGCCTCCTGCTGCTGGGACATAGCGCTCACTGCCGCCAAAGCCGACTGAGGCGCACTCGAGGCGGGTTCCTTCGACCCCGAAGTAGAGACGCCGCTCTGGACACTGCGCTGGGCAGGGCTAGTAGCCGCATCAGTCTTGGTGCTGGGTGCCACCGTAACGCTCGCATCCTGGCGCGGCTGTTCAGCCTTCGTCGAGGAGGTTGAGCTACCGGTCGCCTCGCCACTGACCTTGAATCGCACCGAGACAACTTCTTCCGCGTACTCAGTATCGTCCGCACGGACCAGGTAAGCGGTGTACACCGAGCCGGTCTTCAACAGAGAACCGGGCATACCAATCTCTTCCTTGAACGCGCCATTGACGATGCGATTAGAGCTGATGTGCGTAATGGACAGCGCATCGCCCTTGTGGTTGCCGCTCATATCGGTTTCAACCACGATCAGGTCGTAGCCAGCCGCGTTTGCGGGCAGGCGCTCTGCACTGATGGTCACCGGCTTGGTTTCCTTATCAGAGCGCACCTCAGCATACGCAACCTTCAGTTCCGAAACGCTCAGGGTCTGAGTATCACGAGAAGAGGTCGATCCGCCGGGGACCTGCTCCAGCTTCTGAGTGTGGGTTTCAAGATCCGGGTGTTCAGAAGAATTCGAGTGTTCAGAAGAGTTCGGGTATTCAGAAGAATCAGAGGGAATTTCTACCTTGACCCTATCCTTGCTACCCTTCTGATCTGCAGTCTGCTGGTTCTTCTGCTCCTCTTCACGGAGCTTCTCCAGAGCCTTCAGCTCATCAATGGTCGGCACATGGTGGGCACTCTCCTTCTTGTCCACCATAACCTCGTCAGAGTCGTCCTCAACCGGAATAGCGTGCGGTACGAGGGAGCCTTCAGAAATCATGAATTCGCCGTAACCCGCATCGGAGGTCACCAGATCCATGGCACTAATGGAGTAGTAGCCTTCCTGGGGCATCTGCGGCATCTCAAAGGTGACGAGCATCGAGCCGTCATCGGCGCGCTCAACCTGCAGGGCAGAAGGCTCGTAGGTGTCAGATCCGAGCAGCGCGCCAGAGGTGCTGTAGTACTGCAACACCAGGTAGGCCTTGGATGCGTCACCCACGTAGCCGCCCTCGTATAGGGGTGCAAGCTTCAGGGTCGCTTTGCCATCCTTAATGGACTGCACGCGAATTTCGATGGTATCGACCTCAATTTCGAGATCTTCATAAGGGCAACTCGAATCAAATTCGTTATTAACCAGAGCCGCCAGACAATCATTCACATTAATTGCTTCAGCCTCTACTGCGGAGGCGCCAGGAAGCACAAAAGCACTTGCACCCAAAGCGGCGGCAAGCGAAAGAGCATGAATTCGTTTCGGAAGTTGAGTGATAGTCATATGTGCCATTTCAAGCGATGTAGGCACAAAGCCTGGACTAGGGAAGGCTCACCACAAGCCGGTGTTTCTGATCCAGGTATTTGCGCATCAGTACGTCGGTTACACCCTAGACTAACACGGATATTGCACTTAATGTTGCATTGCATTCATGTGCTAAAACTTTATGTCGCAATAATCGCCAAAATAAAAGGGAATTAAATACTTTACTGAGATATAAATAACGCAAAATTCGAATGCAAGAAAATATTCCCCACAGTGCACTAAAAAGAGATTTTTACATCATTCCCAACGCACAACCCAACGCACAACAGCGTCAAATATCCAGACACACAAAAGGCGCCCTACCGAACACGCACCCCATCAGTGCGCACCCGACAGGGTACCTCCCGCATCATGGCAGTCCCACAGAGGGCCCGCCTACACGCCTCACAGCACGAAGAAACAGATACGCTGAACTACTCCGCGTCCGACTCTTCAGCATCCTCAATGCGACGACGATACACATTCACCGCCACAGCAGTACCCACAAAGGCAACCGAACCCAGCAGAGCAATACTCAGCGGCAAAGTGCCCTCCGGCAGAGGGCCATTATCCTGGGCGCTCGCCTCCAGTTTCGAACCGGAAGAATCACCGCGCGACTTCGAACTACGAGTATAGAAACTACCCGAACCAGCAGCACCCGCATTCTCCTGAGGAGAAGCAACAGTCACCGTTTCAGACTCCAACGGCTGATAGCCCAGCAGGTTCACCACGGTACGACCAGGCAATAGCGTCGCATAACCAGACATAATCATCGTCTCAGGAGCCTGCACAGAAGTATCAGCCACAGAGCTTCGAGCCTGCGCAGTAATCGCACGAGCAGAACGCTGAGCCTGAGCAATATAGCCCAGGGCGCCCTCCACCGACGGGATCTTGGCAACAGAATCGGCAGCAAGATTAGCAGACTCCACCGCAGACTCATCCACCATAGAAGGCGCAGAAGAAGCCGACGGAACCACACGACGATTAACATCAGAAATCACCGGGCCCACCGGACGGGCACTAGACTCTGCAGGCCTCGAAGTGTGATTCACCGGAACAGCACGCTGAACCACGCTCACACCAAAAGCGGTGGTCGCCATGAGCTTCAGCTCCTCAGTGGAGTCACCACCCACCACAACCACACGGTAGCGCTTGCCGGGGTTCAACGCGGTACCGGGAACCTGCAAATCGGTGGAGAAAGCACCATCAGCAACCTGCTGAGGATTCACGTGAGTAGTAGCCAGAGGCGAACCCACGGCACCACCATCAGCAGGCATTTCAAAGACCATCACGTCATAGCCCAGGCTGCTCTCCGCCACATTCCTAGCACTGACGCTAATAGGCTGAAAATCAGCCGACCCGCGCAGCTCTGCAGTAGAGATTTCCAGAGTCGCTTCACGAGTCCCTGCGGGGGCACGACCGTCAGGGCGGTTATGCACCAGCAGACGATCCTCAGTCACCTCGGCAGGTGCCGCGTCATCAGCAGAAGAGCTCGCCGAAGCAGAAGCACTGGCAGACGCACTCGCGGATGCACTCACCGAGGCGCTAGCAGATGCGCTTGCAGAAGGACGCGCCGAAGCGCTCTGCGAGGCAGACGGCGCCTCAGAAGGTGCCGGGGCTACCGTCGGGCGCGGGCTATCCTTCGCGGCACTCGGGGATGCGCTCGGGCTTGCGGATACCTCGGGGGCGGGGTTCGCCTCCACCTTTGGGGCGCGGCGAACGCCGGGGGTGTCCGGGAAGAAAATGTTCTGGCGGCTAGCCATAATCTCGTCGATTGTTACACCGTGCTCGGGCATAAACTCAATGGAGACAGTCTCGCCGTTGCTCAGATTCTCAATTTCGACCATGTACGGCTGCTCAACGTTGAGGCGCTGGTGGATGCTCAGCTCCATGTTGCCTTCTTCATTCTTTGAGGCAGTCAGCTGAGCAGCGGGTACGGTCATAGTCGCCACGACGCCATCTTCAACGGAGATGGCAGACAGGCGAACCTTCACCTGATCCAGGGAAGTTACACCGCTGACCTGCAGGAGAGTGTAGTCGCCAGTCTGAGCCAGCAGATCCAAGGAGATGCTGTGCTGAACGACGTCGGCGGCAACAGCGATGGGAAGCTCAGGCTTCGGAGACAGCTGAATCTGCGCATAAGCGGCGGATGCAAAGGTGCCGGGAGCAAGAGTTGCAGGCGCGAGGGCACCCCCCAAACCGAGGGTTGCGGACGCTACTAGCGCCGCGCCGCGGCAAGAACGCTGCGTGGAAAACATGGTCACCTATTTTCGTGAGTGAGTGTGATGAATCGTCGTGTGACTCCTGCGCCCAAAGGTCGGAAGTAGGCGCAGAATAACGGTTCTCTGATATCGGTGACCGGAGGCGCTTCACAGCGCTTCCCTACCTCGGGTGAACGAGGCGGTAAAGAGTGATAGTACCGTCTATGACAGCACTCTAAATTATAGGTATAACCTTAGAAAAAGTTAAAGATGCAGGGGCGCCCAATTCCTATGATTCGGGCACCCCTTCATCTTTGTGCATATTTTACCTAGTGAGGCAATAATTGACCCGTTTTAGCGACGAGAACTGAGCGGCATCTCACTACGGCGACGGCGGCTCAAGTACACACCAGCAAGTAGCGAAAGCAACCCAGCGGCACTCATAACCAGCACATTGGAAGCACCGGTAGCGGCAAGCTGCTCACGCTTCTGCTCGCTACCCTTCTGAGGTTCAGCATCCTGGAGCGTAACCGAGGCATCAGTCTTCTGCTCGGTAGCACTCTCCCCCGCCTTCTGCTGATCCACAGCAGGAGCAAGGGTCTCAGCAGGTTCAGTAGATTCGGCGGGTGCCAATGCATCAGCCGCAGGAGTCTGCGCAGGTCCGGTTACTTCGGGGGTATTAGCCACGGGTGCCTCAGCCTTCGGGGCAGAGCTTTCAGATGCCGACACCTCAGGAGTAGCGGGCACACCATCCGTGCTATCAAGAACCACCTTGAATCCACCAAGTATGGTACGCGGGGTGCCCTGCTCATCCTTAACTACAGCACTCACGCGGTAGGTAGTGCCGGACTTAAGGGCAGCGCCAGGAATCTGCACCTGCGCCGTGAAAGCACCAGTGGAATCAATCTCCGAGACATCAGCCGAAGCAATGACGCCGCCGGTCACCACGCCGTGTTCATCCAAGGCGCTGACCATCAGCTGTACCGAGCTGATGCCGGTGAATCCCTCGCCGTGCAGGGTTAGGGTCTTCTCGGAGTCGTTTTCGGGAACAACAGTTTCTTCTACACGCAGGCGGGCAGTCAGCACGGGGTTAGCGGTGTTGTCCTGCTGCTGGTCAGCAGAGATGTCGCGAATACGGTCAAAGCGAGTGTCGCGCGGCAGGCTGTAGTGGCGGCGGGGGTCATCCTCGGGCAGTACGTGGTCGAACGGCTCTGCGGTGTTTACAGGTGCTGCACTCTCAGACGGCACGGCCTGCTGAGTCTGCGCATAAGCGGCGGATGCAAAGGTGCCGGGAGCAAGAGTTGCAGGCGCGAGGGCACCTGCCAAACCGAGGGTTGCGGACGCTACTAGCGCCGCGCCGCGAGAAGTTCGCTGCATGAAAAACATGGTGGTCACCTGATTTCGTGAGTGAATATAGTGGAATGATCGTATAACTTCCACGCCCAAAGATTGGAAGTAGACGCAGTGCAACGGTTTTCTACTTTCGGTGAGCGGAGGCGCTTCATAGCGTTTCCCACCCCGTGTAAACGAGGCGGCAAAGAGTTACAGCAATGTATGCGACATCACCATAAATTATAGGCGTAATCCTAGATCAACGTAGGCTTAGCCTTAGGCAAAGTTAAAGATGAAGGGGCGCCCAAATCCTATGATTCGGACGCCCCTTCATCTTTGTGCATATTTTGCCTAGTGGGGCAATAATTCGCGTGGTTTAGCGGCGAGAGCTGAACTGCATCCCACTACGGCGACGACGACTCAAACGCATACCGGCAAGCAGCGATATCGATCCAACAGCACTAATAACCAGCACATTGGAAGCACCGGTAGCGGCAAGCTGCTCACGCTTCTGCTCTGCCACAGCCTTCTGAGAACCAGAGGCCTGCGCCTTCTGCTCGCCACTCTTCTGCGGTTCAACCTTCTGCGGTTCAACCTCCTGAGCGGGCGCATCCTGAGCACCGGTGTTCTGAACCGGAACCGAAGTATCATCCTCCTGGTCGGTAGCGCTCTCCCCCGTCTTCTGCTGATCTGCGGCAGGAGCGGCAGCCTCAGCAGACGCGGATGCCTCGGGTGCAGCAGCCTCAGCACCGGTCGCCTCAGGCGCCTTAACCTCAGGTGCAGAGCTTTCAGACTCCGACGCCTCAGGGGTTTCGGGCGCATTACCCACGCCGTCGCGGTCCACCTTGAAGCCACCGTTCACGATGCGCACGGTGCCCTGCTCATCTTCCGCTACAGCACTCACGCGGTAGGTGGTGCCGGGCTTAAGGGCAGCGCCGGGAATCTGCACCTGTGCGGTGAAAGCCCCAGTGGGGTCAATCTCTGAGACATCAGCCGAAGCAATGATGCCGTCGGTTGCCACACCGTATTCGTCCACGGCGCTCACCATCAGGTGCACCGTGCCGACGCCTTCAAAACCTTCACCGCGCAAGGTCAGGGTCTTCTCGGAGTCAGTTTCGGGGACAACGGTTTCTTCCACGTGCAGGCGGGCAGCCAGCACGGGGTTAGCAGCATTGTCTTGCGACTGTTCGGCAGAGGTGTCGCGAACACGGTCAAAGCGAGTGTTGCGCGGCAGGCTGTAGCGGCGGCCGGGATTGTCCTCGGGCAGCACGTGATCGAACTGCGACTGTGCAGCCGGCTCAGGCTGCACCTTCTCCTCGAACTGCTTCTTCTCGAACTGTGCCTGCTCAGCCATAGCGCGTTCAGCGGTTGCAACCGGCGTGGAGGCGTGCTCTGCATTCCAACCATTCATGAAAGGAACCTCAACTTCCTGGGCAGTGTAGCCATTAGCGGCAGACGGCGCAATTTCAACACTGAGCACATAGCGCAGGCCGTCCTGGGCGCTCTGTACTTCTTCAAGCCTGCGACCCTCCACTTCGATACCGTCCAGGAGGGTTCCGTTCATGACGTCGGCACGCGCAGGAGAGGCAGCCAGCAGGACGCGGTTACCCTGAGTGTCAAGAGCGTACACGTAGGTCACGATTTCAAAAGCCTGAGCCTCACCAAGACCGGTCACCTTGTAAACCACAAGGTTCTTATCCTGCGGGATTTCCAGCTGACCAGAGAGAATCTGGAGGTTCAGAGGCTCATCCTGAGTGTTTGCAGGCAGCAGCTCCAGGGGTGCGGAGGAGTTGTAGGATGCATCCTCCGTTGCGTAGCCCTTGCCGGGATCAACCACTGCGGTCGCAACGACGTACTGCTGGTTGGGGTCGAGGGTACCCGCGGGCAGGGTCAGCTGGGTACTGAAGCGACCACCATCCACGTCGAGTTCGGGCACGAGGGTCATCGCTACGGCGGAGCCGCGACCCAGCGCGTAGAGGGGGTACTGGCGGTATTCGCTCACGTAGACTGCCACGCCGTAACGCTCAACAGCGCCGCCGGTGAAGCCTTCACCGCTGACGGTGATGCTCTGGGAGCGTGCGGGGTTAATGACAACGCCCGGCTCTACGTACACCTGCGGGGAATTCTGGGTAGCAACGTTTTCGATGGAGGTTACATCTTCCGCAGAGGGAGGGTTATCTGGCTCCACCGTAGTCGCTGAAGCCACCCCGCCGGGATTCTGCACCTGCACATCTGCGTGCGCGGCACCAGCACCGGTGACGGACAGGACGGAAGCAGCAATAGCGGCTGTTGCTCGGGTTTTTGAGTGAGCGGGTTCGGGCATGGAACACACCTTCTTCTGTGAGTGTGAACGATACCCTTCGGCTAATGCCCCGGGTTGAAGATGCACGGGTGTTTCTTCGGGGTCGAGTGTTATAACGTACGGACTAGTCATAACATTCATGTAGTGGTGGAATTTACCGCGAAGGGAATCGCTCTATTTATCGGTAATTCCACACTAACAATACTTTTGCATTTATTGCGGTAAATACGCTTTACCTTCTAAGTATTTTCCTGTGCAATAACACACATAGAATATTTTTCGCCTTTCAGAACACCATCAAGAGCACTCAAAATACATAGACTAGGCAAAACTCTTCAACTCCACCTTGAGGGTCAAAGTTTTCTTGCATGTATATGCAGATTTAATGGATTTGTGATAAAAATATTCTGCACTTTTATGCATTTAATTTATTTCTTTTAAGTGAAAAAATAGCAGGTCACGCCACTTTCCCTGCATTTTTTCATAAAGAGTACAGACCAATACTCCAGAAAAAATCTCCCCTCACCATTGAGCGCAACAAGCCAACCACTCAACTGGCATATCCCCTCCCCCAGCTATCCACGCCCAGAAAGCATGGCAAAGAAAAAGTGCAGATACGCAAAAGTGCCGCCAACACTCTTTCTAGAGTATTGGCGGCACTTAACTTCACTCACCTCGCGGCGAGCGTCAGGTTTTCAGAGCCTAGCCTATAGAGGCTGAGCTATTAGAGGCTGCGGCGGCGCAGGAGCATCAGTGCAGCACCAGCAATCAGAGCTGCGGCACCAACACCTGCGATACCTGCAACACCCTCAGCACCGGTGTTAGCCAGCTGCGGCTTCGAGGAAGCCGAAGAAGAGGTCGAGGTCGAGCCCTTAGTGCCGGAGACACCTACAGTGTGACCCTTAGAGCTGGAGGAGGTAGCAGCGGATACGTTACCAGCCTTAGCCTTGGGTGCCTGAGAAGAAGGCATACGGGTCTCGGTTACGACAACCGAACCGTCTTCGCGCATTTCAGCGGTGAAGACGCTGGTGGTGCCGTCGCCGTTATCGCGAACGGTGGTGTTCTCGTCCTCGGTAGCTGCCGGCAGGGTCGGTGCGGGGTTGTTCGCATCGCTCACGGTAGCGGTGGTGACTGCGACCTGGTGCACCAGACCGTTGGGGTCACTGGTTGCCACCATTGCGTATGCGTAACCGGGCTGCAGCAGTTCAGCAAGAACGCTGACCTTGACACGGAAAGTGCCGTTCACGATTTCAGAAGCAGGCACGTCGTGGGTTGCCAGAGCTTCGCCGGTGATGTTGCCGTTTGCATCCAGACGGAAGATCGCAATCTGGACACCGTTAGCGACGGACTCGTGGGTGAAGCCGGAGCCATTGAAGGTCAGAACGTTGTACTGGTCGTTCGGATTCAGGGAAGCATCCTCGGTGGTGAGGGTTGCGTTCTCGGGTGCTGCAGGAGTCTGGGGTGCAGGGGTCTCTTCCTTGGGAGCTTCCGGTGCCGGGGTCACGGGAGCGGGAGTTTCTTCCTTGGGAGCTTCCGGTGCCGGGGTCACGGGAGCGGGAGTCTCATCCTTGGGAGCCTCGGGTGCCGGGGTCACGGGTGCAGGAGTTTCTTCCTTCGGGGTCTCCGGTGCGGGGGTAGCGCTCTCAGTAACCTTGAAGGAGGAGATAGCTACGAGCCTCTGATCGGGCTGACCCTGCGGGTTGCTGACAGCAGCCAGTGCGTAGGATGCGCCAGCGGGCAGCTTGCTTGCTTCAACAGTAATGGAAGACTTGAAGGTGCCGTCCTGAATCTGCTCTGCGGGTACCACGATAGTAGCGAGAGCCTCGCCGGTGATCTGGTTGTCTGCGTCCAGTGCGTAGATGCTGACCTGTACGCCGGGGCCGACCTTCTCGCCGTAGAAGCCGGTGCCAACAACGCTCACGGTGTTCAGCTGTGCATTGCCGGGGAAGTGAGCATTCTCAATAACGATGGAGGGGTCAGCCTGCTTTGCCTCGGGAGCCGGGGTGGAGGGGGTGGTCGGCTCGGGGGTTGCAGGAGCGGTGGGGGCAGGAGTCTCAGCCTTGGGTGCTTCGGTCTTCGGAGCCTCAGCCTTGGGGGTCTCTGCCTTAGGTGCTTCGGTAGCCTCAGCCTTAGGAGCTTCGGTCTTCGGAGCCTCAGCCTTAGGAGCTTCGGTCTTCGGAGCCTCGGTTGCCTCAGCCTTGGGTGCTTCGGTCTTCGGAGCCTCAGCCTTAGGAGCTTCGGTCTTGGGCGCCTCAGCCTTGGGGGTCTCGGTTGCGTTGCCGCCAGGCAGGGAAGAAGCCTGAGCAGTTGCCTTCTGATCAACAACCTGCTGCTGCTGATCGGCGGGTGCTTCTGCCGCGAAGGTTGCCGGGATTGCTGCCACAGAACCAGCGGTAAAAGCTGCCGCAGCTGCGATCTTGTAAACGCGACGGGTAGTCTTCGACATTTTTCCTCGATCTCTAAATTATCGGTGGTGAACCTACGCGGTGCGCCTCCGTCTTTGAGGGGCGCGTAGATTCACATACGGGTGTGACTGCTAAAAGGCTAGCACCCGACCCTGAGTCTTCTACCCTCTTAATGCCCGCTTTAAGCAACTGTAACGAAATCGTTATAAAACCACCCCTAAAGTTGAGAGTTAATGCAGACCAATTGTGGTGTTTTGCGATCATGTATTGACATACGAGCACCGGCAACCCTACATTTTGATTGCATTTGAAGAAAATATGATACTTTCCATGGATAATTTCACCCCAACTATTTCACCCTGGTGAACCTTAAAGTCTCACGTACCACTTTATAGTTTTATCAAGCACTCCTTGATACCTCTCCCCCGCACCATTCCCGCCCCGCACGGTATCCCAACCTAAGCTGTACACAAGCCACAGGCCTCCCGTACACACACAAAAGCCGGGCGCGCACACAAAAAGCCTCGCCCGCATCCCAAGAATCTGGAATGCGGGCGAGGCACGCACAATAACCCCCGCATCAGCGAGCGCAAGAGCGCAAAGCTTAGCTCTCCTTACGAATCACCTTGAATTGGCTGGGCTGAGCCACCGGGCGAATCGTAATGCGGTCAAGGTTCACGTGGTGCGGAACGTTCAACGCAAAGGTCACGGTCTGCGCTACATCCTCGGCGGTTAGCGGCTTCTCAACGCCCGCATAGACGCGCTCGGCGGCTTCCTTGGAACCCAGACGATTTAGGGAGAACTCCTCGGTGTGCACCATGCCCGGGCAAATCTCAATCACGCGAACGTTATGTTCCGCTTCTTCCAGGCGGAGCGCCTCGGTCAGACCGCGAGCGCCAAACTTCGCCGCGTTGTATCCAGCACCGCCCTCGTAGCCGTGTTCCGCTGCGGTGGAGGTCAGGTTCAGAATCGTGCCGTGACCGTTCAGTCGCAGCGCCTCCGCAAAGGCGCGCACCATGTGCAGAATACCGAGCACATTCATCTGGTACATCTTCAGGTAGTCGACCGTCTTACCGTCGGCGACCTTATCCACGCCAATAGCGCCACCAGCAATATTGACCAGGGCGTCAATGGTGCCCTGCTCTTCCAGAATCTGCTCGGCAACGAAGCGTACGGAATGCTCGTCGGTCACGTCGCAGGTCACCGGGTGAGCACCGGTCTCGGCGTAGAGGGTGTAGAGTCGGTCGGTGCGGCGTGCCAGCGCATAGACGGTCCAGCCGCTTGCCACCAGCTGCTGTACGGTGGCGCGGCCAATACCGCTGGAGGCGCCGGTCACCACGGCAACTTTGCCAACACCGGCGTTGGGCAGGAAAGGAGATGCAGGAATGTGGGTGTTCTCAGTCATACTTTAATCCTAGTAGAGTGATGCCCGCGGGTGCTCTGATCGAGCAAACTCGCGGGCATATATTTTGAAATTTTCGATAGTGAGATAGGTTCCGGAACCACAACCGCCCGGCGCCCCGTCAGGCTCCTACTTGTGGCGGCGCGGCAGACCCCAGCGGCTCCTGCCACCGTCACGGAACCCGAGGCGGTGCTCAAAATACACGGGCGAACTACTACCGGTCTTGATCGTATCCGGAGGAACCGTACCCTCACGCGCCGACAGCAGATAAAGAACCGCGGCACCCGGCATGAACAAAATCAGAGGCAGTACGAAACGCATGCGCGCCTCACCGTAACCACTACGCACCGTCAAATGCCAGATGCACAACGCAACCAGCACCAGGTGCAGTATCAGCAGAACAGTTTCAGACGTGCCCAAACCGAAAATACTCAGAGAACTCATGGCAACTCCTCAAAGGTCGTATGCTTTCAGTCTACGCCGCCACCGCGCCCCTGAGAAGGATTCACCGGCTGTTGATACCGTCACTATTGATACTGTCACTGTTGATACCGCGGCTATTGATACCGCAGATTTTCGCGCCTACACTGCAGGTAACCGAGGGTAGCATTTTAGGGGATCCCTCCCCCACTGCCGTTTTCCACCGAGTTTGCCACTGAGTTTGCCACTGAACCGCCGATTACTCCTCCTATAGGAACCCCCACATGACAGCAACACGCATAACAGCAACACCACGCCAGCGCATCACCGCATTATACGAGCGGCGCCAAGCACTCCAGCAGAGGGCGCGCAGCATCCGCGCCACCACCGGAACCCCCTACAGCTCTGAGGTGCACCTGTTGCTCGGGCAGAGCTACCTCGACCCCGCCAGCTGGCAGGAACTCACCACTTCCAGCGGGGTACGCGCCGCAGCACGCAGGGCACAATTCACGCGCCGGTACCGGCACCTCCTGGCGCGTCTAGAAGCCGCCATCGAGCAGTACGAACAGAACAGCACAGCGCAGAATTCCCCTGGAGCTGAGAGAATGCCGTGAATATGAGAAAATAGCCGTTATGGCTGAAAACATTTTGGGCTCAGACTCGCCCGTACAGATTAACGTTCCCGACCGCCCCGCCCTCGAAGGCCTCGAAGAGAAGCTCTCGCAGCGCTGGGCCGACGAGAAGACTTACGCATTCGACGAGAACACCACTCGCGAACAGGTCTACTCCATTGACACCCCGCCGCCGACCGCATCCGGCTCCCTGCACGTGGGTCACATGTTCTCCTACACCCAGACCGACGTCATTGCACGCTACCAGCGCATGACCGGCAAGAACGTGTTCTACCCCCTCGGCTGGGATGACAACGGCCTGCCCACCGAACGCCGCGTTCAGAACTACTACGGCGTTCTCTGCGACCCCTCCGTGGCAGACAACGACTCCTTCCGTGACCTGATCACCTGGAAGGCAGACGGCACCCCCAAGCCCGACCGCAGCCAGGCAAAGTGGCCGCGCATCTCCCGCAACAACTTCATTGAACTCTGTGAAGAGCTCGCGGTTGAAGACGAGAAGGTCTTCGAAAACCTCTTCACCACCCTGGGCCTGTCCGTTGACTGGTCGCGCACCTACCGCACCATCGACGCGCACTCCCGCAAGGTCTCCCAGCTCGCCTTCCTGAAGGACCTGGCAGCAGGCAACGCCTACATGGCTGAAGCACCGACCATGTGGGACGTCACCTTCCGCACCGCAGTGGCACAGGCAGAGCTGGAAGACAAGGAACGCCCCGGCGCGTACCACCGCATCAGCTTCCACCGCCCCAACGGCGAGAAGGTCTGGATTGAGACCACCCGCCCCGAGCTGCTGCCCTCCTGTGTGGCTCTCGTGGCGCACCCGGACGACGAGCGTTACAAGCCGCTGTTCGGCACCACCGTCACCTCCCCGCTGTTCGGCGTCGAGGTCGAGATCAAGGCGCACCCGCTGGCACAGCCCGACAAGGGTGCCGGTATCGCCATGATCTGTACCTTCGGTGACACCACCGACGTCACCTGGTGGCGTGAACTGCAGCTGGACACCCGCGCCCTCATCGGTCGCGACGGCCGCTTCTCCCGCGAAACCCCCGAGTGGATTACCTCCCCCGAGGGTCGCGAGCGCTACGAGCGTATGGCAGGCGCCACCGTCTTCACCGCACAGAAGACCGTCGTGGAGATGCTGGTTGAGGCTGGCGAAATGGACGGCGACCCCAAGCCGATTACCCACCCCGTGAAGTTCTACGAGAAGGGCGACAAGCCCCTCGAAATCGTTGCTTCCCGCCAGTGGTACATCCGCAACGGTGGCCGTGATGCTGCACGCCGCGAGAAGCTCATCGAGCGCGGCCGTGAGATGAACTGGTTCCCCTCCTTCATGCGTAGCCGCTACGAGAACTGGGTTGAGGGTCTGAACGGTGACTGGCTGATTTCTCGCCAGCGTTTCTTCGGCGTTCCCTTCCCCGTCTGGTACCCGCTGGACGCTGAGGGTGAGCCGGACTACGAGAACCCGATTCTGCCTTCTGAGGACATGCTGCCGGTTGATCCCGCATCGCAGGCTGCTCCCGGTTACACCGAGGATCAGCGCGGCGTAGCGGGCGGCTTCATCGCTGACCCGGACGTTCTGGACACCTGGGCTACTTCCTCCCTGACCCCGCAGATTGCGACCGGTTGGGGCGTGGACCCGGACCTGCACGCGAAGACCTTCCCCATGGATCTGCGCCCGCAGGGTCACGACATTATCCGCACCTGGCTGTTCTCCACCGCTGTTCGCGCGGAGACCCTGGCTTCCTCCGTGCCGTGGTACAACACCGCGCTCTCCGGCTGGATTCTCGACCCGGACCGCAAGAAGATGTCCAAGTCTAAGGGCAACGTTGTGGTCCCCAACGAGGTTCTGGAGAAGTACGGTTCGGACGCTGTGCGCTACTGGGCTGCTTCGGCTCGCCTGGGTGCTGACACCGCCTACGACGAAGGCCAGATGAAGATTGGCCGCCGCCTTGCCATCAAGCTGCTGAACGCATCCAAGTTCGTACTGAACCTGGGCGCTACCGAGAAGTCCGTCATCACTTCTCAGGCTCAGGGTCGCGTGCTGATTAACGCTCTGGACCGTTCCCTGCTGGCTCGCCTGGCGTACCTGATTGAGGAAGCAACCGCCGCATTCGAGAAGTACGAGTACGCTCGTGCCCTGCAGATTTGCGAGAGCTTCTTCTGGTCCTTCACCGACGACTTCGTTGAGCTGATTAAGGACCGTGCGTACGGTGCTCGCGGCGAGGAGGAGCAGGCTTCTGTTCTGGCTGCACTGGCAACCACCCTGGATGCACTGCTGCGCCTGTTCGCACCCTTCCTGCCGTTCGTGACCGAAGAGATTTGGTCCTGGTGGCGTGCAGGTAGCGTGCACCGCGCCGAGTGGCCGCAGGCACTGCCCATTCTGGAAGGTACCCTGCTGGCTGAGTACTCTGCACAGAACCCGACTGCTGGCATTTCTGCTCAGTGGGTCCTGGCGGACGCTGACCCCGCTCAGATTGAGTCGCTGAAGCAGATCCTGCCGGATGTTGCTGAGGCTCTGGGTGGCCTGCGTAAGGCTAAGAGCGACGCGAAGGTTAAGCAGCGCACCGAGGTTGAGTCTGCAACTATTGCGGCTCCGCAGGCTCAGCTGGATCGCATTGCCGCTGGCTTGGCTGATCTGAAGGCTGCCGGTAACGCTCGTGAGCTGTCCCTGGTGGCGGCTGAGGGCGAGCTGGAGGTTCGCGATGTTGTGCTCGTTGTGGAAGAAGCAGCTGAGTAATTTCGCCTAAATTGAGCATTCTTCGCTTAAATTTATGACGCTCCTTGAGCGTTGAGGACGGGGCGGTACCGGTTGACGGTACCGCCCCGTTTTCTGTGTCTGCGGTTCGTTGGTTTCTGCAGGCAAGGTACCCGGAGAGCGTGATGCTCGACTGCGGGCGGTGCTTTGTATGGCGCTTTTACGACTCTGACTAGAGGCTTTACACATTCGGTACCCGCGGGTGCCCGTACCCATCCCTAGCACCTTCACAACCTCCTCCCCCAATAATGTGGGTTTTAGTCTGCTGTTCTGTAGGGATTATGTGGGATTTTCAATCCCTTTTTCTGTTCATCAATGTGCAAAGAGCATAATCAACCTTATGAGATTGACTGTCACTTTATGTATGATTGTTGATGCGAGGGTTTTACCATCGGGAACAACCCTCTATTCAACTTCAGCAACAGACAAATCACCGGTACGAACTAGACACAACCGCCCAACCGCACGACAAGAACTCAACCGGTCAGGTGGCAGTGATGCCATCTGACTCTAACCCCGCGCCAAAGTAGGCGCACCCTATAACCTCATGACTTCATACTCATTACCTTCCGGTTCCCCTGACAACCCGCACGCGAGGCAGAGTGTAGCCCCGAGCTCACCGCCAGGAGCGCAAGCAAACATTTCCCCCGATCAACTTCAGCACTACCACGCAAGCCTGAACGAATACATCAGCCAGGCACGCGAACACGCCCAGGCTCTGCATGCCAACTACACCAACGAAGTGTACGAGCTGTGGCATCAGCACATTTCCACCAGCGCCGCCGCCGATGAGGCGAGCATCGCCTCCGGTTCGTTGACCGCTCAGCAACTTGAGGAACTGACCCGCAAGTGGGTGCGCCTCATGCGTGAAAGCCGCGACATGCTGCACCACGAAAGCTCTATTGCGGCGGCACGCGCCGCTGTGGAGGCTAAGCCCCTCCCCGAATAGGAATTCCCACTGCTGGGAATCCCCGCACAGTACATCCCCGTGCTCCCCTTCCCTGCGCTGGGAAGATACAAACAGGGTTAGCACTCCCCCTGTTTCTTCTGCTGTTCATTTCTCCCGTTATTCAACGCATTTTCAGCTCACGCTCCGCGCGTTGAAACAGCCCGTGATTCCGCGGTGGAGCTATCGAGCCAAGCGATTAAGCCCTGCCCGGAACGGACGCATCTGGCAACCCACCCCTTGCTATAGTTATGTGATATTCAAAGAGCCTAACTATGTTTGCAGAAAGGGCGGGAATGTCCCACCAAAAACGCGTCCTACGGCCTATACGTAGCGATGTTGCTCCCCCAGTCACCTCGCCACCGGTCTACCGTGGTGATATTGACACGCGCGGCGCGGCGCAAGACCTCGTCCCGCGTAGCTTCTGGGTTGATTTCTGGGACACTCTCTTCTTTATCTTCGCCGGCGTCGCGGCACTCGTACTGACCTTCATGATTCTGGCGAATACGGTCGGCCACTCATGGTGGGGTTTTCCCATTGCGATTATCTTCTGGGCGGTCACCGCGTACCTGACGCTACCGCGTTTTCATGCCATCATGACCCGCATCTACGTGCCCGACTACTTTATTGGGCGCACCCGCACCCCGGACGGTCTGCTCGGCGACCCGGTCAATATCGGTCTGATTGGTACCGAGGAGCAGATTCACCAGGTCATGCAGGACGCTGGCTGGACCCGTGCTGACGACGTCACCCTCGTCTCCTCCTGGAAGATTATTCTTTCCACCATCACCCGCCGTTCCTACGCGGAGGCACCCGTCTCCCCGCTGAAAATTTTTGGTAAGACGCAGGCTTTCGCCTACCAGAAGGAAGTGGATGGCAACCCCGAGAAACGCCACCACGTGCGCTTCTGGAAAACCCCGGACGGCTGGCTTCTGCCTGGCGGTCACCAGGTGGATTGGTTGGCGGCGGGCACGTACGACTCCGGTGTGGGTTTCAGCTTCTTCACCCTGCAGGTCACGCACCGCATTGACTCTGAAACCGACTTTGAACGCGACTACATTGTGGAGTCCATTCAGTACGCCCACCCGGAAACTCACGTTGAGATTCTGCACGATTTTTCCTCCGGTTACCACGCCCGTAACGGCGGCGGTGACGCGATCCGCACGGACGGCGCGCTCCCGGTCATCGTGCTGAACAATGAGGGCCTGGAGCCGCAGGAACAGGAAGAAATTCACCTCTCCAGCGCGCACGACCTGGCGTACCGCATGCCGCTGAGCCTGCTGATCGGTTCGGGTATGCTCATCGCCGTGACCCTCGCCGACATTGTCAACAGCGTCATTTTGGCGCTCAGCCGCCCGGCTCTGCGTGCCAAGCTACTGGAGGAAGGCTCCGGCAACGATCTTGAGTTGCTGAACCTCTTCGACCAGGTGGATAGCGACGTACTGCTGACCATTACCGGTACGGTGCTGGTTGGTTTCGTGGCGATTTATTCGGCGGTGCACCTGTTCCTGCTGTGGAGCACGCTACGCGGCTCCTCGAAGGCCCGCCGTCTGGCTCTGCTGTTGACTGCGTTGAACTTCGCAGCGATTACCGGCGGTGTGCTGTGGGGCCACCAGTCCCTGCCGCTGTCCACGATTTTCTTCCAGCTGGGTGTTGCGGTGTTTGCGATGCTGGCGTTCACCTCGGATGCGGCGGTCCAGTACACGGCAACCCGCACCTTCCACATGCGCGATACGAAGATCGTGCAGCGCGCAACGCACCCGAAGGTTCTCGAGCACAGGGCACAGCGCAAGGCTCAGAAAGCCCAGAAAGCGCAGAAGACGCACAATGCGCAGAAGGCACGCAAAGCTACCTCTGCAAGCAACGCTCACCGCGCGTAGATTGCACGTTTCAGCGCAACATAGTGAATAGAAAAGTACCGCCCGGTCAGTACATGACCGGGCGGTACTTTTTTGCTCTGCAGCCGCAGACTCTACCGAGCCTGCGCGCATTGCAGGAATCTCAGCACATTGCAGGGTTCTTAGGCTTCGCCCTTTTCGCCGTGGAAAATCGGGCCCACGTTACGGGGGCGCTTCAGCTCAAAGAAGCCGGGGTAGGAAGCCAGTGCCAGGGCGCCGTCGAAGAGCTTACCTGCCTCTTCACCGGCGGGGCTCGGGGAGATGACCGGGCCGAAGAAAGCGGTGCCGTTAATGGAAATCAGCGGAACACCCACATCGGTGCCGCCCACGGTCTCCAGCGCCAGGTCCAGGGAGGCGCGCATCTGCTCATCGTACTGATCGGTGAAGGCGACATCTACCAGCTCTGCGGGCAGGTTGACCTCCTGTAGCGCCTTGACGATTGCGTCGCGGTAGGAGTCAGCCTTGTTGCTGTTGTGGTGAATCTGCTCGCCCAGAGCGTCGTAGAGAGGCTTGATGACCTCGTTGCCGTGCAGCTCGCGCACAGCGGTGATAAGGCGGGCCGGTGCCCAGGACTTGTCCATCGCTGCCTGGTAGCTGGCGGGCAGCTCGCGGCCCTGGTTGTGCATGGACAGGGAGAAGGGGCGCCAGGTCACCTCAACGTTGCGGACCTTCTGCACCTCACCAATCCAGCGGGAGGTAATCCAGCACCAGGGGCAAATCGGGTCGAACCAGAAATCAACCTGTGCGGGTGCGTTCTCAGCCATGAGTTTTCCTCTCTCATACGGTTGCGCCAGCCGCTTCATGAGCCGGCGCTTATTCTTCGGTACACGCTCTTCAGTACATGCTCTTCTGGACATGCCAACGAGAGCGGTACCTGCTAGTGAGCCGTCACCCCGTATAACCGGGGCGACGGCTTCTTTATTCCCTAGCCTGTCGGCTGGAAGTATTCGGTTATGCCGCCTGACGGTCCGCATCCTTCAGGGAGGCGGCCTTCGCCTCCCCCTTCACGGTGCGGGTGGTCTCGGCTTCAGGGTCGGGCGCCTGCAGCACGTAGCGGGGTTCGGTGCCGTTGAGCACGGTGTCCTCACCAATGACGATGGACACCACATCGGTGCGGTCCGGGATGTCGAACATAATCGGCTGCAGAATCTGCTCCATCATGGAACGCAGGGCGCGGGCGCCGGTACCGCGCTCGGCGGCGAGGCGGGCAATAGCCGCGACTGCGGCGTTGTCGATGATGAGCTCCACACCGTCCAGGGCGAAGAGGTGACGGTACTGCTTGAGCAGCGCGTTCTTCGGTTCGGTCAGCACGCGAGCCAGCTCTTCTTCGTTGAGCTCGCTCAGGGTCGAGATGACCGGCAGGCGGCCAATCAGCTCGGGGATAATGCCGTAGTGCGCCAGATCCTCGGGCATAATCTGGTCCAGCGGGTTCTTCACGGAACCGCCCAGTTCAGCGCCGAAACCGATGCCGCCCGCACCCACGCGGGCTGCGATGTGGTCGTCAATATTGTCGAAGGCACCGGCCACGATGAAGAGAATGTTCGAGGTATCAATCTCAATATTCGCGTGTGCCGGGTGCTTGCGTCCGCCCTCCGGCGGTACGGTCGCCACGGTGCCCTCAATAATCTTCAGCAGCGCCTGCTGCACGCCCTCACCGGACACGTCACGGGTGATGGAGAGGTTCTCGCCACCCTTGCGGGCAATCTTGTCGATCTCGTCAATGTAGATGATGCCGCGCTGAGCCTTGGCAATATCGCCGTCAGCGGCGTTGATGAGACGCAGCAGAATGTTCTCCACGTCGTCACCCACATAGCCCGCCTCGGTGAGGGTGGTTGCATCGACCAGGGCGAAGGGCACATCCAGCTTCTTCGCCAGGGTTGCCGCCAGGTAGGTTTTACCGCAACCGGTCGGGCCGAGCATCAGAATATTCGACTTGCCCAGCTCCACCTGCTCCCCCGCAGTCGCCGAAAGAATGCGGGAGGTCAACACCGGGTTATCAATATCGTGGATGCGCTTGTAGTGGTTGTACACCGCCACCGCCAGGGTACGCTTCGCCGCGTCCTGACCGATGACGTAGTCGTTGAGGTAGCTGTAAATTTCGCGCGGAGTGGCCAGCTGAGGCGCGGGGGCAGCCGCGGGGGCTTTCACCTTCAGACGCTCCTCAGCGAGGATCTCTTCGCACAGTTCCACGCACTCGTCGCAGATGGAAACGTTCGGGCCGAGCACAATCTTGAAAACCTGCGCGCGAGTCTTCTTGCAGAAGGAGCATCGCATGCTGGCGTTGGGCTGTTCGGGAGGCACAATGACGTCTGTGGCCACGAAGATTCCCTTTCGATCGGCGTGGTGAAATCAGTGCAGAAGGGTCAGCGTTCTGATGTCTGCGGTGATTTCTTAGGAGGGGCGGTGGTGGGCGCCCTGGTTTGAGTGAGAAACCGGTATGAAATACTCTAATTTTCTCCTTCTCTAAGGCTACCGGAGTTCACCCCGGAACTCAGAATTACGCACCGCAAATGGACGGACTTACCAGGCATATGACAAAGCGCGTCTTTTATGACGGCGGCGGGTGCTGACACTCCGGCATGTGACGGTAAAGACCGGCAGATAATAAAGCCCAACAGACGATAAAGCCCGGCACAAAAGCACAGGTCAACACCACATATCAGCTGGTCTCACCGCAACCCACCTAGCGGACATAAATCAGCGGGCACACATCAGCAGGCACACATCAGCGGGCGCAAAAAGGGCGGCACCGCACCGCGCACCAGCCCGAAGGCTCGCACACGGGGCAATGCCGCCCCTCCCCCGAAAAATGCTCGGGGATATTCCTCAAAACTAAAGTTTAGGTGTGGGAAATAGCGGTGTTGGTCGCAGGCTTACGCAGCTTACGCGACTCCAGCACCTTATCGACCAGGCCGTACTCCAGGGCAGCAGCCGCAGTCAGAATGTTGTCACGCTCAATGGAGCGGTCAACTTCCTCGTAGGTCTTGCCCGAGTGCAGTGCCAGGGTCTGTGCAGTCCACTCACGCATACGCATAACCTCGTTCGCGTGAATCTCAATGTCAGATGCCTGACCGCCCTGCTGGCCGCTCAGTGCGGGCTGGTGAATCAGCACGCGAGCGTTCGGCAGCGCCAGACGCTTGCCGGGGGTACCGGCAGCCAGCAGAACCGCCGCAGCGGATGCCGCCTGACCCAGGCACACGGTCTGGATCTCGGGGCGGATGAACTGCATGGTGTCGTAAATGGCGGTCATTGCGGTGAAGGAGCCGCCGGGCGAGTTAATGTACAGGGTGATGTCACGCTCGGGGTCCTGTGCCTCCAGAACCAGTAGCTGAGCCATGATGTCGTCAGCGGATGCGTCGTCCACCTGGGTGCCCAGGAAGATGATGCGGTCCTCAAACAGCTTTGCGTACGGGTCCTGACGCTTGTAACCGTAGGGGGTGCGCTCCTCGAAGCTGGGGAGCACGTAGCGGTTGCTCGGCATAGCCGGCGCCGAGGTGGTGATATCGTTCGGCAGGTAGTTCATGTGCATCTCCCTTATGCGTTCTTCGATTCGGGCAGCTTACCGGCGGTGGTGGCAATGTGGTCGAAGAAGCCGTATTCCAGGCCTTCTTCCGCGTTGAACCAGTTGTCGCGGTCGTTATCCTTCAGGATGGTTTCCAGGCTCTTGCCGGTGCGCTCTGCGGTAATCTCTGCCAGGCGCTTCTTCATGTCCAGAATCAGCTCAGCCTGGGTGCGGATATCCGATGCGGTACCGCCAATGCCGCCGAGGGGCTGGTGCATGAGGATGCGGGCGTTCGGGGTTGCGTAGCGCTTGCCGATGGTACCTGCGGTGAGCAGGAACTGACCCATGGATGCTGCCATGCCGGTCACCACGGTCACCACGTCGTTCGGGATGAGCTGCATGGTGTCGTAGATAGCCATACCAGCGGTGACGGAGCCGCCGGGAGAGTTGATGTACAGGTAGATGTCTGCCTCGGGGTCTTCAGCCGAGAGCAGCAGCATCTGGGAGCAGATGAGGTTAGCGTTGGAGTCGCGCACCTCGGAGCCGAGCCAGATAATGCGCTCCTTCAGGAGGCTGTTGTAGACGTAATCTTCCTGGGCACCAACGATGGGGGTTGCCATAGACGGCGCGGGCGCCACGCCGGCTGCCTGGGAGGCGCCGATGGGCAGAGGCATGTAGCTGGACATTCTTCCTCTTCTTCTCTAATGGGTCTTCGCTGCATCTTTGCGCGATTTACGCGCCGGAGCGCACGCGAAAAGTTTCGTTGCTACTACCTTACCGATAGTTGCTCTCCCCCGCTTCCCTTCGGGTTGTTCGTTCGCCAGGGGGTGAAGTAGAGGCGGAATAGCCGGGGGTGAAAAGAGCCTCAGCGGGCACCCAACCGATAAGCTCGGTGGATGCCCGCTGAGGCTACACGTTTCAAGCAATCAGCTCACGCCCTCTAGCGGGGTGGCTTCTTGCAGACCGTGGCGGGGGATTTAGGCAGCTGCCTCTTCGCCCTCGCCCAGGTACTTGGACAGGTCAACAACGTTGCCCTTGGTGTCCTTGACCACTGCGGTCTTCAGCACTGCTGCCAGAGCCTTGGAGCGGCGAACCTCGCCGACCAGTGCGCCTGCCTGGCCGGAGCCATCCAGCATCTGTGCGAACTGGTTGGGGTCCATGCCGTACTGGGAGCTCATGGTGATGATGTAGTTGATCATCTCAGCCTGGTCAACGGTCACTTCTTCCTTGTCCGCAACAGCGTCGAGAACCATCTCGTTCTTGAATGCGGTCTCGGTGTTCTCGCGAACCTCGGCGCGGTGCTCCTCGGTGTCGTGACCTGCTTCAGCGTTGGGGTTGTTGAAGTGCTGCTCGAGCTGGTCCTCGATAACCTTCTCGGGGACGGGGATCTCAACGAGCTCAACGAGCTTTGCGAGGACCTTGTCGCGTGCCTGGGTGCCCTGCTCGGCAACCTTAGCTTCTGCAACCTGCTTCTTGATGTCTTCCTTCAGCTCTTCGATGGTGTCGAACTCGGAAGCCAGCTGTGCGAACTCGTCGTCAGCTTCGGGCAGCTCGCGCTCCTTGACTGCGGTGAGCTTGACCTTGATGGTTGCCTGCTCGCCTGCGTGCTCGCCACCGGAGAGCTTGGTCTCGAAGGTTGCGTCCTCGCCAGCGGACAGGCCGGTCAGAGCCTCGTCGATGCCGTCGAGCATGGTGCCGGAACCAATCTGGTAGGACAGGTCGTTTGCTGCGTCTACCTGCTCGCCGTCGATTTCTGCGGCGATGTCGATGGTCACGAAGTCCTTGTCAGCTGCGGGGCGCTCAACGGTCTTCAGGGTGCCGAAGCGCTCACGCAGAGCGTCCAGTGCCTGAACCTCGTCCTCAGCGGTGACCTCTACCTCGTCAACCTCAACCTCGAGGCCCTCGTAGTTGGGCAGCTCGATTTCGGGGCGGACGGTGACGGTGATGGTCAGCTTGACGTCTGCCTCACGGTTCTCGGTGGAGGGCTGGGACTGAACGTCCAGCTCGGGCTGTGCCAGGGGGGAGAGTTCGTTCTCGCCCAGTGCCTGTGCGTAGTAGTCGTTCAGAGCGTCATTCAGGGATGCCTCGACGATGTAGTCGAAGCCCGCACGCTGCTCGATGAGCTGCTTGGGCAGCTTACCCTTGCGGAAGCCGGGAACGCTGATCTGACCCGAGAGGTTCTTGTAGGTGCGGTCCAGGTAGGGCTTGAATTCTGCGAAGGGAACCTCGACCTCAATCTTTGCGAGGGTCGGGTTGAGCTTCTCGACGGCGGTCTTCACGTCCGTGATCTCCTCATATAGTTTCGGTGCGGCACGAATCGTGTGTGCCGCGGTTGCTTAGTGGAAAGAGCGCCGCGACCCTGTAGCGTCGCGGCAACCGTTTCACGTCGGGGCGACAGGATTCGAACCTGCGATCTCCTGCTCCCAAAGCAGGCGCGTTAGCCAAGCTACGCCACGCCCCGTGAAACCGACCGTGTTGCGCACTTGCGTGTTTAACACAGTCAGTGCCCTAGTTTACCTGTTTTCCCGCTAAATGCCCAACACAGCGGCTCGTGCACGGTTTATTTCCACTGAGCGCGTACTCCCCTCATAAGGATGCGCAGACCGGCACAAAAAGAAGAGACAAACGCCCACAAGAACACGCAAAAGTCACCACGCAAAACCGCACCAACACGCCTAAGAGTTTGACAGCGCAGATGGAACCTCGTTACTATGGTCAAGTTCCATCTCGGGGATGTAGCTTAATGGTAAAGCCTCAGTCTTCCAAACTGATTACGCGGGTTCGATTCCCGTCATCCCCTCCATGAAAAAGGCTCCGACGCAAGCGTCGGGGCCTTTTTACATTCCGGGGATTCCGGGAATCGCTTACGTCTAAAAGTTCCGAAAGCTTTCGAAACTTTTAGACTCCAGCCCGTCATCCCTCGAGAACTCATCTCCGGGAATCCCTTCCGCATGCAGATTTGTTTCCTCGCGCGCTCGGGATCCGCACGCTCCAGCTCGTCATCCCCTCCACAAATCCTGTTGAAGGTTGCAGGGAATCGCTTACGGGCGAAAATACATTCCCTCGCGCGCTCAGAATCCGCACACTCCAGCCTGCTTATACATACTCCTCAAGCACCTGCTGCGCCGAGACGACCGTGGCGAATTCATCGCGCAACGCCGCAACATTGTAGAGGTGCACCATCTCCGGAGAAAGAAAATCGCCGGCACCATCAGAAAGCGCAAAGGTTACGCAGGCATCCTCAACAAGAACCACCTGAAAACCATAATTTGCCGCCATCCGCACAGTGGTAGATACACAATGCGGTAGCGTACAGCCCATCACCGTGAGCCGATCAATCCCGCGTTCACGCAGATAGGCAAGCAGATTCGTACCAATAAGTGCGCTATTCACATTTTTGGTAAATACCCTCTCCCCCGCATGAGGCTCAAATCCGGCCTGAAACCTAATATTTTCCTCATCGTAAAAGAAAGAGCTCGGGTCAGTTCCCCGATGCTGAATATGGATTATTTCCCGGCCTGAACGGCGGAAAGCCTCCATAATCTTCTGCATCTTCTCTTCCGCACCGTCATTATTTCTAGCCGGTAGCTGCGGATGCAGAAAACCCCTCTGAACATCCACCACCAAGAGAGCCTCAGCCATTGTTCCTCTCCTCCTGTAGCTACTTCTGGCAGCCGGGGCACCAGTAGAGTTTGCGGCCGGCGATTTCTTCCATGCGGATGGTCGTTCCGCAGCGGCGGCAGGGCTCGCCGTGATGCATGTACACGTAGTTGGCGTGGTCGGGCCAGGCTTCGGTTTCGGGTACGCCGGGGCGGTCTTCCGGTTCGGTGGTGATAATACGACCCACACGCACACCGATGACCAGCAGGTGCTTATTATCTTCCCAGAGTCGCTGCAGCTCCTCGTCGCTGAGGCTCTTGCCTGGGCGTAACGGGTCAATTTCCTGGCGGTAGAGCGACTCGGCGCGGAAAATATTGCCCACACCGGAAATTGCCGCCTGATCCATCAAAATCACACCAATCGGGCGGGAGCTCTTACGCGCGGCGCGGTAGAACTGCTCGGGGTCGGCATCCGGGTTGAGCGGGTCGGGACCGAGCTTAGAGCGGACGGTGCGCACCTCCTCCGGCGTGAGGGTGCGGCAGATAGTCGGGCCCACCAGGTCCGCCCAGCCGTGCTCCGAAACAATACGGCAACGCACCGTACTCTTCGGCTCGGGAGGACCGGCGTAGGGCTTCCTCTCCCCCGCCGCGTATTCTTTTTCGCCAATCTTGCGGGGCGCACCAATGCTCGAAGCACCCGTGAACGTCTCGTCCCCACCGAAGCTCCAGTTACCGTAAATACCCAGGTGCACGTTCAGGGTCAGGTCGTTTTCGAAGGTCACGAACAGGTGCTTGCCGTGCGCGTACGCCCCGGTAATGATGTGACCATCCAGCAGGGCGGCACCCTCAGCGTAGCGGCCCTGCGGGGAAGAAACCTGCACGCGCTCGCCGGTGAAGACGTCGCTGATTTGGCGGGCGATACGGTGAATAGAGTGGCCTTCGGGCACGGGTTCTCCTCGAAAACTTGTCGGCTAGAGTCTGCTAGAAATAGCGCGGATGATATGGAGTGCAGAAACGACTAAGGCGCATAGCCTGCACTATGCGCCTTCAGATTTTAGAGCTTAGGCAGCGTCAATCTGCTTGCCGGCAATGTCGCCGGTCTGCTCGTACTCAGCCAACTGACCGATACGGCGTGCGTGACGCTCCTCGTTGGTCCAGGGGGTAGCCAGGAAGACCTTAATGATTTCCAGTGCCTCTTCCTTGCTGTGCTGGCGGCCGCCCACAGCAACGACCTGTGCGTTGTTGTGCTCGCGAGCCAGCGCAGCGGTGTCGTGGTTCCACGCCAGAGCCGCGCGGATACCCTCAACCTTGTTCGCAGCCATCTGCTCACCGTTGCCGCTACCGCCCAGCACAATACCCAGAGAGTCCAGGCCAGCCTCACGGTCACGCTTCACACCGAGGGCTGCGTTAATGCAGAACGAGGGGTAGTCATCCAGCGGGTCGTAATCGGCGGGGCCGTGGTCAA
>ERZ773027.117-NODE-117-length-49925-cov-3.490836_pt1 | contig 49925 bp, 56 predicted proteins | sample MGYA00511032_ERZ773027 | MGnify/ENA primary metagenome ERZ773027 (study PRJEB29015, sample SAMEA2738138) | human oral metagenome | biome: human oral; feature: human-associated habitat; material: saliva | place: China | collected 2190 ... | reverse complement strand
ACGTTCGCACCATTGTCTTGCCCATCAGGTAACATGTATTCACTAACAACCGTTTTTAATACACTCATAGCGTTGATAATACTACGTGTAATTTGGTTCTCGTCTTCCTCATCATCACTCGCTTGCATGTGGGCTACATGCTCGTGGTTATTACCATTAAGCGCGCTACGACCTGCAAGCCATGTTTTGTTTCTTACCTCATACACGATTTCAGAAACGTGTAGTCTTATGCTAATATCCTTTGCCATTTGTCCTCGTTTGTTTCTATATGGGCGTGCGCACTGGCTTCTTCTTGTAATATAGCTTTTGCAAAGCCTCTGTTAGAAAAGCTGCTGCACCTTTTAAATATGGTTCTACTTCTTCCTTATCGCCAAACGCAAACCATTTCCCAGTTATCGATTGAACAAAGTAACTATAAATAGAATTGTTTATACTCTCTGTAAGCCGTTCATCATAACTATTGCCCATTTCAAGCGTTATAGAATAGTCTCTTGACAATTCCACACCATGGCTGATTTTCACCTCGCTAACGCTTGATAAAAAGGGCTTAAGCGTATCTGTTACCATGTCGCACGTTTCATTCCAAAAACGCTCCAACATCATTCGGTCTTCATCTGTGGTGAACATACGGCTATAACTGGCCATGTCGTCTTTCGTCATAGCCTTCAAGCCTGCATAACTTGTGGTCTTTGCCACCTCATCATACACTTGCGCCTTGTTTACCTTTAGTATAACCTCTTTCATTATTGCAAAGATAATGGTTCGTCATGTTACATTTCCATTATTCGTTTCAGTTACGAACCAGTTACATGGGTGTAATTGAAATAGTGCCGTCCGAACAGCCCGAAAGCGTCCACTTTGTTATTCCAGCCTTTGTACACTGACAGAATAAACGAATATAGGCGCGGTGTCATCGCTTATCTTTGACAGTTCGATCTTAAGAGTATCATCCGTCATGTCAGTATCATACAATATATAATCCGTGTACCAACCTTGGTGTACCAGCCTTTCAGAATAGGCGGCGTCATTAATCAGCACGCCCATTAACGAGGTATCATTGTCGTACGCCTCGATTGCCGGCGTAGATGTAACATATCCACTATTTTGAACATCGGTGTTACCCTCGAACCTCTTTGTTGCGATTGGCAAAAATCGTTGTGCTACAATTCTAATAGCCACACGCCTTGTTCCTTTGGGTATTGCAATGCTCTTCGTGGCGTTATCCCCCTTAGAGCCGAGTCTAACGTGGCTTGTGTCAGCCTTGTACAAACCTAGCGCATTGGGCGCGGTCTCAATAGAAGCCCCACTCAAAGTCCAGCCATCAGCCATCAGTACATTATCATTCAATTCCGTACCATATTGCCTCTGCTCGTATGACTTGGCGATAAACTTTGGACTTCCATCATAGTCCTTGAATATAGGCTTTGACAGGTTGAAAGCACCCTCGCACACAACCATGAAGCGTATCTTGTCGTACAGTTGAATGTCTGCGTTCTTTCGGCCTAGCTCTACAATAATATTATTGTCTTCGTACTCAAAACCTACGCTTTCCCACTTACTTCTTACTTCTCCATCATACAATGTGCTTGCGCTGCGTACCCTTGCAACGTAAACTCCTGTCGGCCTAATGTCACATCCCACAACGAATGTTCCGCTCGTTACACCTATCGTATCAGTAATGACCTCAACAACGGCTTTCTTAAAACAGGTCACACTTCCACCCGTAACAACTTGGTCAACTTCATATGATTTCGTACCATTGTCTGTTCCTCCATCGACTACATAACGTGCATCATCCAAATTGTCAATCTGCCCCGAAGTCTTAGACGTCCTAGTGCCACTCGATGCTGCGCGGAAGTTCAATAGACGCTGGTAGTTGTCGTCATAGCACAACTCATGGATATTTTTGTCGGCAGACTTTGGGCGAACTATGAATATCTTGACGGACTTCATGATACGTAGCGAATTAAATGCATCTACATGCTTGAAAAAGCACGCTTGGTTACGGTAGCCTTGGTGCACGCCGCTGTTAAAGCCCTTATACGTAGAGCCAACATCGGGAATTTCGCGACGCAACTCGGAATGGATAAGGCCATTATTCTTGGCAAACTGCTCATAGGTCTTATCAATATCTTTCAAATTAATTTTACCCATGGCCGTCCCATTCTCACCACCCAATATCATCTTGGCATTAACGCTGTCGCATATTTCCTTAGCAGCCTTTAAATGTGGTAATGCATCCTTTCCATACTTCGTCCCGTTCGCCTCGTTGTTCCACCATACATAAGATGGACGTAACGTGTCTACTACGCCCAGAAGCATGCCAATGTTACCCGACAAGGTACTGCCGCTTAGGGCATGGTTTGAAATTGGAATGTCCACAATGTCATTCACCTTCTCGCACCACGAATGGCCGCGCATGCTATAGGAGTGGTCAGTAAGGGAAGAGCCAAATATCATTACAAAATCGGTATTCGCATAGCTGGTAACGTTCCCTTCTCCGTTAAGTATCTCATCCAACTTCGATATCCTTATCTGATATTCAAATGAGAACCGCGAAGAGTGTATAGATGTAGCAACCCACCAATTGAACTGGTCTATACAGTAGCCTTTTGCCTCATAAAGAGTCGTGATTAAGTATGCATTCTCGGATAGCTTGATATCCTGTACCATCACCACACTACCATTTCTTAGGGTAAAATCACAAACAGCGTAATTAGTGTTTGCCTTTAATGTCGCCGTGTATTCAATTTTATCATTAACACCAAAACGGCAATCATAAACCTTTATCTCCTTGTCCTCATTAACAATATTGGCAATCTCATCGCGGAAGATGAGTTTTGTAATGCGCACGTCTACATTGAAGGGTTTCTGGTCACCAGCCGACAATATTTGTAGTCTTCTGTTAAAAGCACCCCCAAGATAATCGTACCCAAACAGCCTAGTTTTTATATTGCCCTTGAATACGTTCTCCTCAACATAACGCTTTATTGCGTTGCTTTCCTGCGACGTCCTTTCATTTACATATGTTTTCGCCTCTTCAAACGCATTCTTAGCTGTTTTGTCCGCATAGCTTTTGGCGTTATACGTGACAATCTCCTTGTATTCTAAATCATATGCTCCTCCATATGAATCTTGTTCTGTCCATCGGCCAAAGATGTCTATTCCGAACATTGGAAAACTATAGTTTGTTCCTATTAGAAAAACCGTATCTCCACTCGTATTAACGGCCTCCTGATTCTGCACCATCAAGACATTACCCTTGCGAAATGGCAGGTTGCACTCAATGTAATTCTTACCTTTTTCAAGTGTCAATGAATGGGAATTTACAGCCGCAGTATTACCTCTTGAGTATTCGAATACATCTACTTTCTTGTCTTCAGGGAACACACTATTCGTACCGAATATAATCTTAGTCACGGTGGCGTCGTTTTCAAAAATGAAATTCTTCGGAGCAAGCTTGTATATTCTAAACGAAGATCCTGTGCTAATGTTTAGATTGCCGCAGACAAGTTTTCTCTCTCTAGTTTCATTGATGATTTCATTACCAATAGGCCGCCAACACTCTTCTGATGTTGTCCATTTGTCGCACTGATTGTAATACCTTACGTATAGATTCGTTATAGAATCTATAAAGCCAATTACTAGACCTCCCTTTTGAAAACTACTTGGTACAGCCCCAATAGCATCTTGTAATGTGTATGTTTTTCCACCATTGTTACTACTTACATTGTATTCCATCAACAGCCCTGTCACCGCTTGTTGTGACATCACTTTAGCTGCACTGTCACCAGCTTCCTGAACTACATTGGGCGTCATTCTAGTGAAGAGCTCACCCATCAGCAGCCACCCAGGCTTCTGATAAGCATAGATTTTCCCATTGTCTGGACTATCAGGGTGCGTACCATCATAGACGCTTACTAGTTGTCCAAAACGCAGAGCCTTGCCGTTAGTGCCAATCGGAGCTGTGTCTGCCTCCATATCTGGCTTAGAACGATAAACCTTCTTAATACCCAAACTATCTGCCGACTGTTCCAATGAGGCAATGTATGCTAGGGTGTCCTCGTGCAGCTTGCCAACTTCCTCAGGTGTAATGCTATTCACCTGATTCTTCTCACTGAGTTTCTTCGCTCTACTAAGCAGATCATATACTGTATCCATTGTCGTTTATCTGAATTATAATAAGTTCCTGTTTAACAGGTGTTATACACTCCTATGTTTTATCCTTTCTCATCCAAGCACTGTTATTTGGACTCTTTTCATTTGCCACACCTATTCCAGTATTTCAAATGTTAGGGAGACAGGACATTCTATGGGAGAGTCCAGGACATCAGATGCACCTGAAAGTTCTCTCAGATCTCTAAGAGAACATTTCCCGTCGTAAAACTCTAAGGCGCATAGGTGTGAGCCATCGTCTCCACCAGTTCCAAAAGTTCCACTCCATTTTCTGTTTAAAATAGAACCAACTTGGGGGTCCACTTCAAAAAGGATTCCCTTTCCGGGCATGGCATCCCATTCACCCTTCATGCTGCTTACCTTGACCTTTATGCGTGTGGAATCGCCCTGTTTCTGGTATTGCACCTTCCCAGTGTATCCATTGAAGAATGTAACAGGAATGTTTTTCCAAGTGTCTACGCCGGCCAGACCAAGGTTTCTCCGTAAAAGCTCGGTCAACGTCGGGAGCTCGAGAACGTTGTAGGCAACCTTGGCACCATCCTTACTTGTACTTATGTATGCCTGTACTGATTTTCTGCATGGTCTTGTCTGTCCATCCTCAAATTCTCGCTCCTCGTTCTCGGTTTCCTTAATGCAAACATATAAGGGGTCAGACCATGTTTTAACGGTTACCGTTGATTCGGGGAAATCTATTATTTCACCCACAACGACAATTGAGCCTGCGTACACTTTTGCCGTCGTCGTCAACTTCTCCTGATCTACGGATAATGGTTTCATCTCCAAATGTTGAAGCAAGAATGCGGAGGATTTCCCGCTTATGGCATTTAGAAACTGCCGATTGAAGCCAGCGTCATTGTCTTGCAATAGCTTGATATCGTCTAGGAATATGGGTTGTCCACCCTCATTGAAAAGAAGTCTATTCATATTCGTATATGTTTATGTGATAACGGCGGCCAGCCGGTTTATATAGTTCGACAATGCGTATGATCTCCGCGAGGTGTCGCCCCTTGTGGCGGTCTTCTTCGGAATTGAGCGACGAGACAAGAAAACTGGGGACAAATATTGTGAAGTTTGGCTTGCTTGGCACTTCGCCGTCCATCCATAACGTCATGCGTGGGTTTAGGAATGTGGGCGGCTTGCCCTCTGCCTGGAAGTATAGGCACGGATGTCGATCGTCAGATTCGGACTCTATGTATATCTGTCTGTTTCGCAAGAAGAATCGGCGGTTAAGTGCGCGTTCGATGTCTTGCACGCTGGCCGTGATGTCGAGCCTGTCGGCCACTTTCTTGCGATATTCCGTGAAGAGGCGGTGAACGTAAGCCAGCGGAATGATGAGGATGCGGAGCAAGGCCACCAGCACTCGGCTGCGCAATATGGGCGGCAGCAGCTGCACGGCCCATCGGTTGAAGTCTACGTCATACCACATATCTTATAGAGTTTTGAAGTCCAATAGCAACGAAACTGCCACCCACTGCCGTATAGTTATTTCCAACCACGGGTCGGTAATCTGTGTCGGCGGCCGTTTTGTAAAGACATTCGGCCAATGTCACGTCGACAATGCCCTCCACGGCTTGGATAGCATCAACAAGACGCGTTTTGTTGAACGTACCGCCATAAGTGATACCGCGCAGGTAGACATTTATTGCATCCTCGACGGGTTTCGCCCCATCGCCGTTCCTTGTTCCGTTCGCACTAAGGATAAGCGGGTCCACCTGCACCGTAGCTCTCACCTGAATGCTGTCGGCGGGAAGCGAACGAACGTTGAGCACCACACCCGCAATCTTAACGCGGTTCATATAGTGTTTGAACGCCGTTAGAACATCGGCCGAAAGCGGTTCGGGCAGCCCATTTTTATCGGCCGAGGCCAATACCTGTATGCTAGTCCCGCGGTCACGCACGGCCACGTAACGCACCAGCCGTTTCTTCTCGTCGATGGTGGGGTAACGCCATTGCGAGGTGCCCTCGTCAAAAACTAGTGCATCACCATATTGGAACTGCCGAGCCACCTTATAGTACCACGGCACGCTGGCCACAACGGCGCGGCTTATCTTGTCGTCCACATCCAGTCGGTGGCGGTCGAACAGGGCTTCCATCACGTGGCAGCATGCCGCCACGATGAAGAAAAGGATGCTCTCCAGGCTCACCGCCGAGAAACTGCCCTCGAAGGCGTCGCCCTCCGCCAGTCCGTATATCTCGCGCAGCGTGGCGTTGGCCATGAATGCATCGGTCATCGTGCGCTTTATTTCTGCTATCGTGCGTGCCATTGAGTTAGGTTTAGTTGAATGTGTCGTTGAACGTCTCATTGAATATGCGCGCCCTCGTTCCGCCATCACCGCGCAGCGTGGCCGGGGCGATGTCGTGCGCCTGGCAATAGCGGCGCATGGGACGGTTGTACTCGCCGTCGTGCAGGCGCAGGTGCATACCCACAGGGGGAGTTTGGCTCACAGCCATGCCATTGTCCATAGCCAGCCGCACCACCGCCTCCAATGCGCCGTATTCCTGTACGGCGATGTCAGCCAATGTCTGGCCGTCCCTTACCGTCGTTTCCATAACTTGCGTGCGAAAAGAACTACGAGCGATGCAAATGCCACCCATCCCACGATGTCCATTACCGTACCTAGGGCTGACCAAACGGATTTCGAGTCCATTACCTTTTCCTTCACACGTGTGCTAACACCCTTGTCGTGAGTCTTGTCGCGTGTGGCCGTGGCCGAATTGTCGGCATGGGTGTCGCGTGTGTGCTCGCTGGTGCGGTATCTCTCGGTGGCGATCACCCTGCCCGAACTGTCCTTCACCAGCACCACGCTGTCGCGGATGGTCACGCTGTCGCGCGTGGCGGTGACGTAGCGCAGCACAACGCTGTCGCGCACAACGAGCGAGTCGCGCTGGCGAACGTCCACCTCGCTGTTTCGGGTTATCGTCCGCGTCGTGCGGCACGAGGCCAGCAGCATGATTAATGCAAGTATATATAATAGGTGTCTCATTGCTCTCAGGGTTAAATGTCCTTATACTCTTTCTTTGCATCGAAACAGGGGCAGGCCTTGATGAACTCAAAGGGTTCTATGATGCCGTTGCGGTTAAGGTCTGGCGAAAAGTCGCGATGCCCCTGTATCGTGGCCGTAGGGTACTTCTTGTGCAGCATACCCAATAGTTTCAGCAGCGAGGCCTTTTGCTCGGGAGTGCGATTGTCCACGGCTTTGCCTTCTGTGTCAATGCCACCGATATAGGCCACGTTAACCAACACGCTGTTGTAACCTCGCACGCCATTGCTCACCCCTTCTTCATCGAGCAGTTGCGTTATCGTTCCGTCAGCGCCCACCACGTAGTGATAGCCAGGGTTCTTCCACCCTCTGCGCTGGAACTCCAACAGCAACTCCTTAACCGTTGCAAGTTGCGAGCTTGCCGTGCAATGTACGGCGATGTACCTTATCGTTCTCATTTTCTGTTTTGATGTAATGTGTCCAACGCCTCTGCCACGTCTTCGGGCTTCACGTTAAGCTTGCTGGCTATCTCTCCGGCCAAGGCCTTCTTCAATATATTGAGGAAGGGCATGTGGGGGAAACAGATGAGCATCGATGCCGACATGCTCCACATCTCAACCAGGATGATGCCGATGCAAATAATACTTGTAGTCAGTCCTCCACTTAGACCAGTTAGTTTGTCTATTAGTATAAAGACAAAGACGGCCGTACCGTATACGGCGAGTTTGGCGAATGTGTCACGCGCCAGTTCGCTCAGCGCGAAGCGTTTTTGGAGAAGGCTCGCCGCGATGCCCCACACGGCATCAAGAACGATGGCCATGACGGTGAAGCCCACCATTTTCTCGTAGCCGATGATGAAGTTCATCACCACGAGGCCGACGAACATCAGCCAGCCCCACGCCGTGGAGAGCACTTCAAGAAGTTTGTTTAAAAAGTGTTCTATCATTGTTATTTAATTTAATATGTTGCGTCGATCTCGATGCCTTTCGGCGTAATGCGTATGCTGTTCACACGCTGTCGGTCCATCTCCAACTGCTCGCGTATGAGTGTGCGCCAGTATAGTGGGTCGTGGTCCATCAGCATGTCGGCGATGCCGCAGCCCACCGAGGGGCGTTCTTTCAGTTCACCCTTGTTCAATGCCAGTATGAGTGCCTGGTTCTGCCGCAGCGTGTCGCCCACTTGCAGCCCCGAAGTTATCTTGCCTTGTTCGTCGCGCCGCACGCGTATGGCGGGGGCGAAGTCCGTCAGCTGTATGCCGTTCATTGCCTAATGCTTTATTTTCGTATCTTCGTAATCTCCCCGTTTAAACTGCTGCGCAGTCTTGAGGGGCGGGCCAGTCGGCCCGTGAAAGCCCTGGTGTGTGTGACTATTGAACGCCTGTACCAGTTCGTTAATCTTTTGCGTTAGTTGCTCGACGTTTACCAGCCCGCCCAGCTTGCCGCCGTTTATCGTTATGCTCTCCGCGTGGTCGATGGCCAAGACAACGAGCTGTGTCAAGTCGCCCGACAGGCTGCCCACAATCACCGCCGTGCCCGCCTTGGGCGTTATCAGCATCTGCGCGTCTGTTGCAGCCTCGGAGGCGCGTAGTCGCACGTCCGGTACGGCGATGCCGCCAATCTCCACTTCGCATGTCGGACCACTAACCTTACGCACGATACCCTGCATCAGTGTGAGTTGGGCCTTGCCGGCTGCGTTGCGCACCAGTTGCGCCAGTTCCTTGTAGTTGTCCATATTGCGTTTAGCTTAACCTGAATCCAAGTTCTATCTTGCGCACCCCACCGTTATCGGAGAACTCCGTGGTGACGGCTCGCACGTAGTACGTACCGTCCTTATGCGGATAGTCGGCATCGTGCAGCGTGGCCGTATCGCCCGGCACGCATTGCGGCACGAGCCAAGTGGTAATGCTGCCGTCGTAACCGTCGAAGCTTCGGCGGCGCACTTCGGCCTCGCCGCGCGCCTGCATTGATGCGGTGTCCGAAGCGTGGCATTTCACCTCCACCTTCTCGCCACCAGTGCTGCCCACTTCCACTTCCTTCACTTTGCCGTCGGGCATCAAGGCCTTGACAACCACGCGCACCTTCTTGTCTTCGGCGCGCCGATAGGTGAGGTCGGCTTCTTCTACGTTGAGGGCGAAGTCGTATCGGCGTTCCGTGCCCGTCACCTCGCCTGGTGGATGCACGTGCAGCGTGTTGTCTTGGATGTAGATGTCCGCGCCGCACTCTTCCTGCACCTTCTTCAACACATCGTAGCCCGTGGCGTCGTGGATGACGAACTTGGCGTAGGTCCATGTGTAGGTACAATTGACCTCATAGTCCTTGCCCACACCCTTTATTATATGGGCTAGCAGCTCGGAGAGCGACACTTGTTTCAGGACCTCATTGGGGATGTCTTTCCTGAACGTGAACAAGTCGTCCTCACAGAACAGCTTGATGTCGCCCCCGTCAGTGGCGATGCGTTGCAGCCATCCGCTGAACTCTTCCACCAGCCCCGTTTCCCTATATCCGAACTTCACCGTCACGCGGTCGCCGCGCCTTATGCGGCTTTCCACGTCGAGAGCCGCGTTGAGTTGCGCACCAGGCAAAGTTATCTCGCACGTGTCGGCCAAGAGTTCCACGCTCTTGTGCACGATAACCGCGGCGAGCAGGCCGAGCTTGTAATTGCCGATGGTGATGTCGTAGTCCATTGTGTACATATTTTAAAGGTGAAAGGGTGAAAAAGTGAAAGGGTGAAAAGATGGCTCGCGCCCGCAAGGCTATCTACGCCCCTCTCCCCTTGGAGAGGGGTTGGGGGTGAGGCTTCTATTTCTCCAACAGCAACTTGTATATGTCATCGCTGTATGCTTTGATTGAGTAGTTCTGGTTGGCTTCGCCTGCCGTAAATGGCATGTCCCAGCTCTCTATCACTATGCGCGATATGCCGAACACCTCGAGCAGGGGAGACAGGGCTGTGACGGAGGCCGCCTCGCAGAAGTTCTTGAGCCGGGCCACGTTGGCCGAAGGGTATCGGCCGTCGGTACCGATAAGCACGCCCTCGATGGTGATGTCGTAATCGTCTTGTGCCCACCGTTCCTTTATCGAGCCACGGATTTGCCCCTTGTTCACCTGCCTGCGCTTAATGATGTGCTTGCCTGTGAGGCTAATCATTGGCTCGAAGGGCAGCAGCCATTCTTGTGCGCCGGGCTCTTCCAGTTTCAGGCTCAACGGCATGGCCATCGGCAGCCCCAGGGCATTGGTGCGAACCATGTCGGCAAGCTCGGCGTCGCTCATGGCGCGGATGGCGGAGAAGTCGCCCTCGTCCACTTGTCGGACGCCCGCATCGCGGAACAGCCAGTAGGGAGGTACCTTGCCGCCCATGATGCGGAGTGCCATATTCTCAAGCGCAAAGCGCGTTACGTTGTTCATGTGCTGATGAGTTTACTGGTTTATCCGCGGTCGGTGCTGGTGGCGATGGCCAGCGCGCGGTTCATGCTTTGCACCACGATACGCTCCAGTTCGGCTGTGTCGGCCTTATCCGTCATGTGAACGTGCAGCGTGTCGAAGAATTTGGAGATATGCATCGTGATGCTGGTGGAGCGCCGGCCGCCTGTGGCGATCTCCTCGGCCGAACGGCGGCCTTTCTTGCCCTTGCCGGCCTTGTCTTTGCCCTTGCCTGCGCCGAACACCACATCCCCGACAGCCGCACTGCCTTTTAGCCCTGGCGTTGAGATGGCCGAGCGTTCGCTATTCTTCCCCTCCTTCTTCTTGTCCTTGACACGTTCTGCCGCCAGGTTCTTCTGGTATGAACCGCCAAAGCCGCGCACGGTTGCTGCGGTGTTCTTTACCAAGGACACCGCACTGTTTACGCCTGAGACGTTTTTCATGCCAGCGGCGAAGTCGGCGGCCGCGCCTTTGAAGTCGCCCGAGAAGAGTTTGGAAAACGCCTTTGAGAGCAGCCCTACGCCGCGGATAAGCTCCTTGATGCGGTCCACGACATAGGTCTTGATGAGATCGCCGAACTTGCGCCAAACATCCCACATTGTGATGAGAAATGCGCGGAAACCGGCGAACTTCGTCCAGCAGTAGGCCACGATGGCGATGAGCGCGGCCACACCCACGACGATAAGCCCTATGGGGTTGGCCGTCATGGCCACGTTGAGCAGCCACTGCGCGGCCGTCCATATCTTCGTTGCCGCCGTCACCAGCGTGGTTACGGCCTGGTAAGCGGCCAATGCCATCGTGTAGGTGCGGAAGACGGCCCACACCGTGAGCACCGCACCGCCCAACAGCATGAACGCCGTACGGAAGCGGGCAACGAACCCGATGCCTGAGGATATGGCCGAAAACACGGATTGAAATACGGCGAATACCTTGGGGATGGCCGCCGTTATCTTGTCCACAACCTCGGCAATGGGCGTATTAACGCTCTGCGATAGGTCTATTGCGCCCTGCTGCACGGTGTCCATCAGCGTGCTGAACTTGCCCGAGAGCGTCTGGCTCTGCTTATCCATCATGCCGTTGAACTTGCCGCCCGCCCCCGTGGCGTGGGCTATGGCTTGTTCCACATTCCGGTACGTTATCTGCCCCTTGGCCATCTTATCCTTGAGCTTGTCGACGGCGATGCCGGTCATCTGGGACAGCTCCTGTATGGGGTTGAACCCGGCGTTGATGAACTGCAACAGGTCCTGACCCATCAGGTAGCCGGTACTTGACACCTGGCCCATCACCAGCGACAGGGCCGACATCTTGTCCTTGTCGCCACCCGATATGTCGCCCAGCTGGCGCAGTAGCGGCAGCACCTTACCCGTCTCGACGCCGAAGTTGAGCATGGTCTGCGCGCTTTGGGTGAGGTCCATCTTGCCGAAGGGCGAGTGTGCGGCGAAGTCGTTTATCTGTCGCAGCATCTCGGCGGCCTTACGCTCGCTGCCCACCAGCGTGGTGAAGGCCATGTTCACGCTCTCGGCCTGCGCGCCCAGCCGAACCATCGCCCCGACGCCCGCGCCAATCATCGTATATGGGTTCATCAGGAATTGCATGCCTGGAATGGCCATGAGCGAACCTTTGAACCCCTCCAGCGAGAAGGCCTTTCGCAAGCCACGACCGACAACCGACGCCTTTCGGTTGATGGAGTCGAGCTGCCGTTCCGTCTCTCTTGCTACCGATACGACATTACCCTTATCGGCGTTGAGTTTGATGAGGAATTTCAAAACATTATCCATCTATGCCTTTCGCTTTTGCTTCCGCTTTCCTTATTTCGCCCAAATACTTGTACGTATGCGCCCACTCCTCGTCCGAGAGCGTATCGGGATCGAGGTGCAGATAGTAGCGCATTACCGTATTGAAAAAGAGGATGTCGAACCCGTCAGACACGTCCACTTCGGCATCCTCTAGAGCTTTTTTATTTCAGCAGCTTTAACTTCGAGAACCTCCTGCATCTTCTGACTTGCTGCGAGGAAGAGATCGTCTCTTGTCTTGATTTCCTCATCGCCTGCCACCCAGAGCTGGTTTAGCATGACTTCGGTCATCTTGATGGGATCTGTCAACACGCTGACGTAGCTCAGGTCACGGCGTGTTGGACGATGTAGTATACAGCTCTTGCCCTCGACAGTTATTTCGAAGAGCTCGCCGTGCTTGGCTTTCCACTCCTCTATCTGTTGTTTCGTATATTTCATAATCTCGGTGTTTGGTTTTACGCCTATTTCTTATCGATGAAGACGAAGGGAATGGTCTTCTCTTGGAACTTGTCCCCCTGTTTCCATTCAGTATTGTCTTCGGTGAACTCCACGCCCACCAGTATGTCGGTGCTGATGGCGTCGCCATGCGTAGGGTTACCATAAGCAACCACTACATCAAGCTGGGCTGCGAGGATGTCGCCCTTGGCGGCCTCGCGCAGGGCGAGGTATTCGCTCTGCAACAGCGTTATCTCGCCGCTATAGTCGTAGTTGCCGCTCTGCACTGCGTGCGGACGGTTGCCCTTCGCATATAGCAGTTCCTTTTCCTTCTTGATATTGTACTTGATGCCACGGATGCCGGTAACGGGCCGTCCGCCCATCACTACGGAGATGTCCGCCCATTCGTATTCTCTACTGTTGAACATAGCCTTTTAGTTTGAAGTGTGAGGTGAGTGGGCGCGATGCCCACCCACGAAATGTTACTTACCTGCCGTTTCAACCTGGAATCCCAGCTTCACGTCCACGTAGCGTGCGTATCCGAAGGGGCGCACCTTTAGCGTGAGTTCCACCTTAGATGTGGCCAACACGTTCTGCTTGGGGTCGATATAGGCCTTGCAGCCCGCACCCTCGGCATCTGCGGAGAGTTCGCCCTGCGCCGTCATAGCGCGGTTGACGGCATTCTCCATCATCTGTTGCCATGCCATAATAATTCCGTGCTGCAGCGTGCCGTCCTCGTTCACGGGGAGCTCGTCCAACATCAGGTCGAGCAGTGCGGCATAGGCGATGCGGTAGGCCTTGTCGATGGTGCGCCGTGCGGTGATGTGGGCGTAGTCGTCGGTGGGCACGCAGGCCAGGCGGTCGTCGGTGAAGAAGTAGCCGGCCTTGCCCACATACTTGCGCGGCGTGATGTAGCCCGCATCGTATAGGTCGCTCACGGACGAGGCGTTCTCTTCCACTGGCTTTTCGCCGATGTACATGGCGATGGGCTTCAATGCACCATCCTTAACGCGGCCGATGTTGCGCTGTACGGGTACGGAGGCCAGTCGCCCGGCCATTACGCCCACGGCCGCGCCCTCTGATGCCTTCACCGTATCGCCGATGAGCACGCCTACGCGGTTGTAGGCCTCGCCGTGCAGGTCTTTCACCGCACCGCCCTTGTAGCCGCGCCCCTCGATGACGATGAAGAGCGGGGCGTAGAGCTGCGTCGTGGCCCATTCGGCCAGCTGCTGCGCCTTGGGCAAGGCGGTGAAGAGGTCATCATCCAGCCCATTGGTGGTAAGGGTGGCTTCGCGTCCGTCGCCGGCAACGAATATGCCGCGCAACGCACCGTTCTGCGCCGTAACGAGTTCCTTGACAACGCCCGTGTCCTTATCAAGCAGCTCGGTGAACGTCTTCGTCTTGTCCACAGGGAAGATGACGAGCTTCGTACCCTCCTCGGCCTCGGTATAGAACTCCTTCACGTGCTTATGCAGGCGGGGGTTGTTCTCGGGGATAACGCCCAGCTTGGCCAACTCATCGAACGAATGCAGGGTGTAGGCCTTGTCCAATTCCATTTTCGTGGTAACGGCAGATGCACCGCACACCAGGGCGAACAGGCCGTCGGGGCTCTCGCCCACGGTACCCAGCTGGCCGTTGAGAAATTGTATCTTAATTCTTGGTAACATACGCCAATCCTTTCTTATTTAGCTGCCTCGGCCAAAAGGTAGATGCCTTTCTTGTCGTATCGGCGAACGGAGCCGCCTGTGCGGAGTAAGAACGAATAGATGTCGCCATAATACATCGGATTGTTCGTCGAATCGAACATCTTCACCTCTCCAAGAGCACGGCTCACCGATTTGTCGTGCCAAGCCAAAGCTGCGGCCAGCTCTCCAGCAATGGCTTCCTCACCCCAAGGCAGCAGCGTCTTGTCGGTCTTCACACGGAGAACCTTGCTGCGCTTCATGATGTTGAGCCCGTAAAGATTACCCAATACACCTGTCTGCATGTTTGCAGAATTTTGGAACATCCACTTGTCGCTCTCAGAGAGGTCGGCCAACAAGTCGGCGTACATGTAGGCGTCAAGCAGCAGGTAACGCCCTTCTTCGGGTACGTTGTCTGCGTCCATTCGGGTCATGATGGCCAACAGATCTTCCTTGGTAATGCGCTTGCGCTTACCTGTGGCCGTATCTGAAGTGTGAGCATTTCGCTCCGTTGTGCCGGTGGTAAGCAGCACGTTGGACGCAGGCACGCCCTTACCCCAACGCTCGAGCAGGTTCTCGTGCGCAGTGTTCTGTAGCTGAGCCCGATCGTTGCTGATGATGGAAGTGCGTTTGTCATACGATAGTTCCACCATGTCGATGTTCGGAATGTAGATGGGGTCGGTAGTTAGTTCATCGATCTCGTACTCCAAATCGTTGTCTGTGCGCTGGTTCACCGATGCGGGTTTCACCGTTCTGTTCTTCTGCACCTTCGAGGGCGCGCCGGCGTTGGGGATGATAACCTTGTGGGCACTCACGAATGCGGAGTCGTCCACGGATTTTGAGGCGAAACTGTTGTCGGGGTAGAGGTTCTCGACAAGCGTGGTCTGCCAAATACTGATATTCAATGCCATTTTATTGCTGTTTTAATGTTGTTATAATGTCGTCCTATTCCTTGTAGTCGAGGCCGAACTTCTCCTTGTACTTGGCCTTGAATGTCTCGAAGTCCGCATTGCGCAGCTCCGATAGCTTGCCGGCCTTGTCCAGTTCGTCCCAGCTTTTGCCGGCCAAGTTCGCAGGCGAACCGGTCTCATCCCTGAGTTCGTCTACTATGCGGCGGAAGGGACGTGCCTTCATGCTCGCAAGCAACTTCTCCGTGTTCTCGCGGTCGGTTTTCATCAACGCCATAAAGGCTTCCTTCTGCTCGGCGATGATGCGATGTTCGGCAATCGCCTTATCCACGACGGCTGCGATTTCCTTGTTCTCAATGTCCTGCAGTTTCTTCTTGTAGCCCTCCACGGCTTGCGCTAGGGAATCGGCCTTGGCGGCCTTGTTCTCCAATTCGCGAGCGTGCGCGAGTACGGCATTCTCGTCAGCCAGATTGGCGAACGAGGGGACGCCACTTTTCAAAGATTCTAATAATGCCATTCCTTTGTCTTTGTTTTGTGGCTGATTTCTCAGCCGGTTGTTGAAATACGTGTAAATATCGTCAGAGGATGCTGTGTCCACTGCCTCGTCGTCCATGTCGTATATGCCGTCGATGAGTTTCATCGAGAGTGCCTCCTGTGCGGAAATCCAGTGGTCCTTCTCATCGAAGTACTTGGCCAGCACCTCGTCCTTCTTCATCCCGCACCGTCCGGCTATCATCGAGGCGAGATCGCCTTGTAGATTTTCCATCACCTCGGCCATCTGACGCAGTTCCGATGCGTTGCCCCATGTGCCGCCGCTCACGGCGTGCAGCATCAATTTTGCGTATGGCGACATGTACAAGGGCTTGCCACACAACGCGATGATGCCCGCGATGCTCGCCGCCACTCCGTCGATATAGACAGTGATGTCCGCCTTGCTCGTGCGCAATGCATTATATATCGCGATGCCGCTGAACACGTCACCGCCGCGGCTGTTGATGCGCACGTCTATCTTCTTGTATTGCTCCGCGAGTGCCATCAGTTCTGCCACGACGCGCCCGCTGTCCACGCGCTGCCCATCGCCCACGTCGCCATATAAGAGTATGGCCACTTCGCCGTCACTGGGAATTATGTTGAAAAATTTCTTTTGCACCGTATTTTGATTTTTCGGCAAAATTAAACTGAAAAAACGAACCCGAAAAATCGCGATTACGCCATAGGAAACTGAACGCACATCATTGCCGTTCAGCTAGATATGGCGAAAAGGCAATTTTATTCATTGGCGAAAAAGCAGGAAATTTGCAAATGCAAAAAGGAAAAGGAATGACAAGGACAAACATTGACAAGAAGGGTATCGCCAAGTCGCTGTACCTGGATGGGAATTATACACAAGAAGAAATTGCCGACAAGGTGGGCACCACGCGCCAGACGGTAAACCGCTGGGTGAAGGCGGAGAACTGGGACACGCTGAAAGCTTCCGTGGCCATCACCCCCGCACAGATAATCTCACAATGGAGCAGACAGATAATCGAGATTAACAACGCTATCGCCGCGCGCGATGATGGGCAACGTTATGCAACGCCCCATGAGGCCGATGCGCTAGCCAAACTGGCTGGGGCGATCAAGAAACTTGAGGCTGACATCGGCGTGCCCGATTGTGTCTCCGTGGCCATGCGTTTCCTTTCATGGCTACGCCCGCTTGACATAGAAGCGGCAAAACAGTTCAACACGCTCTTTGACGCGTTCATCAAGGACCAAGCAAACAGAGGCAAGGCATGAACAGGCTGTCGGACAAACAGGCATTGGAGATTTGGCGCAGGTATAACGAGGGCCTTGCCAAGGACATCGACGTCGACGAGAGTCTCTCACGTTACGACATCGACAAGAAGAGGGCTGAACTCGAGGCCGACCCCGTGGCGTGGATCATATACTTCTTCCCGACCTACGCAAAGTACGAGTTCGCCCCATTCCACATCAAGGCCATACGGCGTCTAGTAGCTAACGGCGAGTGGTACGAAGTGTTGTCATGGTCTCGCGAGTTGGCGAAGTCCACCGTGGCAATGTTCGTGCTAATGTACCTAACGTTGACCAAACGTAAGAGGTTCGTGGCCTTGGCTTCGGCCACTATCGACGCGGCCGAACGCCTGCTCGCACCATATAAGATTAATTTCGAGAAGAACTCGCGCATACGGCAGTTCTATGGAAAGCAGGAGGTGCTGGGCATGTGGACAGACCGCGAGTTCTCATGCGCATGCGGCGCGAAATTCATAGCCCTGGGCGCAGGCTCCGCACCACGCGGAATGCGCAACGAGGCTATTCGCCCTGATGTTATCTATTTCGACGACTACGACACGGACGAGGACTGCCGCAATCCGGTGACGCTCGACAAGAAATGGCAATGGGCAGAACAGGCATTGTACCCCACGCGCTCAATATCCGAGCCCACGCTGGTGCTTTGGTGCGGCAACATAATCGCCAAGGATTGTTGCATAACGCGTGCGGGCAAGCTCGCCAACAGTTGGGAAGTTGTGAACATCCGCGACAGGCACGGGCGCAGCACGTGGCCGCAGAAGAACACCGAAGAGCAGATAGACCGAATACTCTCGAAGATCTCGGTGCGCGCCCAGCAGGGCGAGTACTTCAACAACCCCGTGGCAGAGGGAAAGATATTCAAAAACCTGCCCTGGGGCAAGGTGCCGCCCTTGAAGAAGTTCCGCTTCCTTATCGGCTACGGCGACCCAGCCTATTCGGACAGTCGCAAGAAGGCAAGCAGCACCAAGGCTCTGTGGCTCGTAGGCAAGTACAAAGGCGTGTACTACGTGATTAAAGGCTTTCTCGCGCGTGAGACCAACGCCAACTTCATAGGCTGGTACTTTGAGTTGGACAAGTACGTGGGTGGAAAAACCAACGTGTATTGGTATATCGAGAACAACAAGCTGCAAGACCCTTTTTATCAGCAGGTGTTCAAGCCCCTGCTGCGCGATGAGTGTGCAGCGCGTAAGATGCAACTCTTCATCCGCGAGGACACGCGCAAGAAGACGGACAAGGCAACGCGCATCGAGGCCAACCTGGAGCCGCTCGACCGTCTGGGCACGTGGGTTTTCAATGAGGAAGAAAAGGACAACCCCCACATGCAGGAGCTGATGAACCAGTTCAAGCTCTTCGAACTCACCCTGCCATACCCTGCCGACGGCCCCGATGCCGTGGAGGGCGGGGTGACGACGGTGGACCAGAAGACGGGCGAGCTGGAACCCACTTACACCATCGCGCTTAACGATGAGGATATGAATAAGGACAACCCATTTATGATGTAACATGAGCAATTTCATAGAGATAACCGACTACGACGCGAGCATACATCGCGAGATACTGGACAGTCTGTTGCGCCAAGGCACGACCGACTACGACCCGCAGATTGTGGAGATATGCGAGGACCGCGCCGTGCTGGAAATGCGGTCGTACTTGAACAAAAAGTACGACTGCGACAAGATTTTCTCCGCACGCGGCACCGACCGCCACGCCCTGGTGCTGATGTTCGCGCTGGACATCGCCATCTACCACATCTTCTGCCAACACAACCCCTACAAGATATCCAAGAGTAGGGAAGACCGCTACAACCGAGCTGTGGAGTGGCTCAAGGGCGTGATGCGCGGAGACGTGACCATCGACGGCGCACCGCTGCTGCCAGCCGAGGAGATTGAAGACAAGAGCCGATGGCAGATAAAGGCCGACGAAGTGCGCCCCACGCTCTTATAAGTGAAAAAACAAAAAATGGTAAAGATGAAGAACCTGAAACAAAGGCGCGCGCAAGGCCGCCGTATAATGCAGGGCGGCATGCTCGCCGCACCTGGAGAACGCCAGCCCGACGTGGTACTGCAGATGCCCGAGCTGTTCCACTTCAATTTGCAACACTACATGAATGCCGTCACCTCGGCGCGCGGCATCGATTACAGCAATCGCGTGCGCCTGTACGACATGTATGAGAGCGCGAACTTCGACCTCCACCTCACGGGCGTGATGGCCAAACGTCTGCGCGGCGTGACGCAGATACCCATCGAATTTCAACGAGAGGGGAAACCCGATGAGGAAATTAACAGGCAACTCCGCTCGCCCTGGTTCAAGGAACTTCGCAAGGAACTCATCCTCTCCGAGTTTTGGGGATTCACCCTCGTGCAGTTCCGGATGGAGGACGACGGCAATATCCGCTTTGACAGCATCAGCCGCAAGAACTACGACCCCATCCGCGGCTTGGTGCTTCGACACCAGGGCGACATCAGTGGAGTGCCAGTGGAGGAGTACGGCCACACGCTCTTCGTGGGTTCGAAGCGTGGACTGGGTATCTTCGCCGAGATTCTGCCCGCCGTGCTCTACAAGAAGGGAAATATGGGCGACTGGGCTCGGTTTTGCAACATATTCGGCATGCCCATACGCGAGTACACCTACGACGCCGGTGACGAGGAGGCGCGCAAGACGCTCATCCGCGAGGCGCGGCAGCAAGGAACGAACGCGGTATACATCCACCCCAAGGACAGCGAACTGAAATTGCTCGAGGCCGCCAATAAGACGGGCAGCAGTGAATTGTACCGCACGTTCGCCGAATACTGGGACAGCAAGATAAGCATTCGCGTGCTTGGCAATACCCTCACTACCGATGCCAAGAGTACCGGCACGCAAGCACTGGGCACGATACACAAGGAAGAGGAGAACGAAATGAACGCTGATGACCGCGACTTCATCCTCAATATCCTCAACTACCAAATGCGCGACATCTTCACCCAACTGGGGTTCAATACAGACGGAGGCGAGTTCGTATATGCCAAAAAGGAGAAGGTGGATACCGCGCAGCAGATTGACATCGTGCAGAAGCTGTCTAACATGGGGCTGCCTATCGACGACGACTATTTGTATGAGACTTTCGGTGTAGCCAAACCAGAGAACTACAACGAGCTTAAAGCGAAGAAGGAGGAGGAACGTGCGGCCTTGCGCCAGCAACTCACCCAACAGCCCGAACTGACCGAACCGGACACAAAGAAAGCCCCACAGAACGCCCTGCGCCGTTTTTTCGGCCTAGCCCCGAAGCCCATCGGGGCGGACAACGACTTCTAATTGACAACCTCTACTATGGTGGCGGGCAGTGCGGGTGTCACGCGCATATCCATAACGCCGATGGTGGCGTGGAGGTTTCGACCGACCTGCTGGGCGACTTCCTACACTCCATTTACGAGGGTTTTGACACCTCCAAAGAAATCGAGCCGAAGATGTGGCGCGAGCTGCAACGCACCATGAACGAGGCGGCAGCCGAGGGCCTGGCACGCGGCGAATACCAACCGCGACACAACGACCGCTTTCTTGATGCCATGCGCCACGGCAACGAAGTGTTCGCAGCGTTCAAGGTGCACGCTATGGGCAAGGCGATGGCCGACAAACTGCGGGATTCGAACGGCAATATTAAACCATTCGAACAATGGTCGAACGACGTTCGGACGATAGCCTCACACCATACGGGCGCGTGGCTGCGTACCGAATACAATACGGCCGTGTTGCGCGCGCACGCCGCGGCCGACTGGCAGGAGTTTGTTGAGAACAAGGACATATTCCCCAACCTGCGCTGGATGCCCACCACGTCGCCCGATGCCGAGGCCTCGCACCGCTCATATTGGGAAAAGAAACTCACCCTGCCAATCGAGCATCCGTTCTGGGAAAAGCACCATCCGCAAGACCGCTGGAACTGCAAATGCATGCTCGAGGCCACGGACGACCCCGCCACGCCTGCCAACGTGGTGGAGGACATGCCCACCCCGCAACCGCAGCGCGGACTCGACAACAACCCCGGCAAGGACGGCCATTTGATAAACGACACGCACCCGTACTTCCCCGAAAAGTGCGCTCAATGCCCATACTACAAGCCCCGAGGGGTTAAGAACCGCATGCGAGCAATGTTCGTTGCTCATAAGAAAGATTGCTTCAACTGCGAGTACATTGATGGATGCATTGACCGGGCAAAAGAAGTGAAGACTATCTTGCGCGAGCGAGCTAAGGAAATAAGGAAGGCAGCGGAATATCTTAGGGACACACCTCTTAACAACAAGGAGTTTGACCATGAGGTTGTAGTTTCAGGCAAAAGCATAAAAGAATGGCTTAACCAACCTCATGAGCAATTTCAAGATAAGAATGAGTTGCTCTTGTCACTTCCGAAAGTTTTTGCCGATTCCCATTATCTTGGGTATGGAAAGGATGCCAAGGAGAGAAAGGGGGTTGCCTGCACCCACGTGTTTGAAATCAGCATAAAGGAAAAAAAGAACTGGATACTGGTGCATCAGATGGATTGGGGCGAATGTATTTTACATAGCATATCGGATAGTAGCAATGTAACAAAAGGGCTAAAAAAGTAAAGGTCTTTTGAACCCTTCCCTCCGAAGATGCAATCCGGCGCGGTATTCAAAAGACCTTTCTCTTTTTGCAAAGATACAACTTTATTCGTTACAAACAAACTTTTTAACAAGAAAATAATGAACGCCAAACAAATAGCCGACATCATCGCCCGAGCTCCACAGCGGGTGGAACAGGCTTTGCGCACCGACATCCCTCGCAAGGCGGCAGTGATATCCAAGAATCACTTTCGGCAGAACTTTCGTGATGGAGGCTTCACCAACGGCGGGCTGCATCCTTGGAAGAAGACACGACGACAGGATGCGGGCTCGCCCTACAAGCCATTGACCTCGGCCACCGACAACCTGATGCGCAGCATAGATGCCGTGGCCATGCCTGGCGCGGTGTTGGTTACCAACCCACGGTCCTATGCCGCCATCCACAATGAGGGTGGAAACATCGGCATAACACCCAAAATGCGCCGCTATGCCTGGCACATGGCGTATTCTCTTGCTAAAGTGAAGAAGGGTGAGAAAATGCCCAAGGAGCTGCCGCCGATGGCGCAGGCGTGGCGTGCGCTGGCCCTTACGCGCAAGACGGCCATACACATCCCGCGCCGCCAGTTCATCGGCACGAGCCACGAGCTCAACGTTAAACTACAGAAGATGATACTAAACACATTAATGGAGATTGGAAATGGAATCGATACTTGCTAACACCATCGCACATATTGCCCGCGAATTGCGGTGGGCACGAACAGTTGACGAAGACTACGGACAGTTGGAGGCACTGGACAATGAGCAGCTGGACATGTATCCACTGACATTTCCCGCCATCCTCATCGACCTGCCCGGCACCGACTGGACAGACACGGGTGACATCGCACAGCGCGGAACCTGCGAGGTACGCGTGCGCCTTATACTCGACTGCTACGACGACACCCACGCAGGCAGCCAGACAACAGACCGCATCATGCAGCGCGAGGAAAAAAGAAAAGCCCTGCACGCGCTGTTGCAGGGCTATCGACCATCAGGCGAGGGGGCGTTGATGCGCACCCGCTCGCGGTTCTTTACGTTCAACCACGGCATCAAGGTTTACGAGGCTACGTACACATGCGCAATCGCCGAATCTACTCGGGAAACAGGGACAATTGCGCGCACGACTCTCTCCGTGCGGCTGAAGACCTGAACCCCTGTCGTCGGCTCTTCTCCACGGCCTTCCCGTCTACGGTCGCCCCATCCATCAGCATGCGGCGCACGATGCGCAGCGTGGTGGCTTCGGCCAGGAAGAATTCCTCGTTCGAGAGTTTCGCAATGGTGTCGTCGAAACGAAGCCGGCGGACTTCGCTCCAATAGTAGAACCGCTCGAAAAGCTTGCGGTCGCGTTCCAAAATAAGATCCTTGTTTCTCCCTCTTGCCATAACCGTTGTGTACGTTAACAATAATATGCAAAATTAATGAAAAGTCCCCGCAACAACAAACGTTGCGGGGACTTTTTTACATTCGGCAGAAGCTGGGCTCCACTTTTCGCCAAACTCCGACATCGTCGCGCCGATGGAAGTAGAAGTTTTGCGCATTGCGCTGCACCACATTGCTCTCCTTGAACAACTGCATTATCTCAGCGTATTCCGCATCGAACCGCGTCTCAAGGTCGTACAGTTTCGATATGCTCTTATAGTCCAAATCACCGCTTTTATTACGTTCCAACAGCGTCATCGCTAGTTGGTACATAGGGTCCTCAGTTCCTTTCTCCGTACGCTGCACATAACGCTTGAGATAGTCCACCAACCGTTCTGCCGCCATATCGGCGCGCTCGTCAAAGCCTTTCACCTTATTAGCTGCCACCGTCAGGCGGAAGTCTCCCACCGTCATGGTGAAACCGCCCTGGCTCTCGCTGCGCAGCTGACCGTATTCGGCCATCACGTCGCGGAAGGCGCGACTTTCGTTTTCCAACCATTCGCGAAAGCCACTCACGGCCGTTACCACATCGTTCAAGCGTGCCTGCACGTCTTGCGCAAACTTCGCGCGCAAGTCCTCATAGGCCTGGCGGCGGTTGTTCTTCTCCTCGTTAGCCTCGTTCTGCAGCGTGGCCAGCAATTCCTTCTTCTCCTCGGGCGAAAGGCCCTCAAGCATTTCCTTTTTCATCTTTGTTGTTTTTGTTCATTATAAAATTGTATTTCACTTTCAGCGTTTCGTGCGGACCAACCACCGTGCCTTGTTCATCGTGGTTCAATCCACCCTTGCGTTTGATGGCGCGCAGCTTTACGGTCAGTGCTTCGAGTTCGTCGACCGAAATGCGGCAAAAACGCTTGCCCATGATGCGCGGATGCAGACAGAAGGCGTCCACACAAGGCCATTTGGTGGTGTCTACGCCAAGCTGTTGCATCAACTTGAGCACCGAGCTGCGCCGCTTTTTCAGCTCGCGCGACGCTTCGTCATCGTCTACAACGCGTTTCATGTCGCGCAGCATCACGCGGTATTCGTCAGGGTGCATCTGGCTGAGGTGGTCGGTACGGCCTTTGGTATACTGATATACCAGCGTCTGCTTGTCGGCGTACGGCATTCGGGCCAACAGCGCGTAGAAGTGGCGGTAATTGAATTCGGGTGGCATATTGCTTGCTTTTAATGTTGTTTGAATGTGTCTACCTCTTAGCCCATATCCCCTCTTCCCTGAAGTCGGCGTAGTTTGCCCTTACCCGTGCTAGGCTTTCGGTAAGGCCGTTGGTCAAGTCGGAAGCTTCCAGAAGAGGCATACCGTCCATTGAAAGGTAGGTCGTGCCATTGTGTTCCATCAGCTGCAGACGTTGTCGTGCCTCGTGGTCGAGCAGCTTCACACGCCGAGCCTCTATTCTCCTTGCGCGCACCTCGTGCCATACTTGCATCCGCGCCATCATTGTTTCGATAATCTGTTTCATTGTCTTGATTTTTAGAATAAACTTAATTGGTCCCCCGTCTCCCGGACAATCTCCAACCAAAAGTTCGGATTGATTATGCTATGGAGCGTCTGCGGGTCAATATCGTTAAACCAATGCAGCCCATTGTTATCCCATTTCAGGGGAGAGCGCACCAAGCGCGCCGATATGTGACAGTGTGCAGCCCTGGGTCTTTCGGGCTGTCCCGTTAGCCATGATGGACGCGAGCAGTGACAATCATCAACGATTCCTACGACCTCGTAAACTCTGTCAACATAATTCGACTCGTGTCCAACCCAGTGCACCTTAAATTTATCTCCCTTGTGTATCATTAGTAACCTCGCTCCCCTCTGTTAAATAAAATCTAATCCCCATTTTCGCTGCCCGCTGCTCCAACGTTGCCGAACGGCGCGTGTCGGTGGTTATCGTGGCGTCCGACGATGCGCGGGGCACCACATAGCCACGTTTGCGAAGCCTGTTGCGCAGACATATTTTCGCTTTTGGGGCTTTCACCACGCGCAGTGCGGTCTTCTGTTCCAACCCGAAGGCCACCCGCCGGCGTTCGGCCATCACCGTGCGCTTGCGTGTCTCTGCACTCATCTGGTTTATTTTGGATAAAGCTTCCGCCGACAGTCGATCCTTATTTCCTATGCCAGGTTTAAACCGGTAGGCCTTGCCGTACTTCAGCAAATTGGCCTTGCCTGCGTTACCTTGCCCGCGGGTGGCTCGTACGGCGTGCTTAACAGCATTAGCCTGCATCGCACGTACGAACTCCGCGTTCTTCTCCAAACCCATTTCGCGCGCCAGGCGCACTGCTGTACGCAGCGACACCCCGAGGCGACATGCCACCTCTTCGTTCTTCGTATGGGCGAAATGCTCTTCCATCCATACCCGCTCCTCGTCCGTGAGCGTCATCTTTCCCCACTTCCCGCGTATCATGGCACATGCGTTTCGAATAAAACCTCTATTCCGCAGCTGCTGGCCACGTCAAGTTCCAGCTTCGCGCCCTTGCTCAATTCCCATCCGCGCAACATGTAGATCTTACCGCATTGCAGCAACATGCCGATATCCACGCGCATGTGGCGTCGCCAATCTTCACTATCGGGCAGTCCGTTGTCGAAGGGGTTAACTGGAGTAAAACCTTCCTCTCTCAACTTATGGGCAGCAGCTGCGAATGCAGCCTTGCGCTCGTCGATGTCGTGATGCGCTATGGCACCGCTGATGTAAATTCGCTTGTTGTTCATCTTCTTATTATTTTAATTTTGTAAAATCGTTTTGGAAATATCCCTATTCTCACGAACTGGGATATTATTGCTACTTTTGTAGCGTTAAATCAAACATAATTAAATATGAGCGTAAATAATCCTTTCTACGCGTTACTCTCCTCAGAGTACGCCAAAATCAAGTGTCCTGTCTGCGGCAATTCGCCCAGGTTGGAAATCTCGTCTTATAAAGAGTTCAGTGTGAACTTTTGCGGACACCATGAGGTGGAGCCACTCATAGAGGAGGCCGACCAAAGGTGCGTTGCAAAATCAGGAGCAGAAGCCCCCCGAACCATGCGGCTTGTCCCACCACCTAAAAAATAGCGTCATGTCGACGTTTATGTCCAGCTCCTGCTCCGGCAGGTCGGCGATAACCCCTTCCAGGTATGCCTTCAGTTCGGCAGATTTCATTGTTTTGTTCTTTTCCTGATAAAACAGGCCTGTTCTTCTCTTTCCCATAACTCCTTTATTTAATTGTTAATCACATGTGCGCGGCAAGGCTATTCACTCCCCTCTCCCCCTTGGAGAGAGGCTGGGGGTGAGGCTTCCGTTCCCATACCTCACCGCCCCCTCTTCCCAAACAACGAAGCCTTCCCCGTGATGTTCATTTTCACGCCCCATACAGAGCGCAACGAAGCCCGAAACGCGCACCTTAACGCCGGCAATGTAGCGAAGACGAACGGCAGGCTTGCCCATCGGTGCGCTCTTGTGCTCTTGCGATACGTATATAAACGTCTTCTGTGGAAAACGCGCCTTCAGTGCCATTGCCTCTTCGTATGTCCATTCGGCCACCTGAAAGCTGTCTATCACCACGAAACGGGGGCTCTTGTGCTTGGCCAGCCGCTCGGTGAGCGCGTCTATAGAAGTGTCCTCCACAATGAAGAAGCGGCGGTTTACCTCTTCCATGCGGAAGAGTTTCAGGCGACGTTGGAACGACTGGCGTATGCCCTCCTCGCCGCTCACATACAGCACGCGGCCGTATTCGCACAGCTTCTTAGCTAGCTGCATAACGAATGAGCTCTTGCCCTGGGCCGATGCGCCGCTGATGAACCACAGCTCGTTGAGTGCAGGCCGTCCGAATACGCGTTGCCACTCGCCATCCCAGGGCAGGGTCTTGTATCGTTTCTCACCAACTTCACGCGGTGTGTACGCTCTTGTCCTGGCCATCAGTTTGCTCGTTTAAGTTTCTCTATCTCTGTGTAAACGCGCCGAAGCCCTCCGCCCGTGCGGCGTACGATGGCGGCGATGTCCGTGCCACTTGGAGCGTTCACCTTGGCCACGATGCGGGCCTGCTCGGCTAGGAAGGCGTCGCGCTCGCGCCCATCGTCGGGCGTAACCTTCGAGTAGCGGTCGCCGTATCGGCTCAACATTTCAGTGTAGCCCACCTTCTTGCACTCGATGGAGCGGTTTATCTTCTCCTTCAATCCGTCGGCACCCATCATGTACCAGGCGCAGGCGCGCTCGGTGGCGTTCCACAGGGCTTTCAATTCGAGGAAGGCCTCGTATTGCAGGTCGCCCGCCTCGTCGAGGATGATGAGGGGCTGCTCGATGGAGCGCAGATAATACACCAGGTCGTCGTACACATCGGCATACCGTCCACGGGCGTTCACGCCGAACTCTGCTGCAATCTTGCGCACCAGCTTAAGCTTGGTCTTCACCTGGCTGCAATCGATGTACACCGCGTTTGCGTGTGTCTGCACATACAGGCGTGCGGTGAACGTCTTGCCGATGTTGGGCATGTCGCACAATATGCCGCTCGTGCCGCTCTGCTGGTAGAATTCCAACTGCGCCATAACGAACTGGTATACAGGCGTGCGTGCCGCCTTCCACTCGATGCTGGCTCGCAGCTCAACGCCCAGACGGCGGGCTATCGATATCCAATTGGCGTCGCTCAGCGTCTTATCGGTCTGGCCGTTTTTCAGTGCGCTGTACACGCTCGTGCTTATTCCCAGGCTGGCGGCGTGCTTTGCGTCGCTGGGGTAGTTCGTGCGGTTGGCGGCCACGGCTGCCAATATCCGCTGTTTGGTGTCTTGTGTCATGTTTAAATGCTGTTTTAATGTCGTTCGATTATCGTTAGTTTGCCGTTATGTGGCATCAACGCCGGCCCTGCTCCAGTCTGTCGCCATTATCGGGGGCAGTGGCAGTTCTTCCTCTTCCTCTGCCTGCGGCGTGGCCACTTCCAAGTCCTCCTCGTCTTCTACCGTCAGTTCCACCTTGGTCTTCATCACGCCCACACGCTGGATGGCGTTGTCGGACACGTATTTTCTGAATCCCGCCACCTTCTTCTGTTGCTCGATGAACTTCACCACGTCTTCGTCCGTCTGCTCGGCCATCACGCGGTTGAAGGTTTCCACGCGCTCCACCTTGTCTATATAGCGGTCGCCCTGGTAGAGGTACACGTCCGTCGGCCCTCCCTCTTCATCCGGCAGGTAATAGGCCGTCACCTTGTAGTTGTTCGGAGCAAGGCGTTCCAGTGCTGCTGTACTGCTCAGCCACCAGTCTTCGTGAGCCACGCGCACTGTTGAATTCCTCCTTACGCTGGTCTCAACAGCCTCGCCGATGTGCCGTGCCAACATCCGTGCGTCGTATGGCAGCAGTGTGGGGTTCACGTTGGCCACCAGCACCTGCCATCGTGTCATGCCGGGGTAGCGTTTCTGGTCGGGGTGCAGCGTGTTGTTCCACTGGGCGCAGTCGGTGCGGTCGTCGGCCACCAGCTCCTCCCATGTGTAATACTTGCGGTCCTCGTAGGTGTGGTTGTCCGCATCGCTTATCTTCTTCTGCTCAACGCGACGTTTACCCTTGTTGTGCCATCGCCCTATACCCTCGTGGTTCTTGTGCGCGATGGTTGTCTTGAATGCCCCGTTAAGGTTCTCCGCCCCTTTCTCCTGTGAGTTCTGCGGGGCGCAGAAGCGCACGAATTGAAACACCTCGCCAGCGCGGAGGAAACCGTCGCGGTACTTCACCATCAGGTGGTTTTCCACCTCGATGCCGGCCGGTATGCCCCAGCCGTGGCGCGCTATCAGGCGGAACATGTCGCGGAAGCAGTCCACCACCAGTGCCTGGTCCTTGTCGCGCCCGTAGGCCAATCCGATGCGGCATTGGCTCACCGTGTCGTAGGCGTAATAGGCATGCACGTACTTGCCGCCTCTCATGCGGCGTGGCAGGTCCACATCGTCCATCGTTATCTGCGAGAGCGAGAACTGCCCGTTGTGGCGGTGCATGTGGGGCATCTGCTCGTGCATGAAGCTGGTGTGTGTCAGCAGCGCGTGCTCGATGAGCAGCTTGTTCTTGGGCACGTTCAGAACATTGTTGATGGTGGCCTCGCTCAGTGTCTTCGGCTCGCCGTTCTTCAGCGTAAAGTCGTCCGGGCAGAACAGTTCGCCAGTCTCGGGGTCGTACACCTCCAGTTCGCCACATACGAAGCTCAGGTACATCTCGTGCACATGGCTGTTGTAGGGCTTATTGGGCAGCACGGCCAACCCCAGTATCAGCCGCTCCGTCTTGTGGTCCACCTTACGCGCGCTTTGGTTGCCGAACTTACCGCTTATCAGGCACGCGTAGCCCTTTTTCTTGAACTCGGCCACCTTCTTACGAAATCGAAGGGTGGATGTTGGCAACGTGTGGCCGTACTCTTGTTTCAGTACGTCGATGGCCTCGGCCATCATGTCCCAGTCGTATGCCTCGCCCATCACCGTGTGCTGTGCCTTCGCGCTGTTGTAAAGGGCCACGGCCGCGCTTATCACGCCTGCGTTCACAGTGTACTCCCTTACGTGCCGCCGAGGCAGCTCAACGCCGCATTGCGCAGGGTCGGAGAAGAAGGCGTAGGCGCGCTGGTCGTAGTCGTAGTTCTCGCGCACCCAGTTCACCAGCCGCACGATGCGCAGGTTGGGATAGGCGCGCTTCACGGCCTCCTTCATCGCAGCCGGCAGCGTGTCCACGGCCACAAGGGCGTAGTTGCCTAGGCCGCGGGCGGTGCGGGCGATGTCGAGCTTTTTGCGTATCGCCATCTTCTTGTAGTTGGCCTCGCTCACAAGCCCTCGTTCCACCAGCTCCTTAGCAGGGATGCAAAGTCGGCCTTCGTAATACTCTACCATAGCCATGCGCCTCCCTATCTCAGCACCGTAACGCGTTCCGTGCCGTCCACCTTGGCGGCCAAGCGTTGCAGCTCCTCATAATCGTCTATCAGCCCGGGGCACTGCTCCTTCTTCACCAGACGGCCGTTCTTCTCAATCGTAACCATCCCGTTGCGGTACACGGTCATCACCGTTCCGCGGGGGAAGAACTGCCGCATCGTGCCGTCGGCCAGGTGGATGGTCTCCATGTCCAGGCAGTCGTCGGCCATCGACACGCCCCCGTTCTTCATGGCAGACTCCCTGATGCGCTTGGCCGTTGGCGAGTTGCCGCGCCGCTCGTCGTACGTAAGTGCGTTGAACAGGCTGCGCTCCCCAGCCCCGAACTGTTTCATAAGTTTCTGCTTAACCTCGGCGGTCACCACTATCTTCCTTTTCATCGTCTTTCTTCCTTTATGTTGTTTTTTTTCATTAACTTTATGCCCGAATTTCAAAATGGAACAAATTATGGACACAAACAGATACCTTTTCAAAGCGACGGTTACAATTCGTCAAGGACGGCAAGCCACCACGAGGTCTGAGACTGACTTGGTTCAGTTCTCCGAACAATGCATTGAAGCGCATCTGACTCCACTAGCCTTGTCTTGTAGCCATAGCCTTTCTTATTACTATCCCGACGAGGATGCTGAAATGAATGGCGTCGACCATGTGGAACTGAACCTTCGCATTGAGCGTGAGTGCAAACGCTTCCGCTCTGTGGTTGACTATTCCCAGATAGTTCGCGCTCTATGCGATCTATTCGACGGCGTAGGCGGCATGCACATCTCCTGCATTCTTGAAGAGCCGCGAATAATTTCTCCTTGTCTTGACGATTGATGTTTTTCTCCCTTTTCATATTCTCTGCCCGTTAAGTTCTTCTTCGTTCCCATTCCCTATGAAGTCCAGCATCATCTGGTATTGCTCGCACATGCGGCGTTTGGCTTCCAGTTCGTTGATGTTGGCCAGGGCCACAGACGTCATGACGTCCCCCCTCACGCTCGCTTCCAGCAGCAACGCCTGCGTGCCGTCCACCCTGTTGCGCAGGTATTCGCGCAGCTTGCCCGAGTCGCCCTCGCCAATGCGCACCAGCAGGCGTTCGAACTCCAACTTGTACACCTGCATCTTGTAGGCGTCTTCCGAGTGCCAGCGGAAAAAACGTTCGTAGTCTTCCGCCATAACCTCCTTGTACCGCTCCAAGTCCTTGGCCATGACAGCCAACTTGTTCTCCACGTCCTTGGCCAGCAACGCCAGCTTGTTGTTCTTGTTTTCTGTGCTCATGTGTGTATCTCCTTTTTATTTGTTAAGTTCGTAAATGTTGGGGCGTCTTTTCACGCCGTCGCAAACCATCAGCTTATATATGAGTCCCTTCACGTATTCCTCGGGCGCGGCGAAAACGATGCCCTCTTCGGGGTCGTAGGCGAACCTTACGCGGTCCGTCATCAGCCTTTGGGCTACTCTTCCCTTGAAGTCGTTGGTTACCCATTCCTTTATCTCGATATTTCCGTTCATCTTCTTTAAGTTTTAAAATTTGTACAATCGCGCCTTTTTTCGTATCTTTGGCGCGTGTTCTGTTCTGAACACGTTGCAAAGATAGAACTAATTTTGCAATCTGCAAAATATTTCTCCTCTTTTATTTCTCAAAATGCAAAATATGAATAAAAAAGAACGTTTAGAGGCCTTAATTTCTCATTTTGATGAGGGGAAGCCATCCCGATTTGCGAAAAGACTCGGAGTTTCCCCTTCTACTATTAGTACCTGGATGTCCCGTAATACCATTGATTACGACCTAATTTTTGCAAAATGCAAAGATATTTCCCCTGGATGGCTTCTTACCGGTGAAGGCAACATGATCAAGGCAGAACTGGCTGCTCCAAAGGCTACCCAGCTGTTAGTATCCACTCCCATGCCTAAGGCGACAACCCCCACAAAACGCCACTCTAAGACCGAGAAAAAGGGTGTCCCGCTCATTTCGCAAACCGCAATGGCAGGTTATTTCGCAGGAGAAGAGGACGCAGACATCAACGCATACGATTATTTCGTTATACCTAGTTTCAAGAATGTCGACTTCCTTATTCGAATAAGTGGCGATTCGATGGAACCTACATATCGGTCTGGTGATATTGTGGCATGCCAGGTCGTACCAATGCAAGATATATTCTTTCAATGGAATAGGCCTTATATTATTGATACCAACCAAGGGGCTCTTCTGAAACGTATTCGACAAGGAGAAGACAACGACCACTTACTCATCGTATCAGACAACCCAGAATACCCTCCCTTTCAGCTCCACAAGTCGCATTTCTACCATGTCGCACTCGTTAAGGGGATAGTACGCGCTGAATAGTTGATAATTCTCATCTAAAACCCCTCTCAACGCCCCTCCCCACCTCCTCCCGGTACGCCCCCGCACCCCTTTTTAGGCGTCCCCTCCTTCAGAAATAGACAGTAAAACACTAAATGTCTGATTATCAACATGTATCAAAACGGCAACGCTTAAAAGGGCGGGGTTTTAACTCAACATCAATTCACACGTTTTTGCCCCGAAACACACGAACAGGGTATTTAACTCCGCTTCAACACTAGCCAGGCAAATACGCGTTTTTGTCCCCCCTAACTTTTTATTTTGTCCCCCCTAACTGTCCCCCCTAATGTCCCTCCTAACCCAAAAAAGACCTAAAATCGACCCGAAAAGGCACAAAAAAAGCGGCCCGAAAGCCGCCCAATAGTCATACACACCAAAACACCCCTCTAATGGCGTTCTAATGCCCTAAAAACACCCTCCTAACCACTCACCCCACGACTGCACCCGATAAGCGTAGATTGCCGTATAACAGCGCGTTTATTGATGATTACGCCACCTCCCGACAACCCCGCGTGCAGCAGATAATTCTTTGTCACACCCACCTGCTCGGGGGTGAATACGGTAAACACGGCCGACAAGCTGCTGAAATACCAGTCACGCCGCTTTACGCCATCAATCTGTTGCAACAAGTGCACATGTATAACCTTTGCCATATCGTCTCTTATTCTTTTCGTTTAACCTTTGCCAGATAACGGCACTTTTTCAATGCAAATATACCAAATAATACTTATATAGAACATTTCGACAAAAGAAAAGAGCGAAAAGCACCAATAAAAAAGAGTGAAAAAGAACCATCCCCCTTCACTCTTGCATCCATTAACAACCATCCAAGCACCATTCCCAAGCCACCAAGAAAACACCCCAAGGGCACAAAGAAAACGCCCCTAAGCCCCTAAAACAGCCCCACACCCCCAAAAAACAGCCCCAAAACGCCCCTAAATCATCCCCATGTAACATTTGGCCTTATCAAACCCTACCATCCACCCTTCGCATGTAACACGAATGTCGCATCAATGTTACATTATATACGCTTCGTTTTTATTGCCCAATGTCCTTTCACGCCCATAACCATCTATCAATCAACGCCAATCACGATTTTACGGCATCCTCGTGTTATGTACGTTTCGTTTTATGCCCCGTAAACCCTGGTAAACAACACCTCTTCTGCATCAAAACAGTCGGTACAAGATACCTTGTAGCGACAGTACAAGCACCTTGTAGTGGCACTACAAGCATCTTGTAGCGGCAGTACAAGCTCCTTGTAGCGTAAGCACAAGCTGCTTTGTACTCTCCTTAACCGCTCGTTTAAACGTTATAAACAAAGCATATCACTCCACTCTCCCCTTGGAGAGGGGTTAGGGGATGAGGCTTCTTGTAGGGTGGTGTGAGCCTTGTTGTGGGGTTTTCTTCCCTTACTCATAATCATCAATCACATTATTCATGAAATCCATCATGGGCTTACCCACCTTAAATATACGCGCCATCTCGTCAATCCAGCCATCGCCTTCAAAGAAATTATCGGTCACCTTCACCCAAGCACAATAATCTTTCATGCGCAGATACTGTATAAACTCATAGTCGCGAGGAAAGCCACTGGGTGCACTTTTAAGCGCTTCGAGACCAAATCCGCGCGACCCTTCACCCCATTTACTAGCATTTGGCAAGCCAAATAGTTCCACAAACCCTTTGTTTTCAACAATGCCACGCCAAGTATCGATATTACCCATAATCTCGTTGCGGCACGAAGTAAGAATATTCGTGGGCAACCAGTATCCACCCACGGCCAAAAGACAATGTCCTTGTTCCACATGCAGGTAATACCCACCACGTAACGCTTTCTTACCCTTAGCACACATATAAGCACCGAAGTGGTTTTTATAAGGCGACTTATCGGCCGAAAAGCGAGTATCACGATTAAACCGATAAACGCAATCTTTTACTTGCAAATGGCTAATCTCGTTATCAAACACCGAAATGGTGGCCAAAGCTTGCCTAACCCCCTCTTCAAAATCGGCACGGCAAGCTAAATATTCATCCTTATGCGCCTGATACCAGTCGCGATTGTTGTTAGCCGATAGGTCGGCAAGATAGTTTAAGATACGCTTTACGTCCATCTTCACTTATATTTATTACTTATCAAGCTATAAACGGTAATCGCATAGCTCTCATTATAGTTGTTTACATCAGCAGTTTCGTACAAAACCTAATTCTAGAATCATACTTTATTGGCACAACATTCACTATCTACAGGAAATACACTGCAAACAAAACAGTACCAAACTACCTATTCACCTTTTAACCTTTAAAACTCCTTTCACCTTTATTCGAGTTTAGAACCCTCCAAAAGCTTAGGGCAAATATCATTAAAAACACACTCTTCGCATTTAGCTTTTCGGCTAGTGCAAACATATCGTCCATGCAAAAGCAACCAATGGTGTGCCTTATTTACATCAGCCGTAGGAATATGGCGCAACAATTCCTGTTCCACCTTCAAAGGCGTGTTAGCCTTTTTGCTCACTAATCCCATGCGATGGCTCACACGATACACGTGCGTGTCAACCGCCATGTTGGGTTTATCGAACCAAACAGCTTGTAACACATTAGCCGTTTTGCGTCCAACACCGGGTAAAGTGGTGAGTTCGGCCGTGGTACTAGGCATTTCGCCCTTGAAATCCTCAATTAACTTGCGCGACATAGCCACCAAATGATTGGCCTTAGCATTGGGATAGCTCACCGATTTAACCAATTCGTACACCTCATCAACATCGGCTTTCGCCATGGCTTCGGCTGTTGGAAAACGTTTAAACAAGGCTGGTGTTACCTGATTGATGCGTTTGTCGGTGCATTGCGCACTCAGCAATGTAGCCACAAGCAATTGAAAAGCCGAGCCAAACTCCAGTTCGGTGGTTACGATTGGAGCTTGCGCACGGAAATAATCTAGTATGTAAGTATATCGTTCGTTTCTTGTCATCGCTAAAAAAGTGCACACTGGCACTGGTGGTAAAAGTATTGCGCCTACATTTTATTGTGCAAAGAAGTCAAACCCAGCCCATTAGAATGGGAAACCCACAGCAAAATGGAAAGCGTAGTCGCGTTTGAAGTTGGGATAAAACAGCGGATAATGTTCGCGTGTGGAACTAAAAGCAGGGTTAACAGCTTTCATTCCGAGGTCGAAACGCAGAACAAAGTAGTCAAAATTCAGCCTTAAGCCTAAACCGTAGGCCATTGCAATCTGCTGATAGAAGGTGTTGAAGCGGAATTGTCCGCCAGGTTGGTCGGCATAATTGCGTAAAGTCCAGATGTTGCCAGCATCCACAAACACCGCTCCATGGAGTTTCCAACCCAGGAAAGTGCGATATTCGAGATTGAGGTCGAGCTTCATATCACCAGTTTGGTTAATAAAATCGATACGTCCATCAGTACCTTTAAACGAACCCGGTCCTAATTCGCGTACACGCCAACCCCTAACCGAGTTAGCACCACCCGAGAAATAGCGTTTTTCGAAAGGCAAAATAGTACTGTTACCATAAGGATAGGCCACGCCAAGTCCCACATGGAAGGCCAAAGAGTTGCGTTCATCAAACTTAAACAAACGGGTATAATCCACATCGAACTTCAAATATTGCGCATAAGCAATATTTACCAAGGTGTGTTTTCCATCAGCATTTTGTTGCATACGGAAAGTCTTCGACACAGCTTGCAGGATGTTTCCAGCCGATTCAACATTAAGCTTCACGGCGTTTACACCATTATTAAAAGACATACCGAAACCCATTTTAAGAATAAAAATGTCTTCGTAGTTATATCTTAGAATAGCATTGCGACTGGTGGCGTTGTCCAAATAGTCGGCCTTAAAGCGCGAACTAATCCAGGGCATGTTGACATAATTGATATCTAAGAAGTCGTAACGGTAGGAAATATGATGGCGAGGTTCGTTCCAATGGTAGCGCCATGCCATGGCAAACACGCGTCGATGAAACTCTGGACGGTTTTGAAGGTTCCAGTTAAGAGATAATTCGCTGGTGGCCAAACTTCGTCTGCGGAACGTTTTTGACAATAATGGAGCTACAAATCGAGGAAAAGTAAGTTTTGTTTCTACACCATATTCCTGATAATCTTTGTTTTGATAACCCTCTAATCGGGTAATAGCTTCGTAAGCAGCACGAAGCTGAATGCTCAACAATTCGCTACCTCTAAATAAGTTTCTATTCTCGTAGGTAACCGAAGCAGCCGCACCAAGGTCGCCTGCCGTATTTGTTCCTTCGGGTTGGAACGAGATGGAAGAAGGTTTGTTGGTGCTGATATTGATGTCGCAATCAAGCAAAGTGGTGTCGGGAACTTCAAGAAATCTAATGTTCGTATAGCGCACAGCTTGCATACGAGCAAAGTTGGCGTATGTGCGTTGCAGCAGACTTGCACTAAAAAGATCGCCCGGTCTGATGAGTGTACTACGTCGCAACACACGTTGACGAAGGTGAATTTTGGTGCTATCGTTGCTAGAAAAGGCCACGCTTCGTATGGTATAGCGAGGGTGTAGCGTTTCGGGAACGCTACTATTGGGTCGATAACGCAGCAGGTGAAGCATTAAATTCACTTGGTTGCTGCCCTTTGTTGAGTCGGCACCATATTGAATAAAATCTTTATGAAACCGATAATAGCCGCTATCCATGAGTACACGGGTGATGCGTTTGCGTTCATCTTCAAGTCGAGTAACGGTGAAGGGGTCGCCAGCCTTTAGTTCTTGTCGGTTGGGATTATCCAAATCGAGCATTTTTGCAATAATCGAATCCTGAATATCATAGCGCACCGAATTGATAAAAAAGGGCGTTCCAGGATGCAACGTGTAAACAGCGGTGAGGTGTTTGCCCTTGGCTCGGGTGGTAAGGTCGACCTCTCCGTTCATGTATCCCATGTTTTGCAAAGCCAGTTTAAGGTCGTTGCACGAAAGTTTTGCCTGTAAGGTGTCGTACACCACAGGTTCTTCGCCAATTTTGCGCAGCGTGCGGTTAACCCAACGCGTAGAATCACGTCCAGAAAGGGCATAAATGCCGAGAGGAATTTTGAATACCGAGAACCACTTTGAGTTGGCTTTTTGGCGGATATAGGGTTCGAGTGAGGCCACATTAAACTTCTTGGTGTCGCTTTTCAGTTCCACTTTCTCAAGCAAACAACTCTCGTCGGGCACAAACTTCGATGCACTACATGCAGCCAAAAAGGCAACCATGCACCACAAGGGCAAGGTATTTAACGCATTACGCAATAATTGAAGGGGTTGATATTTATATAATCCTGAACGCTCCATTTCTGCACAAAGGTACAACTTTTTGCGTTTTCGGGCAAACGAGAAAGGAGAAAAGGTGGAAGAAGAAATGTTAAGGCATGCTGTAAAATCATGAGTGCTGTAAATTCTTACATGCTGGATAGTTCGTCACTCATAAAAAGCCATGAGAATGCAGATTTTGTTTGGTGTTTTCGATGGCATTGCACATCGTTTTCCATCAAAAGGAAAGAAAAAGATGAGGCTAATGGCGCGCAATAGCTGTGTATCTAATACAAAAAAGACCGGGTGCATCACTGCAGCCGGCCCCCAAAAAATTAGAGAGTTATAAAAAAATCAAGTTGTTTATCTGCTTTTCAGCAATTCTTTTTTGGTCAATTGTATTTCGTTAGCCTTCAGGGCAGCCACATTTGTATTGCTTATTGCTCCACAATGATTTGCTTGCCTTGTTCTACAGCTTCCATATTCAGCGGAATGAGGTTGTGATAGCGTTCGGGCAGGGTTTTAAACAAAGCCATGTTCAAGCCCTCAGTGCTAACAACCGGACATACCTTAAGCAGTCCGCCAAGAACAATCATATTGAAAACCTTGGCATTGCGCATCTCGGCCGCCTTGTCCATGGCATCCATCCGATACACCTTTATGTCGGTTCGCGTAGGTGGCGAGGCTATTCCGTTACCATCGTAAATAAGAATACCACCAGGTTTTACTCTTGGTTGAAACTTATCGAGCGATGGTTGGTTAAGCACAATAGCCACATCATACTTACTAAGAACAGGCGAAGATATACGACTATCACTCACAATAACCGTTACGTTTGCAGTTCCTCCGCGTTGTTCTGGTCCATATGCCGGCATCCACGTCACCTCTTTATCTTCCATCAAGCCCGAGTAGGCCAGTATCTTTCCCATTGAAAGCACCCCTTGCCCACCAAATCCGGCAATGATTATCTCGTGTTTCATTCTTTCGTTCTGTCTTTTAAGTCGCCTTTTTTATAATGGTCGAACATGTTTTCTTGCATCCATTTATTGGCGGCTACAGGCGACATTTTCCATCCGCTGCTGCAAGTTGACACGATTTCTACGAGCGATGAGCCTTTACCCTCCATCGAAGCTTCGAATGCTTTACGAATGGCTCGCTTGGCTTTATTAATGGCTGCCACTGTTTCTACGCTTTGTCTGCTTACAAAACAAGTACCTTCAAGCTGCACAGCAAGGTTTGTTATATCGATGGGATAGCCGTGAAGTTCGGGCGTTCTGCCTGTAGGACAAGTAGCTGTGGGCTGCTCTAACAGCGTTGTGGCCGACATTTGTCCACCCGTCATGCCATAAATAGCATTATTAACATAGATGATGGTGATGTTATCACCACGATTTAGTGCGTGCAATGTTTCTGCAGTGCCGATGCAAGCGAGGTCGCCATCACCTTGATAGGTAAAAACGAGGCGGTTGGGCCATAGTCTTTTAATACCTGCAGCCAAGGCCGGAGCACGTCCGTGAGGTGCTTCCTGCCAGTCGATATCAATATAACGGTAAGCAAAAACGGCACATCCCACAGGACTAACACCCACTGTTTTCTCTTCCATGCCCATATCGGCAATAACCTCGGCAATGAGTTTATGCACCACGCCATGCGAACAGCCGGGACAATAGTGCATGGTTGTATCGTTCAAGAGCGCCGGTTTGGCGTAAACGAGGTTCTCTGGTTTGATTATATCTGTGGTCATTGCAACTTCTCCTTTAACGCTTTTACTATCTCTTCGGGCTCTGGTACGATGCCACCTTGTCTTCCAAAGTGAGCAATAGGCAGACTTCCATCCACGGCCAATCGTACATCTTGAACCATTTGACCTGCATTCATCTCCACAACCAGCAGTCCTTTCTTGTCTTTTGCAAGACTAGCGAGCTGCTTTTCGGGGAAGGGCCAAAGTGTAATAGGACGGAAAAGTCCCACACGCAAGCCCTCTTCGCGAGCTAGTTCTACGGCTTTTTCGGCCACACGAGCAGCACTTCCAAATGCCACAAACATGTATTCGGCATCGTCGGTGTGCAACGTTTCGAAGCGCACTTCATTGTTGCGTATCTCTTCGTACTTAGCTTGCAGAGCTTTATTTTTAATTTCCATCAGCTCGGGGCGCAGTTCGAGCGAGGTTATAACGTTGGGTTCGCGATTTTTGGTGTGCCCTGTAGAAGCCCAGGGGCATTCTTTGATAATCTCTTCTTCGGTTCGACGAGGTTTCATTGGTGGCAGAACCACTTTCTCCATCATTTGTCCGATAAGACCATCGCTTAGTATCATAGCCGGATTGCGATATTTAAAGGCGAGGTTCATGCCCAAATCAACGAAGTCGGCCATCTCTTGCACCGAGTTTGGAGCAAGCACAATAACATTGTAATCGCCGTTACCACCGCCACGAGTACTTTGAAAATAGTCGCCTTGCGACGGCTGGATGGTTCCCAAACCAGGACCACCACGCTGCACGTTAACAATGAGTCCCGGTATCTCTGCACCGGCCATATAGGAAATTCCCTCTTGCATTAGCGCCACACCGGGCGATGATGAAGAAGTCATTACACGTTTACCCGATCCACCGCCACCGTAAAGCATATTGATAGATGCCACTTCGCTTTCAGCTTGTAGCACCACCATGCCCGTAGTTTCCCAGGGGCGCAGTTGAGCCAAAGTTTCAATCACTTCGCTTTGAGGGGTTATAGGATAGCCGAAATACCCGTCAATGCCAGCGCGAACAGCCGCATGGGCTATCGCTTCATTACCTTTCATCAGTCTGACTTCACGTTCTGCCATACTATTTCTCCTCCACTTTCATTCTATATACAGTGATGCAGCCATCGGGACAAACCGTTCCGCACGCTGCACATCCCACGCATGCTTCGGCATTCGTGGCTTGCGCATAAGCGTATCCGCTAGCATTCACCTTTTTACGAGCCAGTTCCAACACTGAATATGGGCAAGCCACAACACACAGGCTGCAACCTTTGCACCTGTTGGTGTTGATAACCACGGCTCCTTTCATCTTGTTCATAATATCTAACTTATAGGCTGCTTTTCGGCAGTTTTTCTTTTTAGCTAGGCTTTAGCATGTGGCTCATAGTCATTAGCAGCCCAACCTGGCAATAATTTTGTTTGCAGCGACGGCGAAAGACATTCGCCAGGGCGCAGCAAGTTGTTTTTCAAGGATTGAGGGCATCCTTTGAATAGAAGCCCAGGATGCTGTTTAGCATATCCCTTGCATGTACTGCCGGACTATCGGGGTTGAGTTCTATGGCCTCCGCATAACATTCCAACGCCTTTTGCCAGTTTCCTTGCCGGCGGTAAGCATTGCCTTGTTCGTAATAGTCTTGGCTGTTCATTGCTTATTGTGGTGAATGGCGAACGAGGTACATAGCCTCGTTCGCCTTTCTTACCTTATTTATAGAACTCTTTCTTACCTGCCGAGAGGGTGTTCTTCATCAACGAGCAGATGGTCATCGGACCAACGCCACCAGGAACAGGTGTGATGAACGAACATTTAGGTGCAACCTCGTCGAATTTAACATCGCCATTGAGTCTAAAACCACCCTTATGCTTGGGGTCTTCCACGCGTGTGGTACCCACATCAATAACCACAGCACCCTCTTTTACCATGTCGGCCGTAACAAAGTTAGGCCTTCCGATAGCAGCGATGATGATATCAGCCTCGCGACAATCATCTTTAAGCGAGGGCGAATGTGAGTGGCACACTGTAACAGTGGCGTCGCCATATTGTTTTTGCAGCATCAACTGAGCCATTGGCTTACCCACGATATTGCTTCGTCCTAGCACCACGCACTTCTTTCCCGAAGTGGGTATGCCATAGCGTTGCAAAAGGGTAATAATACCCAGAGGAGTAGCCGAGATGAAACAGGGCAAACCGATGGCCATGCGCCCCACATTGATGGGGTGGAAGCCGTCAACATCCTTGCGATAGTCTACTGCCTCAACAATTTTTTGTTCGTCAATATGTTTGGGTAACGGCAGTTGCACAATAAACCCATCAACATCTTCGTCCTTATTTAATTTGTCTACGCAGGCCAAGAGTTCAGCTTCGGTGACGTTGTCTTCAAAACGAATGAGGGTAGATTTAAATCCACATTGTTCGCAAGCAATCACCTTATTCTTCACATAGGTCTCCGAACCGCCGTCGTGCCCTACAAGCACCGCGGCCAAGTGTGGTTGTTTGCCGCCATTAGCCACAATTTGCCTCACTTCTTCTGCAATTTCCGCTTTAATAGCGGTAGCAGTTGCCTTTCCATCGATTAACTGCATCATTCTAATTAGGTTTTAAAGTTTCGGCATTCCGGGCATTCCTTTCATCTTGCTCGCCATGCCTGCCATCTTCGCCATATTGGTTCCGGTCATCATCTTCATCATTTTTCGAGTCTGATCAAACTGTTTAATCAGCTTGTTCACCTCTTGAATGTTAGTTCCACTACCTTTTGCAATACGCTGTCGACGGCTGTTATTAAGGATTTCGGGATTTGTTCTTTCCTTTGGCGTCATACTTTTGATAATCGCTTCAATGCCTTTGAAAGCATTATCGTCAATATCAACATCTTTGATAGCCTTTCCAACGCCGGGAATCATCGAAGCCAAGTCTTTCAAGTTTCCCATCTTCTTGATTTGTTCAATCTGTTTAAGGAAATCATTGAAGTCAAACTTATTCTTCTGTATTTTCTTTTGCAGGCGCTTTGCCTCTTCTTCGTCGAATTGTTCTTGCGCTCTTTCAACCAGCGACACGATATCGCCCATACCCAAAATACGATCGGCCATACGCTCGGGATGGAAAACATCTACTGCTTCCATCTTTTCGCCTGTACCAACAAACTTAATTGGTTTGGTAACAACGGTGCGAATGCTGAGCGCTGCTCCACCACGAGTGTCGCCATCGAGCTTTGTTAGCACCACACCATCAATATCTAGCCGATCGTTAAACTCGCGAGCGGTGTTCACAGCGTCTTGACCAGTCATCGAGTCCACAACAAACAAGGTCTCATCAGGGTTCAAAGCCTGCTTCAGACGATAGATTTCGTCCATCATTTCTTCGTCAACCGCCAAGCGTCCTGCGGTATCCACAATCACCACATCGTTGCCTTTTGCCTTGGCTTCGCGTATGGCATTTGTGGCTATTTCCACCACATTTTTGTTATCGGGTTCGCTATATACTGGCACGCCCACTTGTTGAGCCACCACTTTTAGCTGTTCAATGGCTGCGGGACGATACACGTCGCAAGCCACGAGTAATGGATTTTTGTGTTGTTTGCCTTTGAGCAGATTGGCAAGCTTACCACTAAATGTAGTTTTTCCCGAACCTTGCAATCCCGACATCAAAATGATGGCGGGGCGATTGGTAAGTTGCAGTCCCACGCTTTCGCCTCCCATCAGTGTGGCAAGCTCATCGTGTACAATCTTAACCATCAATTGACCAGGCTTAACAGCCGTGAGCACGTTCATACCCAATGCCTTTTGTTTCACCGTATCTGTAAAAGTTTTGGCCACTTTGTAGTTAACGTCGGCATCAAGTAATGCGCGACGAACATCTTTGAGGGTTTCGGCTACGTTAATTTCGGTGATTTTTCCTTCACCTTTTATTATTTTAAAAGACCGTTCTAGTCTGTCGCTAAGATTTTCAAACATTGAGGTTTATCGTCTTTTTTAATTGGTTTAATGCAAAGATAGTGATAAAAAGGAAAAAAGGAAATACTTATATCCAAGTTTTAAGAGATTTTAAATTACTTATCGTTCATTTCTGCGCATATTGGGTTAGCATGTGCAATAAGAAACGTTTACAGTTCATTACTTTGCTTTCCTTATTCAGATGTATTTTTTGTGTTAAATATCTACGCTTTACATTACACCTTAATTTACGTATTTTGAAAAACAATTTAGTCAAAAAACCAGAGCAACAAAACCTCGATTTCTACACGCAAAACACAATATCATACAACCTTTGCCAAGCTAGCTAACACCCTTGCAAAACTAACATAAGTTAAAAAGATAAGGAACAGATAGCCGTTTGACCGAAATTTGTTATTTTTGTAATTGAAAAATCGCAACAAGGGACTAGGCCTTACAGGTTTGGGCCAATATTTACGCACTTCGAGACAGCACAAGTGCTCCATGCAGACCCGCAGAAAGCATCAACAAGTACGCTCGAACTCACGAAAACAGCGATAAAAACACGCTTGAAGACATTTACAGTTATGAATGAAAATTTGAAAGAAGAAAGCAAATATCAAAACAGCCCCTTTTTTGGGGAATATACAACACCACACGAGACCGTACCCTTCCACCTCATCAAAACAGAACACTACGAAGAGGCGTTCCTTGAAGGTATTAGAAGAGACGAAGAAGAAATTGAAAAACTTGTGAACGACCCCGATACGCCTACGTTCGAAAACACCATTATCAGGGCCGACAACGAAAACGGAGACCATTATTACGACCTGCTTAACCGTGTGTCGAACGTTTTCTCGTGCATGCTTAGTGCCGAAACTAACGACAACCTGGATGAACTGGCACAGAAAATGAGCCCCATCCTTACCCAGCATGCCAATGATGTTCGCCTGAACAAAAAGCTTTTCGACCGCATTAAGTATGTTTACGAAAACCATCGCGAACTAGACGCCGAAGAACAAATGCTCTTAGATAATTGTTATGATGGTTTTGTGCGCAGCGGTGCTCTTCTAGACGACGAAGGTAAAGAGCGTCTTCGCAAACTTACCGAAGAGGCTGGCGTGTTGTCCCTACAGTTTTCGCAAAACCTTTTAAAAGAAAATAAGGCTTTTACGCTGCACATCACCAACGAAAACGAGCTTGACGGACTACCCGAAACGGCTCGCGAAGCAGCAGCTATGGCCGCTAAAGAACAGGAGAAAGAGGGCTGGGTGTTTACTCTCGACTTCCCTAGTTACTCGCCTTTCATGACCTATTCGTCGCAACGCCACCTACGCAAACAATTGTATATGGCGCGAAACACCGAATGCACGCACCAAAACGACAATAACAACTTGGAGATTTGCAAGCGTCTGGTGAACCTTAGAAGAGAGCTTGCTCAACTCTTGGGCTACGACACTTATGCCGATTATGTGCTCAAACATCGAATGGCCACCAACATCGAGAATGTTTATCGCCTACTTAACGACTTGATTAAAGCCTACAAACCCACAGCCATCAACGAACATCACGAGCTGGAACGAATGGCCAAAAACATGGAAGGCGATGATTTTGAGATGCAACCCTGGGATACGGCTTACTATTCGCACAAACTGCAAATGCAAAAATACAACCTCGATAGCGAAATGCTCCGCCCTTATTTCGAGCTATCGAAGGTGATAGACGGCGTGTTTGGTTTGGCCAATCGCCTCTATGGCATATCCTTTAAACCCAATAACGACATCCCCGTTTATCATCCCGACGTTAAGGCTTACGAGGTATTCGACCGCGATGGCAGCTATCTTGCCGTGTTCTATGCCGATTTCTTCCCACGCAAGGGCAAACAAGGTGGTGCTTGGATGACCGAATTCCAAGGTCAATGGATCGACCGCAAGGGCGAGAATATTAGGCCACACGTTAGCGTGGTAATGAACTTTACCAAACCCACGGCCGAAAAACCTGCCCTCCTAACCCTGGGCGAGGTGGAAACTTTCTTGCACGAGTTTGGTCATTCGCTGCATGGCATGTTTGCCAACAGCAGGTTTAGCAGCTTAAGCGGCACCAATGTATGGTGGGATTTCGTGGAACTGCCATCGCAGTTTATGGAGAATTTCGCCATCGAAAAAGATTTTTTACGCACATTTGCCATTCATTATAAAACAGGTGAACCCATCCCCGACGATCTTATCGCGCGCATTGTAAAGAGTCGCAACTACATGGCGGCTTCGGGATGTCTAAGACAAGTGAGTCTGGGCTTACTGGATATGGCCTATTACACACAGAAGGAGGCCTTCACGGCAGACATCATTCCCTTTGAAAAAGAGGCGTGGAAAGAAGCCATCATCACCAAGCAACTACCCGAAACATGCATGACTACGCAGTTCTCGCACATCATGGCGGGCGGATATGCTGCTGGATACTACAGTTATAAGTGGGCCGAAGTACTGGATGCAGATGCATTTAGCATGTTTAAGAAAAACGGAATATTCGACCAAGCCACGGCACAAAGCTTCCGCGACAATATTCTTTCACGTGGTGGCACCGAACATCCTATGACATTATACAAACGTTTCCGAGGAAGCGAACCCACCATTGAGGCCCTTTTGCAACGCGACGGCATCACCACAAACAACTAAACCCACCCTCCAAGCATCGCCACGCCGATTAAAGGCCATAACTACAATACACCAACCACCCATATTCTTAATATGTGTAACGACAATAAACAAACCGTTCTCGACCTGCGCTACCTGCGTATGGCGAGCATCTGGGCTGAAAACAGCTACTGCGAACGCCGTAAGGTGGGCGCATTAGTGGTGAAAAACAAAATGATTATCAGCGACGGATATAATGGAACACCTAGCGGATTTGAAAACGTATGCGAGGATAGCAATAATGTTACCAAGCCATACGTGCTGCACGCCGAAGCCAATGCCATAACCAAACTGGCACGAAGCAACAACAATAGCGATGGCTCTACGCTATACGTAACGGCAGCACCATGCATAGAATGCGCCAAACTCATTATTCAAGCTGGTATTAAACGTGTGGTGTATGGCGAGAAATACCGCCTTGAAGAGGGGCTCGACCTTCTTCGCAGAGCCAATATCGAAGTGATTTTCCTCAACCCTGATACAGAATGAATCCTAATAAACGTAACCGTTATATGCCCGTGCTCATGGCTGTATGCGTTGCATTCGGCATTGTGATTGGCACTTTCTATGCCAACCACTTCTCGGGCAATAGACTCAACATCATCAATTCGGGCAGTAACAGACTTAACAACTTGCTGCACATCATCGACGACCAGTATGTGGATAACGTTAACATCGACTCGCTGGTGGATAAAGCTATTCCACAAATTCTTTCCGACCTCGACCCGCACTCGGTTTACATCAGTGCAAAGGAGATGCAAGCTGCCAACGACGACCTTAAGGGGTCATTCTCGGGCGTGGGTATTGAATTTAACATCCGTCAAGACACGCTGCACGTGCAAAACGTGGTGAAAAACGCACCCGCCGAAAAGGCTGGTTTGCTCGCTGGTGATAAGGTGGTGAGCATTGACGGAAAGCCTTTTGTGGGGAAAATTGTTACCAACGATGAGGCTATGCGCCGACTAAAAGGGCCGAAAGACACCAAAGTGCGCATTGGCGTGGTGAGGTTTGGCCATAAAAAACCACTGGAATTTACGGTCACTCGTGGCGACATCCCTCAAAAAAGTATCACGGCTAGTTACATGATTGACGAGAAAACAGGGTATATTCGTATCAAAAACTTTGGAGAAAGAACTTATCCCGACTTGCTCATTGCTCTTGCTAAACTCTCTACCGAGGGATGCAAACAGCTCATTATCGACCTGCGCGACAATACTGGTGGATACTTGCAGTCGGCCGTTCAGATGGCCAACGAGTTTTTACCTAAAAACAAACTCATGGTGTACACCCAAGGAAGAAAATCGCAAAGACAAGAATACCTGAGCGATGGTAAGGGGAGTTATCAGCGTTTCCCATTGGTTGTGCTCATCAATGAGGGCTCGGCATCGGCTTCCGAGATATTTGCTGGCGCCATGCAAGACAACGACCGCGCTGTTATTATCGGCAGACGCTCGTTTGGTAAGGGACTAGTGCAACAGCAATTGGGCTTCACCGATGGCAGTCTTATTCTCCTTACCATCGCCCGTTACTACACACCGTCGGGCCGTTGCATACAAAAGCCATACGCCACTGGCGATGCTGCCGACTACGAACAAGACATTTACAGTCGCTATCAACATGGAGAATTTTTCTCACAGGATAGTATTAAGCACACCGGACCGGCTTATCACACGGGTATTGGCCGTGTTGTGTATGGTGGTGGTGGTATTACTCCCGATATTTTTGTGGCCGAAGACACACTGGGCGTTACCTCTTACTTCAAACAGGCAGTTATGAGCGGACTGATTTTGCAGTTTGCTTACACCTATACCGATAACAACCGCCAAAAGCTCTCTAAATTTAAAACGCTTAAAGAAATCACTGCTTATTTGGATAAACAAAATCTGGTGGAGCAATTTGCTGCATACGCCGACAAACATGGACTGCAAAGACGCAACTTGATGATACGCAAGTCGCATAAACTGCTGATGCGCTACATCAATAGCCGCATTATTTACAGCATACTCGACGATGAAGTGTGGACCGAATACCTGAACGAAGACGACCCCGTTATCGCTGCTGCAATGAAAGTGTTTAAAGAAGAGGCGTCGTTCCCAAAGCTCACACAAGCAGATAAAGCGAAAAGCGAAACCAAACAAAAACCAAATGATGGACAAAAAGGAGCTAAGACACGAAATTAGGGGGCGTAAAAAACAATTCAGCTCTCTGCAATTGCAACAGCTGTCGCTAGAAGTGGTGCAACGTTTGTTGGTGCATCCGCGAGTGGTGCAAGCTAATACGGTGATGTTCTACCACTCTTTACCTGATGAAGTGTACACCCACGAGGCCGTTGACCAATTGGTGCAAATGGGCAAACGGGTGCTCTTACCAGTGGTTATCGACGAGGAAAATCTCGAAATACGCCTTTATCAAGGTCCGCAAGACTTAAAATTGGGGGCTATGAACATTCTTGAACCCGCCGGAACGCCTTTCACCGACTATCAAGAGATAGAAACGGTGCTTGTGCCTGGCATGAGTTTCGACCCCCAGGGTAATCGCTTGGGGCGTGGCAAAGGTTATTACGACCGTTTTTTGGTACAGGTGCCACAAGCTTATAAAATAGGTGTTTGCTTCGATTTCCAAAAGGTGGAGCTAGTACCTACTGATGAAAACGACATCCAAATGAATGAAGTGATATAACACTGTGGGGCAGGAGGGTGACAGATAAGCACCACCCTGCCCCACTCCTTATTATATATAGCGCACACAAGCGTGGGCATGCGTCGCTATAATACGCACATTTTTCGAACCAACTATTTTCTTTATCTAGGCCTTTGGCGGCTTCTAGTCTAATTCTCTCCCGAAAAACACGCCCCTTTCAGAAATGTACCATCACATTTCGCCAATTTCTCTCATTCCATTTCCGCAAAAACTCGCGCCTTCCAGAAGTTTATTACCCCCTTTTTGCTACATTTTGCACAGCCTTACATGTGAAACGCAAAATCACTTTTATTTTAACGCTGTAAACACCATCTATCGTGTATGCAAATCTGTAATATGAAACTTTGCCAATTGAGCAAACTTGTTATAGTTCTCAAAAACACGAGTTGATGAACTATGCCTCTATTTGCAAGCCATACTGCGAAGAAACGTTTCACCCCAATCGGTGATAAATGTTTATCGCGATGCTTTATGTTGAGCGTTTATTGGTTTCTGTGTGCTGTATTCAAATTCAACCGGTAAGCACAGCATCAAATTGTAAAATATTTGGCCGAAAGTTTAACACAAAAAGAGCCGTTTAAAATCACCAATTGCCATCTCCGAGCGAAAATTTTCGATTCTCGCGGAGGTTTGACTTGATAAAAAACCACCTAAATAGGCGATGGCTAGCAAAATATGTTTTCATTACAAAAACCGTATTTTTCACTACAAAATAGGCTTTTTAAAGCATAATCTTGTGCAAAATGCACCAAAACGCTGTGCTAACTCCTAGTAAACGCAGTGCTAACTCCTACTAAACGCAGTGCTAACTCATGCTAAACGCAAGGTAATATGCTGCTAAATGCAATACTAAATGGTGCAAAACGCAAAATTTGGAGCTACTTAAATGCGTACAAAGAATAAAAAAAAGCAAGTGAAATAAGCGAAAACAATCAAATAAAGCGACTTTTTACCTACTAAAAGCACTTATTTGGGCAGATAAAAATCGTGAGAAAATTCGAAAATAGAAAGGCAAAATGGTGCAAAACACCCATATTGTTTCCAAAATCGCGGTAGAAATAAATTCTAAAAGCTAGAAATTGAGAGGAAAAACATAGTTTTGGGCACATTTATTCGCTAAAAGGAGTTGCCCAAAAACGCACGCCTTGTAAAGTATTATTACTACATTTAACAAAAAGTTTAGGAGAATATATTCAAAACC
>ERZ773027.115-NODE-115-length-50129-cov-8.137876_pt1 | contig 50129 bp, 49 predicted proteins | sample MGYA00511032_ERZ773027 | MGnify/ENA primary metagenome ERZ773027 (study PRJEB29015, sample SAMEA2738138) | human oral metagenome | biome: human oral; feature: human-associated habitat; material: saliva | place: China | collected 2190 ... | reverse complement strand
CCCTACTTATGATAACTCATGATGAAAATATAGCAAGGCAGGCAGATAGACTTATTACTATAAGTGATGGAAAAATAATAAGTGATGAAAGAAAATAGTAATAACATTAAAAAATTATTTATATAGAAGGGATTAGTATGAAAAAATTGATTTTAAACTCGATTATAAAGGATTATAAGAGCAGTCTTCCTACCATACTGATTATATCTTTTATGATATGCATAGTTTTTTCTAGTTTGACTGCTCAGTATAGTCAATCGTATTATGTGAAGAAAGTTATAGAAGATAACACAACAAGAGCACAGGCCGAATTTTTTGATATAGATTATTCACAATTAGACTATGTCAAATCCGATAATAGTATAAAGTCTATTAGTGTAACTAAAAGCTTTGGAAAAGCATTTATAGAAAATGAAATTTCGGAAAACCTATTAGAGTTTAATAGAGATTACTTTGATAATTTTAATTTGAGCCTAGTTGAAGGTAGATTCCCTACAAATAAAGATGAAATTATAATAGAAAAAAGTATTCTAGAAAACTATAATCTTAATATAAATGATGAGCTTGAACTTAAAGGAAATAAAATAGTTGATTCTGAAAAAGGCAAAAAAGAGTACATAAATTACAATGTAAAGTCAAAAATTGTAGGGTATTATACATATCCAAGTATTGTAGAAAATCTATATAAATATCAAGACATATTTATAAGTAGTAAAAATGGCTTAAATGGTGCTATAAATAATAAATATATAAGCTATAATGGAACAATAGCATTTAAACCTGGAGTAAATCCAATCAATAAGTCTGCTGAGTTAAGCTATAATATTAATTCAAGCAGCGATCATATTGTACCTAATAGTATGTTTGATGAATTAAATCAGCAGATAACAGCATCATCAACTTTAACAAATATAGACAGAATTACTATATTGATTGCCGCAATTATAATATTAAATATATCGATTTTAAATTCAATAGAATCCTCTAAAAGACAAGGCTTGCTTCGTTTGCTAGGTTGTTCGAAAAAGAAAGCAATAATTATTGAGTTATTAAAAAGTCTAATAATATACATAGTATCGTGCAGCCTGGCCTTAATGGCTAGTGTATTCATAAGTAAAATACTGATAAATAGCTTTGATTTTACTGGCTCTTTGATAAATTCAAAAAAGGCAAATGTATTGTTTAGTGTAAATATATTTGCTAAGGTTGTAGCACCTTTATTTATTGTGTGTATGGCTACCAGTTTGTATTCATGTAAAGAAATATTGTATAAGACACCGATTCAACAGTATAGTAAGGGGCAGGATTATTCAAGTAAACTTGTTAAGATCTTAAGGTTGAGGAAACTAGAACACAAAATCTTAATTAATAATTTATTAAGCGAAAAGTTATTTATAGTGTCTAATATAGTGATATTAGCTTTCTCTGGATATATGTATTTAGTTAACTATTATAATACAGTTCCAGCCAGTGTCACCAATAATGAATTAGCATTTTATGAAAAAGTGGACTTTAATATCTATAGAGATTTGAATATCAATAAGAACCTTGTTTATTTTGGTAAAAATGATCTAAATAGCATAAGATCCATAGAAGGAATAAAGGAGGTTTATGGTGTTAGTAGTGAGGACGGGTATGAATATCTAAATACTAATCAGTTGACTACAGACTACAAGCAACTACATATGATAAATGACAATGAAATTAAGGGCTTACGCTTTGATATTTTATCTTTTGATGAGAATGCTATAAAGAAGTTTTTGGTAGATAATGGTTTTGTAGAGGATAATGCAAGTATAGGTTTAGAGGATGATATTCCAAATGTATTAGTATATAACCAGTTTTATTCAATAATACAGCATGAAAGTAAGAATGTAATTAAGAATTTAAAAAAGGGAGATATTATAAAAATATCCTTGCCTCATTATGATATAAATGGGGATATACAGTATAAGAATCATAAAGTTAGGGTGGCGGGATTTTTAAGTAAAGAGTGGTATATATACTCTAATACTGAACAGGCAATACCTGATATAGTGCTATTAGATAGGGATTTTGAAAAGTTAGTTGGAAGAAGTGGTGCGGATAGTGTATATATTACCTTGAAAAATAAGAAGAGAAGTATAGACAAAGTAAAAAATGAAATAGAAAAAATATATGGCAATAATTTATATGTAAGTATTAGAACGAAAGCGGATGCGTTTAATGATGCTAATAAGCTAGTGGATAGCTTTAAAATGAGAAAGGTCACAATATCATATTTTCTACTATTGATGTCAAGCGTAAATATTATTATTGGCTTGGTTGTAAGTTTTGTCAGAAACTATAATTTGTACAGTATAGTTAATGCATTGGGTGGAAACAAGAGGAAACTAAAAAGAATTTCTTTGTATGAAATACTTGTACTAATAGTTCCTGGGTTACTGATAGGAATACTTTATTGTACGATAGATGCGTATAAGTTTTATGACTTTTGTAAGGAGAGGGCACTTTTGAAGGGCTTAAGTGCTGACATATACTTTACAGTTCCGTATAAAAACGTACTTTTTTATATACTGTTAGTACTTGCATCAGGAACCATAGCTTATGTACTTATAAATAGGATTATAAAAACAATTAAAAGTAATTAACGATATTAAATATGTGTGTGAAAATAATAAAAAAATCAAAAGGATATTTGAATAATAAGATTGTAGTAATAATTGCACATAGATTATCTACAATCAGGGATGTAGATAATATTTACGTCCTAAAAGATGGTAAGGTTATAGATAAGGGAAATCATAAAAATTTGTTGAGGCACTCAGACCAATACAAAAAGTTATATTACAATGAATAATCGGATATACAATTTATATATGAGTTATATATTGATAATTAAGTATACGGAAATTTTTAAGCTATTAGTTCTAAGGAGAGTATGGATAAATTCCAACTCTCCTATTTTATAAGATAGATGGAATTTTATTTATTTTCAATAATGTTTTTAAAAAATATATATTTCTTAAAATTACTTATGCATGATATAATAAAAGTAGTAATTAATATGGTATATAAATGGACGGTTAAAAGAGCATTTTATGTAGGGAGGTAGCAATATGAAGTTGAATCTATCTAAAAAACTGGCTATTTCAGTGCTTTTATTGTCTTTGGGCTTATCACAGGTCGCTTGTCAAAGCCAGAGCTCAAAGGATGATATGTTCAATCAGGTAGGTCAAAGTCAGGAGGCTGATAAGGAAAATAGGCAAAACCTAAAGGCCCTGGAAGACTTTGTAGGTCTTAAGGATATTGATTCTATCAAGTTTACACTTGATGACTGGATTGGCGGACATGATCCAAAAAAGAACGATATACTTGTCTTGGAAAGGACCCTTGATATTAAAAGTAAGAGCCAGGTCTTAGCCTTTGCGGATATATTTATGGGTGTTGGCAAAAAAGACCTTAAGGGAGATGAAAACTATAAAGAAGTTCTTTCCCATAAGAAAGATATTGTCAATAGATTGAAGTTAAGTCCTGAAAAAGCAATGATAGACAGCTATATAAAGGATATTAAGGAGAATAAGCATGGTAATTATAAAGATACTACAATCAAGGGGAATGTTGAACCGAAGTCAAGTATCAGCTTTAAGAGTAAGTCAGGAAACCAGGTAGACTTTGTATTAGAAAATGCCTTAGGAAGAGACCTGCTATTAGTCAATAAAAAGGGTCGCATATATGAGCTAAGTTATTTAGATTTAAATTATATTATATATACTATGATGGATAGCCATGATAAAGGCCCCTTGTCAAAAGACTTGGACAAATATGTAAGGGACAAGGGTGACTATATCAAGTATAGGATTAGCCATGTGGATGTCAAGATTCCAAATAAACTAGAAGAGCCTACATATGGCGATAGGTTTAAGCTTTATCTTGCCTATGTAAATGATCTCTTAAAAAAGACTGACTTTAAGGAGGGGCTTGACCCATATCTGGGGCAGGATTTGAGTTTTGAAAGATATAGACTGAATAAAGAGAGTCAAAAGAGACCTAGTGAAGAAGAGTCCTATCTAATAGCTATATTTTCTGGAGATAAGCTTGTAGGAGCCTACAAGGATTTTTATGGATATGCTAAATCTTTTGATGGTAAGACTTTAGAAGACCTGCTTAAGATTGAATATAGGGCCTGGGTAAAGACCAAGATGGTCCATGACAAGGAGGCTGCTGAGCTAGAAAAGTTGGGAGACAAAGGTATAATAAGGAAATTCGTAGAATTGCAAAACGCCAGGGACAAGAGGCAAGAAGGCCTTATGCTACCAGACTATAGGGATGGTTATTCTAAGATGTTCAAGAGTATGCATGATGTAGAGGATACCTTTATAGATAATATTATTTCGGCCAAGCTATTGTCGATAAGGCCTGATGAACGCAAATTTGAGGTTGGACTTAATACCATAGATAAGGCCTATATGGTAGAGGTAGATTATAGGTTCAAGGAAGTTATAGTCATAGAAAATGGGGTAGATGAAAAAAGCTACGAAATGATAAATCTAGGTCCTGGTCTAGGATATAGGATTTATCAAATGGGCTACTAATAATTTATTGCTAATTTAAAATTATTGAACTGTAGATACTTACATAGGAGGAAGGTATGAAATTAGGTTTTATAGGGGCAGGCAATATGGGGTCCGCCATGATAGGTGGAATCCTGAAGTCAGGCCTAATAACTAGCAAAGATATAAGGGCTGTCGCTCGTAGTCAAGAGACCCTTGATAGGATAGGCAGTCAATATGGGATAGGGACTAGCCTGGATGCTAGAGAAGTGGTTGATTTTGCAGATATAATTATCCTGGCAGTCAAGCCCTACCAGCTAGCTGGCCTTTTAAAGGAGCTAGTAGGTCTTTTGGACGGTAAGATACTAGTTTCAGTGGCAGCAGGTCTTACTATGGACCACCTTGAAGAAATGGTTGGTAGTGATAAGAAGATAATCAGGGCCATGCCAAATACACCGGCCATGGTTGGGCAGGCCATGTCAGCCCTAGTAAAGAATGACCAAATTACAGATGACGACCTAGCGGAAGTGGATAAGATTTTTAAGTGTATAGGTAAGACCCAGCTTATAGATGAGTCTATGATGGATGCAGTTATAGGTGTGAGTGGATCTTCGCCGGCCTATGTATTTATGTTTATTGAAGCCATGGCAGATGCGGCGGTCCTATCTGGTATGCCAAGAGACCAGGCCTACCAGTTTGCTGCCCAGGCTGTATATGGGTCTGCCAAGATGGTTATGGAGACTGGCCTACATCCGGGTGTCTTGAAGGATATGGTTTGTTCACCAGGAGGAACTACAATTATGGCAGTAGAAGTTCTAGAGGAGAATGGGCTTAGAAATGCTGTCATTAAGGGGCAGTTAGCCTGTGTAAAGAGGTCCAAGGAGATGAGCCAGGAAAGATAGGTTAATATGTGACCTATAGAAGATAAAAAAGAGGATATACGGATATATAGAAGATTGAAAGAGATTAATATACAGATATATAGACTATGAAAAGGAGGCTGTCCCCATTTGCTGGGTTGACAGCCTCCTCATATCTATATCAGAACTATATTAAAAACAAAAATACTAGTAAAAAATGAGCCAGTGAGCCCAGCATTATGAAGATATGAAATATATCATGAAAGTTCCAATTCTTGATGTTGGGCCTTTTAATTGCATATATAACCCCACCTATGGTATAGAGTAGGCCACCGAGTACTAGGAGGAAAAATGCCGGTCCAACTAGGTTGATATAGAGGTCCTTAATTACAAAGATTGCAACCCAACCCATACCTATGTACAGGGCAGTAGATAGGACCCTAGGCATATTTATCCAAAGTATTTTCATGAGAATACCCACTATGGCAATTAGCCACATGATTACAAACACCGGTATACCAGTCTTTTTAGGAAGGACGTATAGGCAAAATGGTGAGTAGGAGCCTGCAATCAAGACATATATCATTGAGTGGTCTAGCTTTCTCATGTACAAGACCAATTTTTCTTTCTTAGCACTAATGGCATGGTAGATACCACTGGTAAAGTAGAGAAGAATCATGGATGTACCGAATAGTATAGTTGAAACGAATAAAGCATAATTTATTGATGGACCCATCACCTGCTTTAATATTAATAAAACAAGGGCTACGATAGATAGCCCACCCCCGATTAGGTGGGTGATAGAACTTATGGGGTCTCTTAATTTTACTGTAGACATGTATTTTCACCTCAAATCTAAAATATATGTAGTATTAGGAACTATGTATAATGATATTATAGACTTTATATTGAATATTTACAAGTATTTTTTGATGATTTCTAGCTATTGATTTACAATTTTTTGTAAATACATGGTATAATATATTCTGCATGAAAAATTTTGCCAGTCAAGAAGACCAGGATTTTTTGATAAAAGGGCTATAGAAAAGATTATAGCAGTAAGTATAGATGTAAGATAGGTTAGAAAAAGCAAGTTAGGAAAAACAGGTCAGTAAAAAAATAGGTTAGTAAAAGTAAGTTGGGTGTAAAAGTTGTCGATACTTATAAAAGCTAGGGTGATTGACCGAGTAGAAGGATAGGGATGGTGGTAAGATGTACAAGATTGAAGATATAATCAAAGACTTGACAGAAAAGATTGATATCAGGCTAGAAGATGTGCCGGAAATAGATCTTTACATGGACCAGGTCTTGACCCTATTTAATAAGTATTTCCCATATAATGAAGGGGAGCAGGCCTTGACTAAGACCATGATAAACAACTATGCAAAGAGTGGGGTTATAAAGCCTGCAGTCAAGAAAAAATATACCAAGGAGCACATACTTATGATAGTGATAACCTGCCTTTTAAAGAGGGACATAAGTATGACAGAGATAAGGGACTTGGTAGGAGATTCGGATGTAGAGGAGGCCTATAGCCTATATATAGATCAAAAGCCATTTATGAATGATAGTCTCCTAGATGCCATGGGACCGATTATAAGGGACCTAAGAGAGGAGAGGCTTGTAGGTAGAGAAAACAAGCTTTTTGATGTCTTGATGCTTTGCTACTATTCAAACCTATTGAGTGAGACGGCAAGGACCATAATTAGGGGAGAAATAGACTAATGATAAAAGAAGTGATAGTAGTTGAGGGTAGAGACGATATTAGGGCTGTAAAGAGGGCCCTGGATTGTGAACTCATTGCCACTGGTGGATTTGGTTTTCCAAAGGGGGTAATGGAGAGGATAAAGTCTGCCCAGGCTAGGAGGGGGGTAATCATTTTTACCGACCCAGACTATGCAGGTGAAAGGATTAGGAAGAAGATAAGCGACCAGGTTGATGGCTGTAAGCATGCATTTTTGCCAAGGGAAGAGGCCATCAAGGATGGAGATATTGGGATAGAAAATGCCAGTCCAGAGAGTATCCTAGCTGCCCTAGCCAAGGTTAGGACTGAAATAAAGACGGAAAATAAGGAATTTTCAAATGTAGACCTAGTGAAAAATGGCCTAATAGGTGGGGACCAATCATCTCACAAGAGGGACAAGATTGGCAGGATATTGGGTATAGGCTATGGTAATTCCAAGCAGTTTTTGAGCAGACTCAATAATTACGGTGTTACAAGGAAGGAATTCGACCAGGCCTTGAAGGAGTACGCAGAAGGGAGTGGAGACCATGAATAAGAGGCTATCATCTCATAGTGCAACCATGGACCTTGTAAAGAGACACGGCTTCAAATTTACAAAGTCCCTGGGCCAGAACTTTTTGATAGACGACAATATAGTTGACAAAATAGTTGCTGGGGCTGGAATAGGACCTAGTGACAAGATTATAGAGGTAGGGCCAGGTATTGGTACCTTGACTAGGGAGATGGCATCTAGGGCAGGGGCCCTGATGGCTGTTGAGATAGACAAGAACCTGATACCTATTTTGACAGATACACTTGGAGACTATGAAAATGTAAAGATAGTAAATGAAGATATAATAAAGGCCGATATAAGGGGCCTTATAGATGAAAACCTAGATGGTGGACCAGTAAAGCTAGTAGCTAACCTGCCATACTATATTACTACTCCAATAATAATGAGATTTTTGGAAGAGGATATAAATGTGACTGACATAGTGGTTATGGTCCAAAAAGAGGTGGCTGAGAGAATGAATGCCCAACCTGGTGGTAAGGACTTTGGGGCCCTATCAGTAGCAGTCCAGTATTATTGTGATACCGAAATTGTAGCCAAGGTTCCTAGACACCTTTTTGTACCGCAACCGAATGTAGACTCTATAGTCATAGCCTTGAGGGTTAGGCCTGAAAGAAAGTACAGGGTAGATAGTGAAGACCTATTTTTCAAGGTGGTCAAGGCAGCCTTTGGTCAAAGAAGAAAGACCCTGCTAAATTCTATTGCCAGTATGGGCAACCTGTCCAAGGATATAGTTAAGGAGGCCCTAGAGGAAGCTGGCATAGACCCTAAGAGGAGGGGGGAGACCCTGAGCCTTGACGAATTTGCCAACCTATCTAATGTTATAGGAAATAAGTTAAAGGAGACGCTTAAGTAGATGTGGAAGCTAATAAAAAGACTATTTAATTGGATTGCCGGAATATTTCTCAAACTGAATATTATAGTCCGTGTAGTAGTGGTTATATTAATATTTATGCTCTTGTATAGTATTTCCTTTAAGATGGCTAGGATTAATATTGATAAGGGTCAGACCATGGATATAATGAGTGTAGACACTGGTGGGGAGAAGACCAAGACCCAAGAGGCTATGGAGGCCAAAAAGGCTGAGGATGCCAAGAAGACCCTCCTAGTTAGGTTCAAGGAATCCAAGAAAATATATATATCAAATGAGGAAACTGAAAATATTAAGATCAGTGGAGAAACTCTTGAGCAGTTTAAGAGGAAGACTGAGGTTTTCGTCAAGGTTAGGAACTTAGACGATGATTTTAAGACCAGCAACAAGGGCTATACAGACAACAACCTACACTTCAAGACAGACTTCAACTACTTTGTAATTACAAGTGGTAAGAGGGTAGAAAACTACAAGGTGCCAGTTTCTATGAAGGCTGAGCTTGAGTCAGAGTACAGGAAGCTAATATATACGTCTGTAGACTTTATTACCAACAAGGAAAATATGGGGTCTATCAGGCTCTACCACGGTGATAAATCCAAGAAGGTTTGGCCATGGAAGAAGGATGACCTAATTTACAAGATTCTCTATAAGAGAGAGGTTGGTAAGATTCAGCCTGAAAAGGAGTTTAGGAAGTCAAAGGACAACTATACTATAAAGATGGAAAAATCTGGTGAAGAGATTTATATTCAGACTATGGGTAAGGACTTTATAAGAGTTACATGTGGTGATAATATAGCCTACTATGAGGTGTATCCGGAGCTATATAACTACCTACACGATGAGGTTTTTAAATAGGATATTCCTGCACATATAAAAAGTTGAATAGGAATTCCCCTTAAAGCAGTAAGGGGCTTGATTAAAGCTATTAAAATTTTCGATAAAAAATATAAAAAGGGTAGCGAGATAAGACTTAATTCTTATACTTGCTACCCTATATTTTTATAATTATTATTTACTATTTTTTAATTAAGGGAACTACTTGTCCTTTAGGTCTAATAGAGCTTCTGCAACCCTATTTATTGGACCGGCCCCACAAGTGATAAAGATATCATTTGGTCCTAACTTGTCCTTGATATAGTTAACTATATCATCAAAAGTAGGTAGATAGATGGCATCTACATTTTTTTGGTACAGGCTCTGTGCTAGGTCCTTTGAAGATATATCGCCTGGATCCTTTTCTCTAGCAGCATATATATCTGTAAGTATTACCTTGTCTGCTGAATAGAAGGCCTCAGAGAACTCCTTAAAGAGACTCTTTGTCCTAGAGTAGGTATGAGGTTGGAAGGCAACCCATAGCTTTTTGTCCCTCAAGTTCTTTGCAGCAGCAAGTGTAGCCTTAATTTCAGTTGGGTGGTGGGCATAGTCGTCTATTATTAGGGCATCGTTATAGTAACCCTTCTTTTCGAACCTTCTACCAACACCATGGTATTCCAAAACTGAATTTCTTATAGTGTCTATGTCTATATCAGATACTATGGCAGCTAATATAGCGGCGGTAGCATTATAGATATTGTGTAGACCATATACAGATAGGTGGAATCTACCTAGGTTTACCCCCTTATACTTAAGGCTAAATATGGCAAAACCGGCTTCATCATACCTAATGTCAGATATGATGGCATCATTGTCTGGACCCTGACCAAACCTAATTATATTTGCACGAACATCATATACGATATCCTTTGAATTTTCATTGTCGCCATTTATGATAAAGTAGCCATTTTCGGGTAGGAGTTTACCGAACTTATTGAAGGATGCCTTGATTTCATCGATACCTGAAAAATAGTCTAGGTGGTCTTCTTCAACATTCAAGACAATTCCTATAAAAGGGTTAAAGCTTAAGAAACTATCAACATACTCGCAGGCTTCTGTTATAAAGTGCTTAGAGTTACCTATCCTGACATTACCACCGATGGTACTAAGGTTACCGCCAACCAGGACAGTTGGGTCAGTCTTTGCATAGTCAAAGATAGTCGATAGGATACTAGTAGTAGATGTCTTACCATGAGTACCTGCAACTGCTATAGAGTTTTTATATTCTCTCATTATCTGGCCTAAAAAGGCAGCCCTGTTTATCAATAGTATGTTCTTGTTTTTAGCTTCGACTAGCTCTTCATTATCATCAGAAATGGCAGCGGTATAGACTACCATATTTATATCACTAGATATATTTTCCTTGCTCTGACCTACATATATAGTAGCTCCTAGGCTCCTAAGATGGTCTAGTAGGTAGGAATCCTGGGCATCAGATCCGGATACCTTGTAGCCCTTATTTAGACAAATTTCTGCTAGGGCACTCATATTTATGCCACCTATACCTATAAAATGTATGTTCATGTACGTGTCACCTCTCCTTATTTAAAAAACTCTAAAAATATTTGTTTAAAATATACAATATGAACGTTTTATATGTTATAATTAAGGAACGTTCACTATGTATCTGTTTTTTTGTGCTATTGTCTAGCCTAGAAACCGTATAATGTATATTGTAAATAAAATAAAGTTTTTATTCCAATAGCTACATTATACCATAAAGGGTATGTGTGTGCTAGTTTGATATGTGCAAAACAAATTGTTCAGTAAGGGAAATTTAATATATAAAGTTTTACCGTGAATATAAAAGGGAATACTTAAGAAAAACAAGAGATAACTATATAGAAATGGAGGAATCATGAATAAATTTAAAAGAAATGAGCGTATTGGCGCTATCGTAAAGATACTATCTGACAATCCAAACAAGATTTTTACCCTAAGCTTTTTCACTAGCCAGTTTAATGCTGCAAAGTCTACGATTAGCGAGGACCTTATTGTGGTCAAGAATGTATTTGAAAAGCTTCAGCTAGGAAGGGTAGTAACCATATCTGGGGCTGCTGGTGGTGTAAAGTATATACCGAAGACATCAAAGGAAGAAAACGAAGAGTTTCTTTATCAGCTATGTGACAGGATAAAGGAAGAGGGTCGTATCCTGTCAGGTGGATTTTTATACCTGATTGACCTTATATATGATCCAAGTGTTGTCTACAAGATCGGTGAAATCTTTGCTTCTAATATAGACTATAGTGAGGCTGACTGTGTAGTTACTATGGAGACTAAGGGTATACCTATGGCCCTAATGACTGCCAAGGCTATGAACCTGCCGCTTGTTATAATCAGGAAGAATACCAAGGTATCTGAAGGTCCAACTATTAGCATGACATATGTGACAGGGTCATCTTCAAAGATAGAGACAATGAGTCTCCCAAGTAAGGCCCTAAAGCCAGCTAGCAAGGTTATTATTATAGATGACTTTATGCGAGGTGGCGGTACTATAAAGGGTATGACCGAGCTAATGAAGGAATTTGATGCTGAGGTAGTTGGAACTGGAGTATTTATTTCAACTATCCACCCAGAAAACAAGCTAGTTTCCAACTATATTTCACTATTGGAGCTAGATACTGCAAATAACGAGGTAATAGTATACCCTAATCTAAAGACCTTTAACTCTGAATATCATCCAGAGGTTTAGGCTATAATGGCTCAAGGTACTTTTAGACATATGTTTATTAAATAAAAATGAAAAAATTGGCGTTCCACTGGTCTTGTAGATTTGACAAGGCCCTGGAACGCTATTTTATTAAAAAAAACTATCCGATTAAGCTTTAATTTATATAGAGGGTATAGACTAATAAAATATACTTGGTAAAATTTCCCCTAGACTTGGACTTTAAACTAGGTCAGGTGGACCTACCATAGATTATAAAATTTATGTAGATTGGAAAAGTTAGACAACCTAGCTAAAGAGGGCTAATTGATTCCAATAAGTGGAGGGTATTAGTCTAGGGGTAGAGGTTAAGCGAAAAATTAAGGTTAATAGGAGTGGTGTAGAATATGAAATTTATAAAAAAGTTGCTATTACTAGCAATTATAATAATGCTAGCAGGTGGGGCCTTTTATCTTATTCCAACTAGGTATTTAAATGTGACGGCAGCCTACCAATATCCCAATATGCCAAATGGCTGTGAGGTAACTTCATTAGAAATGCTTATGAATTACGAGGGTTTTAATGTATCTAATGAAAGACTAGAAACCTACCTGCCTAAGTCAGGTTATAGTGATGGGGACCCTGATAAGGCCTATGTAGGGAGTCCCTACAGCAAGGGGGGATTTTATTGCTATCCAGGCCCCTTAGAAGTATGTGCCAATAGCTATTTTTCTACCCAGGGTGTATCAAGGCAGGCCAAGGATATAACAGGGACCAACCCATTTGGAATTCTTAATTATGTGATATTTAAGAAGAAGCCAGTTGCTGTTTGGTATACCCTAGATGACCAAGCTCCTGCCTACAGTGAAAGGACCTACAGGAATAGCAGCGGTCAAGAGGAGAATTTCTATAAAAATCTCCACTGCGTAGTCGTTAATGGGGTGGACAAGGGTATGGTCAATATAGTAGACCCAATTAGGGGTTACAGGAAGGTCAACTTCCTAGAATTTGCAAGACTATACATAGAGATGGGACAAAGGGCTCTTGTCTTAGAATAAATATGCTAGAATTAGGATAAAAATGCCCAACATATGATATAATAATTATTAACTAAAAGTGACGGAGGATATAATATGAAAAAGGCAATAATATTAGCGGCTGGCAAGGGTACAAGGATGAAGTCCATTCATCCTAAGGTAGTTCACCAGGTGTGCGGTAAGGCAATGGTAAACCATGTTATTGATGCAGCTAGATCTGCTGGTGTAGGCGAGACAGTGGTTGTCTTAGGTCATGGCATAGATGAAGTAAGGGCAGTAGTAGGAGAGGATGTCAAAATAGCTGTACAGGCAGAGCAGCTAGGAACAGGTCATGCTGTTATGATGGCTGATGAATATATGGGACAAGAGGACACTATAATGGTCCTATGTGGCGATACTCCACTAATTGAAGCGCAAACCTTGGAGAGGTTTTTTGTCTTCCATGATGAGGGTGGATATGCAGTGTCTGTATTGACTACAGCGGTTGATGATCCTACTGGATATGGTAGGATTATTAGAGACGACCAGGATAGGTTGGTTAGGATAGTCGAGCAGAAGGATGCCAATGCCCAGGAAAGAGCTGTAAAGGAAATTAATTCAGGTATATACTGCTTCAATGGTAGGTTCCTTAAGGAGTCTTTGGCTAAGGTAGACAACAACAATGCCCAGGGAGAGTACTACCTTCCAGATACTATAGAGCTTATCAGAAATGCTGGTGGTCTAGCAGGTGCCTACAATGGTGCAAGCATCGAGGAATTGATGGGTGTAAACTCTAGGCTGCAGCTATCAGAGGCCGAAACTACAATGAGGAAAAGAATTAATGAAAGGCACATGGTCAATGGTGTGACCATTATAGATGTGGCGTCTACATATATAGATGCAGACGTTGAAATAGGCAGTGATACTATAGTTCTACCAGGCTGTATGCTGACTAAGGGGTCTAGGATTGGTTCTGGCTGCAAGATAGGGCCACATACTAGTATAGAAAATTCTACAATAGGTGACAATACCAATGTCAAGAAGTCTGAAGTAATAGATGCCAGGGTCGGTGATAATACAAATGTAGGCCCATTTGCCTACCTAAGACCAAAGGCAGATATAGGGAATAATTGTAAGGTTGGAGACTTCGTTGAGGTCAAGAATGCCAGCTTTGGTGATGGTTCAAAGGCATCTCACCTTTCATATATAGGCGATGCTGAAGTAGGAAAGAATGTAAATATAGGTTGTGGAGTTGTCTTTGTTAACTATGACGGCAAAAATAAGTTTAGGTCTATAGTAAAGGACAATGCCTTTGTGGGTTCAAATTCGAACCTAGTTGCCCCAGTAGTTGTTGAAGAGGATACCTTTATAGCTACGGGATCTACTATTACAGATGATATACCAGCTGGTAGTCTTGCTATAGCTAGACAGAGACAGGAGCTAAAACCGGGCTGGGTTGAAAAAAAGAGAAAAAGAGACGCGGAAAACTCTCCAAAGAAAGATAAATAAGATAGGCAAAAATAGATGAATTAAGATAGAGAATATGTTATAATATAGGATAGAGTGTAAAAATAAGTTAAGTATTACTTTAGGAGGTTTGTGTATTATGAGTTGTTACAATAGCCATAAGATGAAGCTTATAGCTGGTAACGCGTCTAAGGAGTTAGCTGCCAAGATTGCGGGTAAGCTAGGAGTAGAGCTAGTTGATTGTCAGGTCAATACATTTAGTGATGGTGAGATAGCCGTTACAATTAATGAGACTATTAGAGGTTGTGATGTTTTCGTTATCCAGTCTACAAATAGTCCTGTAAATAATAATTTAATGGAATTATTAATATTAATAGATGCACTTAAGAGGGCATCTGTAGGAACTGTTGCAGCAGTCATACCATACTATGGATATGCTAGACAGGATAGAAAGGCTAAGGCAAGAGATCCAATCACTGCTAAGCTAGTAGCCAACTTGATTACGGCAGCAGGTGCAGATAGGGTTCTTACTATGGACCTACATGCTGGCCAGATTCAAGGTTACTTTGATATTCCAGTTGACCACCTATTGGGTGGAAAGATATTGGCTGACTACTTCTCAAAGAAACTATCAATTGACGATTTAGTAGTTGTATCACCAGACCTAGGTAGTGTTACAAGGTCTAGAAAGTTTGCCAACAACATTAGCAAGGAAGTGCCAATTGCTATAATTGACAAGAGAAGACCTAAGCCAAATGTAAGTGAGGTAATGAATATTATAGGTGAAGTAGAAGGTAAGAATGTTATCCTACTTGACGATATGATAGATACAGCTGGTACAATAGTAAATGCAGCTAATGCTCTTAAGAAGTTTGGTGCCAAGGATGTATATGCATGTTGTACGCATGGTGTATTGTCAGGTCCAGCTATAGAAAGAATAGAAGGCTCAGAAATTAAAGAATTGATAGTTCTTGACACAATAGAACTTCCAGAAGAAAAGAAGATAGATAAGATAAAAGTCATGTCAGTAGCAGATGTATTTGCAGATGCCATCAACAGGATTTATACTTGTGATTCAGTAAGTAAGCTGTTCTAGTATCAGTTTATTTTTGAAATATAAAAATTCATAACAACAACAGAAAAACTCAAGCTAGCTTGAGTTTTTTTGTTTGCAAAAATCCAGGAGTGAGCCTGGTCCTAAAAGCAACTTTGGCCTTTATATTTTGCTTCTTTTGTACATAAGATTAAGAGTAACTGATGTGATAATAAGGAGGAGATACAAATGCTTGACTATCTGAGGGGAATGGATGAGATAGACTATTCGGATATACATATCAGAGAGGGCAAGAGGATGGCCCTAAGACAGGCTGGAACAATAGTAAAGACTGACAGGTGGGTATCAGGCCAGGATATAGTAGGTCTTATGGAGGACCTGGGACAGGGGGGACTATTGGATAGGCTAGAGGCTAGTAGAGAGGTCGACTTTTCCATGGAGCTTGGAGAGACGAGATTTAGGGGCAATCTATTTATGGAGAGGTCAGGTATTGGCCTGGTATTAAGGAGGATAAATAGCCATATCAGGTCGCTTGAAGAACTGGGTCTACCGAGGATTGTTGCTGATTTTGCCAGGATGACCAGTGGTCTAGTCCTGATAACAGGGCCAACGGGGTCTGGCAAGTCCAGTAGTCTTGCCGGCCTTGTAGAATATATAAATATTAACTTTGCCAAGCATATAATCTGTATTGAGGACCCTATAGAGTACTATCATGAAGATAAGAGGTCTATAATCAGTCAAAGGGAGGTAGGCCTAGATTCGGCTTCCTTTGAAAATGCCCTCAAGTACTCACTTAGACAGGACCCAGATGTGATAGTGATTGGAGAGGTAAGAGACCAAGAAACGGTTAAAATTGCTATGAGGGCGGCAGAAACTGGCCACCTGTGCTTTTGTACCCTACATACATTGGGGGCAGGGGCTAGTGTGGAGAGGCTGATAGATATGTTTGACCCTGAAGACCAGTCAAAGGTAAGGTCCCAGCTGGCCATGGTCCTAAGGGGAATAGTGTCCCAGCAATTGATACAAACTAGTGAGGGAAGAAGGTTGGTAGTTGAGGTCCTCCTATGCGACAAGTCAACGGCCAATATCTTAAAGGAGGGCAAGACAGACCAGCTTGCTAACTATATACTTACAAATAGGTCTAGGGGGATGGAGTCTATGGATGAGAACCTACTAGCCCTCTATGATTCCAAGCTTATAGGCCTAGACAGTCTACTAGACCATGCCATAGACCAAGACTACCTTATGAAAAAGAGGGGCAAGGCCAAGGAGGGTTATGGACTATGGGGCTAGTATATTTTGGGATTAGTAGTTTATTGATAAGCCTATTGACAATCAGGTTACTAGAGGACAGGGGTATAGGGCTAGGCCAGCTAGAAGAAATATCTATACTTGTCTTGGTATCCCTAGGTATTATATACAATATTTGTTTGATTCCTATCCATGGTCCTGACTCTCTTTTATACATATGCAGGCTAATTTTTATATTTCCATTTTTGATTTCTATTTCAATAGTTGATGCTGCGACTAGATGGGTATATGATATTGATATTTTAGGAGGTATATTGGTTAGCGAACTTATATTTAGCTTGAGAATTTTAGAAAATTTACTTGATAATATAAATAATGTAGATAAAATTGGGCCATTGCTTTATAATAATATAATAGGTCTTATACTTTTATTTGGTTTATCCTATGGGCTTTATAGGGTGACCAGGGGGATAGGAATGGGAGATGTTCTAACATTTACCATGGTTGGAACCATGGGAGGTTTGATAGACTCCCTAATGGTATTTTTCATGTCCTTTATAAGTGCGGGCCTATATTGTATAGTGATTATGATAATGAATAGGATGGATTCAAGTAAAAGGGACGGTTTGATAGCTTTCACTCCGTTTATTTCTATTGGATTTGTAGTGACATATGAAATTATTAAGCTTATTTAGGAAGGATTAAGAAAAAATGTATATAATAGTGGGGCTAGGTAATCCAGGTAAAAAATACGAGCATACGAGACATAATGCTGGCTTTGATGTCTTGGATATCTTGGCAGAGGAATATGATATTAAGATTGATAAGATAAAGCACAAGGCCCTGATAGGCGAGGGTAGGATAGGCAGTGAAAAGGTGGTTTTGGTAAAGCCACAGACCTATATGAACCTAAGTGGTGAGTCTGTTCAGAGTGTATTCCAGTTTTATAAGGTGGACATGGACCACTTAATTGTAGTATATGATGATATTGACCTAGATATAGGTAAGCTAAGAATTAGGAAGAAGGGAAGCGCCGGTTCCCATAATGGTATGAAATCTATAATTAAATGCTTAGGTTCACAGGACTTTCCAAGGATTAGGGTGGGTGTATCAAAGCCAGAACCTAATAGGGACTTGGCTGACTTTGTCCTATCTAGGGTTTCTAAAGACCAGGCGGATAATATGAGATCAGGCCTAGAAAAGGCAGTTAAAACTGTTGAAGAGATCATCAGGACTGATATAGACATGGCCATGAATAAGTATAACGGTTAAAGTGTGGTGTTGAGATAAATGGAAGACGTACTAATATACCCATTGAAAAATGACAAGGATTATAGTGGTATACTATCTGCCATAAATGGGGAGGGAAATATACATATAAGCGGCCTCCTACCAGTGAGTAAGCCAAATATGGTATATTCCATATTCAAGGATAGCTCTAGGCAGATGATGTATATAGCTAATACAGAATATGAAGCAAAAAAAATATGTGATGAATTAAGTGTATACCTAAACAAGAAGGTTGAGTTTTTAACTACGACTGATATCCTGTTTTACCACTTGGATGCTAGGGATAGGAAGGCAGATGCCAGAAACCTCAAGACTATCTTGAGACTATTGAAGAAGGAAAAAATAATCCTAGTTACTTCAGTAGAGGCTATCACAAGGAAGTATGTGCCTAAAAAGATAATCCTGGACAATATATTCAAGCTAAAGGTAGGCCAAACCATGGATATGCAGGACCTGGCTAGGAGGCTAGTAGACCTGGGCTACCAGAGGGTCAGTAAGGTTGAAGGTTTTGGTCAGTTTAGTATGAGGGGTGGCATAATAGATGTATTTACACTTATGTATAATTTCCCATTGAGGTTGGAATTCTTTGATGATGAGATAGATTCTATCAGGGAGTTTGATATATACTCACAGAAGTCCATCGATAAGTTCAAGAGTGTTACTATTACACCATCAAGGGATTTTATATATCCTGATGATGTAGGTGGGGCAGTAGAAAAGATCAGGGCTGAGGTAAATGATATTACTGATTCTGATGTCTTTAGGAATATGGAAAAGATAGGGGCCAAGGAATATTTTGATGGCCTTGAAAACTATATAGATTATATGTACGAAGGTCAGGATAAGAGCCTTTTTGAGTACCTGGCAGATGACGCCCTTATATTTATAGATGATATATCCAGGTATAAGGAGAGGTTTAAGAATATCCATTCAGAATTCAAGGACAAGTATATGCTTAACCTTGAGAGAGGACTGGCCATAAGGGGCCAGGGCAATCTCCTTTATTCTCTGAGTGACTCAATACACTGGATGGGTGACAGGAAGCTGATAGTAAATTCCCTCTTAAACAAGCCAGTCAACGATATGAATATTCAGCACGACTTTAATATTGATACTAGGGAAGTACCTAGCTATAGTGGTAGGATAGACATGTTTGTTGAGGATGTCAAGAGATTGAGACATGCTGGCTACAAGCTGGTTATAGCTGCGGCTACAAATGATAGGGCCAAGAAGCTATCGAATATGCTAAATGACAATGATATAGATAATATTTACACTTCGAAGAGGGACTTAGAGATAAGGACATCCCAGGTGGTTGTCTTGGCTGCCAATATTGGCCAGGGCTTTCAGTATCCTTCAATCAAGTTCCAAGTGATTACTGATAGGGAGATGCTAGGAGCCAACAAGCAGGGGAAGAAGTCAAAGACCAAGAAAAAAGCCAAGGCAAATTCGTCAAAGATAGATTCCTTCTTAGACTTGAAGATTGGCGACTATGTTGTCCACGAAAATAGTGGTGTAGGTAAGTATACAGGAATAGAGCAAATCAGTGTCAATAATATAAAGAGAGACTACCTAAAGGTAGTTTATAAAGGAGGGGACAACCTCTATGTACCTATAGATCAGATGGACAAGGTCCAGAAGTATATAGGTGGAGATGTAGAAAGGGTCAAATTAAATAAATTGGGCAGTCAAGACTGGTCCAAGGCCAAGCGCAAGGTAAAGAAAGAAATAGAGGATATGACTAAGGAGTTGATAGATCTTTATGCCAAGCGTGAGGCAAGAAAGGGCTATAGGTTTTCTAAGGATACCCTATGGCAGGCTGAATTTGAAGAAAAATTCCCTTTCCAGGAAACTGATGACCAGCTAAAGGCTATTAAGGATGCCAAGAGGGATATGGAGTCCGGCAAGGCTATGGACAGGTTGATATGCGGTGACGTTGGTTACGGTAAAACTGAAGTAGCTATAAGGGCAATCTTCAAGGCCGTCATGGATGGCAAGCAGGTAGCAGTCCTAGTGCCAACTACAATCTTGGCCCAGCAGCACTATAATACCTTTGTAGAAAGGTTTGAAGACTACCCAATTAGGGTAGAGGTCTTGTCCAGGTTTAAGACAGCCAAGCAGCAGAAGGATGTAATCAAGGATGCTAAGAAGGGTCTCGTCGATGTATTGATTGGTACCCATAGGATAGTATCCAAGGATATAGACATGCCAAAGCTAGGCCTGGTAGTTGTGGACGAGGAGCAGAGGTTTGGTGTAAGGCACAAGGAGTCCCTGAAGAAGATTAAGGCTAACGTTGATGTCTTGACCCTATCAGCTACACCTATACCAAGAACCCTACACATGTCCTTAAGTGGAATAAGGGATATGTCGATTATAGAGGAGCCACCACAAGAGAGGTACCCTGTAATGACCTATGTTACAGAGGCCAAGGACAGTATTATCCAGGATGAAATCCAGAGAGAATTGACTAGGGCTGGTCAGGTCTTCTTTGTATATAATAGGGTGGAGGGCATAGATGAAATGGCTGCAAGGATTAGGAGACTGGTTCCAGATGCCAAGGTGGGGGTTGCCCATGGTAGGATGTCTTCTAACCAGCTAGAAAATACGATCTTGTCCTTCTTATCAAAGGAGTTTGACGTATTAGTCTGTACAACTATTATTGAGACGGGCATGGATATAGCCAATGCCAATACCATGATTATATATGATGCAGATAAGATGGGTCTATCCCAGCTCTACCAGCTAAGGGGTAGGGTAGGAAGGTCTACTAGACAGGGATATGCCTACCTTATGTATGAAAGAAACAAGGTGTTAAGCGAGGTTGCTGAAAAGAGGCTAAAGGCCATCAAGGAGTTCACAGAATTCGGATCTGGCTTCAAGGTTGCTATGCGTGATCTCGAAATAAGAGGAGCAGGAGATGTTCTAGGAGCCCAACAGCATGGACATATGGCAGTCATAGGTTATGAGCTCTATGTCAAGATGCTCAACCAGGCCATAGCCAAGGTCAAGGGCCAAGAAATTGAAGAAAATGTGGATGTAGAGATAGATCTAACAGTAAATGCCTTCATACCATCTACCTATATAGAAGATGAAATGATCAAGCTAGAGATGTACAAGAAGATCGCTGCTATTGATAGCAAGGAAGACATGTATGAGGTAGAGGAGGAATTAGAAGATAGATTTTCAGATATACCTAAGGAAACTCAGACACTTCTGAAGATAGCTTATGCTAAGAGCTTGTGTAGGAAGTTGAAGATAGAAAAAGTAAAGCAGACAGGAAATACCCTAGACCTGGCACCACTTACCAAGTATGAGACCAACGAGGTCGACGGCCTGGAAATAGTGGAGGAGCTGCTGGTAATGCTAGAGGGATTCTGTCAAAACATGAAGAAAAATTAAAAAAAACTAGGAGGATTGTAAGTTGAAAAAAGTATTAGCAATTTTATTAGCTGCAGTAGTGGGAATATCTACAGTAGCGTGTTCAAGTGATGATGTAGCATCTGTTGATGGAAAGGGAATCTCAAAGACAGAATATACTAACCAGTTAAAGTTCACTAAGTTAATGTATGAAATGCAGTATGGTGACAAGGTTTGGGACCAGATGAAGGCCCAGGATAAGAACTACGAAGAGACTATCAAGAAGAATGTTCTTGAGTCTATGGTAAAGACTAATGTTTACTTAAGCTATGCAGAAAAGAATAATATAAAGCCAGATTCAAAGATTTTAAGCCAGTACAAAAAGCAGAACAAGGCTATTTTTGAAAATGCAAAGTCAAAGGAAAAGTTTAAAAAGGCAGGTCTAGACCAGGCCTTTATGGACAAGTATTCTGAACAGGCTGCTACACTAGCAAGTCTTTCAACATTCTTACAGAAGAAGTCTGCCCCATCAGAGGAAGAAATAAAGGCTAAGTTCAAGACAGTAGGAGATAAGGTGGATGCTTCTCACATCTTAATCAAGACTATAGATGACAACAACAAGCCTCTTTCAGCTGAAAAGAAGGCAGAAGCCAAAAAGAAGGCTGAAGATGTTTACAAGCAGGTTAAGGATGGTGGAGACTTCGCTGAATTAGCAAAGAAGTACTCTCAGGATACAGGTAGCGCTGCAAATGGTGGTGCTCTAGGTGAATTTGGTAAGGGCCAGATGGTTCCTGCTTTCGAAAAGGCAGCATTTGCCCTTAAGGAAGGGGAAGTATCTCCAATAGTAGAAACACAGTATGGTTACCATATTATCAAGCTTAACAAGAAGATAAAGGCTGACTATGAAAGGAGTAAGGCTGAAATTAAGGCAAGTCTTACAAGTGAAAAGCTTCAGAAACTAGTTGAAGAAATCGTAAAGGGAACTAAGACTGAAAAGCATGAAGACAAGATTAAGGATATTCCTTTCGGTGATACAGTAGCTTCAAGCGAAAAGAAGACTGAAGGCAAAAAATCAGATGAAAAGAAGACTGATGACAAGAAATCAGATAAGTAGGTCTATTTAATAATATAAATAGTCTTGGGAGAAATAAATTTCTCCCAAGACTATTTTTTAATTGTGCTGCTGATAGAAGCCCATGCAGAATTTGGAAAAAAGATTAATATGTATACAAAAGTTTTTCTATACAGTTAAAGAAAAATTAATAATCTGTGATATAATATAGTTTGAATTAGTATGAAAAGTTGTTTGACTACAAGTGAATTGAATATAGAACTAGGCACTTTTCAGGCTTAGGAGCCTGGATAGGTATAGGCAATAAAGTTATGGAGGAAATAATGGGAGCACAAGAGAAAAAAAGTAATAAATTTATTAAGGGAACCCTGATACTAGGGGCTGCAGGAGTAATAATTAAGCTATTAGGAGCGGTATTTAGAATACCTCTAGGATCCTTGATAGGATCTGAGGGGATGGGCTACTACCAGACAGCCTACCCTGTATATGCCTTGTTCTTAACCCTTGCTACAGCTGGCTTTCCAACTGCTATAGCCAAGTTGGTATCCGAACAGGTAGCCCTAGGTAATCATAAGGGGGCCAATGAGATATTCAAGATAACCCACATAATGCTATTTGCTACTGGGCTTGTAATGTTTATAATCCTATTCTTTGGGGCGGACTTTATAGTAACTAATGTCCAGCATAATCCAAGTGCGGTTACAGCCATGAGGGCTATTGCACCTGCCTTGCTGATTGTGCCATCCATGTCTGCTTACCGTGGTTACTACCAGGGCTACCAGCAGATGAGTAGAATTGCCATATCACAGATATTCGAGCAGGTCTTTAGGGTCTTTCTAGGTCTAGGCCTGGCCTATGTACTTATGAAGCAGTTTGGACCTAAGATGGGTGCTGCTGGTGGTATTTCAGGCGCTACTATAGGTGCCTTTGCATCATTCTTATTCTTGGTCCTAGTATACCTAAAGGACACAAAGAAGAGAAAAGCAATGATTTCTAATAGTGTTGGCTATATAAAGAAGCCTACTGGTGAGATTGTTGAGAATATACTTTGGGTAGTTCTTCCTATAAGTATAGGTGCATGTATAATGCCATTGGTAAATGTTGTTGATTCAGTTATAGTTATAATGAGACTTAAGGTTGCTGGCTATACACTATTATCTGCCAACTCGCTTTTTGGTCAGTTGACAGGCATGTCTATGCCGATTATAGCTATGCCTATGGTATTTACTACAGCAATAGGTATGAGTTTGGTGCCAGCTATTTCAGAATCATATGCCTTGAAGGACTATGATCATGCAAGGCACAATGCCAAGCTGGCTATAAAGATTACCCTATTATTGTTACTACCATGTGCCTTTGGGTTGGCATCATTGTCTACACCGATAATGGCCCTATTATTCCCAAAGCAGACAGGTGTTACCCTGGGTATGATCTTGTTTACCCTATCACCAGCATGTATATTCCTAGGTCTACTTTATACCTTTAACGGTATATTGCAGGGAATGGGTAAGCCAATGGTTCCTGTCGTGGCCCTTCTATGTGGTATAGTAGGTAAGATAATAGTAAGCTACGTATTGACAGCAATACCATCAATAAATATCCTGGGCTCAGCCTTTGGTACCCTAGTATCATATGTAATAGCTGCAGCTATTGAATACATATACATAAAGAGGTCGCTAAAGCTACAGTTCAACCAGATGGAATTCTTTATAAAGCCACTTCTAGTGGTTATGTTGATGTTCGTGGCAGCTAGGCTATCATATACAGGAATGACAATTTTCTTGAATCCTAAGATAGCTACCCTAATAGCCATATCTATAGGTGGACTAGTATATATCTTTGGTATACTAGGCTTTGGAGGTATTACTCAGGAAGAAATCCTAGCCATGCCAAAGGGAGAAAAGCTTCTTGCCAAGCTAAAAAAATATAGGTTGATAAGGGGTTAGGCTTATGGCTCTTAGTGTTATAGGTTTGGGAGCTGGAGATATATCACAGATAAGTTATGGGGCAATGGAGCTCTTGAAATCTGGTAGGCCAGTCTACCTTAGAACTGAAAAACATCCTATTGTGGACCTTTTGGATATAGAGTATAGGTCTTTTGATCAATACTATGATAGTAAGGAAGCCTTTGAAGAGGTTTATGAATCTATAGCTAGGGAAATAATTAACCTAGCTAGGGACAATGATATAGTATATGCTGTACCAGGCCACCCTAGAGTGGCCGAGTCTACGGTAGGGCTAATTGAAAAATATGCCCTTGAAGAGGGAATAGACATAGAAATTATACCTTCTATGAGCTTTATAGACGCCATGTACAATTACCTGGGCTTCGACCCAGCAGATGGCTTTAGGCTCCTGGATGCCTTTACTATGGACAAGGTCAACCTAAATGACCAGGCTAATATAATAGTTACCCAGGTATATGATAGGTATATAGCCTCAAATGTGAAGCTTGCCTTGATGGAATACTACCAGGATGACCAGGAGGTATGGATAGTAAGTGGAGCTGGTGTAAAGGGTCTCGAAAGAAAGACTAGGCTGGCCCTATATGACCTAGATAGTCAGGATAATGAATTTGACCACCTGACCAGTGTATACATACCTAAGTCTGATGCAAGGTCAGACCAGGGAAGGAGGTACAAGTCTCTAGAGGATATAATAAAAGGGCTTGAGGAGGATGAGCTGGAGGAATCGTTAAGGATGCTAGATGAGAAGCTACTTAAGGCTGGTCTAGAAATAAGTAAGACTACAAAAGATTTTTATGGGGATATACTTAATAGGATGGTTGGTATATGCAAAAAGGCAGAAGAAGACCTTGATTTGGACTTTGATCTTATGCTAGAAGACCTATCCAACCTTATTTATGCCCTAGCCCTTATATCGAAGCTGGGAAGTGAGGATGGTTATTTCGACCTGGATGAGCTAGCAAATATGGCATATTTTTCCTATTTTAATCATGAATAAGTGGTCTTTAACTTGAAAATTGTAAAAAAAAGATAAAAAATACAAATTATTTGTATAAAAATATTGAAAAATGAACAAAAGTTATGTATAATAATGTTGTTAACTAGAAAGTGAGTTACATTTTTTATTGTGAAATTATAAATACAGGAGGTAGTTATTGTGAATAAGGCAGAATTAGTTGCAAAGATGTCAGAAAAGAGTAATTTAACAAAGAAGGAAAGTGAATTAGCATTAAATGCATTCATGAAGGTTGTTGAAGAAACTCTAGTAGCTGGAGATAAGGTTCAGCTAGTAGGTTTCGGTACATTCGAAACTAGAGAAAGAGCAGCTAGATCAGGAAGAAACCCTAGAAAGCCAGAAGAAGTTATCGAAATACCAGCTTCTAAGGCGCCAGTATTCAAGGCTGGTAAGGGTCTTAAAGAATTAGTAAACAACAAGTAATAAAAAGAATTGAATAAAGTTTACTACAAAATAGTATTGACAGTGCAAATTGTCAGTACTATTTTTTTCTTGTGTGGTATAATAGATAATAGTATGAATAAGAACTTAAATATAGATTATAAAAAGAAAGAATAAGGATTATAAAAGGAAATTTAGTATGAGATTGGATAAATACCTTAAGGTATCAAGGATAATTAAGAGGAGAACAGTAGCCAAGGAGGCTTGTGAAAAGGGCCTAGTAGAGATTAATGGCAAGCTGGCCAAGTCATCTTCAGAGGTAAAGGTTGGAGATGTACTTAGGATTACATTTGGTGAGAGAGTTGTCGAATACAGGATAACAAACATAAAAGACCATGTATTAAAGGACGAGGCCAAGGAATTGTATGAATTAGTTTAGCTTATTGTAAGCTGGAGGAAGTATAATGAACAAGGTAGTAAAAAAAGCAGTAATACCAGCTGCTGGTCTGGGAACGAGGTTTTTGCCTGCTACAAAGGCCCAGCCCAAGGAAATGTTGCCAATAGTAGACAAGCCGACTCTACAGTATATTATAGAAGAGGCAGTAGCATCTGGTGTTGAAGAAATATTAATTATTACAGGCAGGAATAAAAAGTCTATTGAAGACCACTTTGACAAGTCTGTAGAACTAGAATTAGAATTAGAAAATAAGGGTAAGACAGACCTACTAGAAATAGTGAGAGGCATATCAAATATGGTAAATATCCACTATATTAGGCAAAAGGAACCTAAGGGGCTAGGAGATGCCATATACTGTGCCAGGTACTTTATAGGTGATGAGCCATTTGCCATTATGTTGGGTGATGATATGGTGGACAATGGTCAGGGACCACCTTGCCTAAAGCAACTTATAGATGCCTATGAGGCCCATAATGCCAGCATATTGGGAGTTCAGGAGGTAGACAAGGAAAATACAGATAAGTATGGTATAATCGATGGTCAAAAGCTATCGGACAATATATATAAGGTGAAGGCCCTAGTAGAAAAGCCAGACCCAGACCAGGCCCCATCAAATGTGGCTATTCTGGGTAGGTATATAATTACGCCGCAGATATTTGATATCCTAGGCCAGATACCTCCGGGCAAAAATGGGGAAATTCAACTGACGGATGCCTTAGAAATATTGAAGGATAAGGAAGATATGTATGCCTATGTATTTGAGGGCAGGAGATATGACCTAGGAGACAAGCTGGGATTTTTACAGGCTACAGTTGATGCGGCCCTTAAGAAGCCAGAGCTTAGGGATGAATTCCTTAGGTACCTAAACCAGGTCTGTGAAAAGGAAAATAATGAAAGGTAGTTATTTAGATGGCTAAGAAGAATAAAGTCGTGTATAAGGTAGTATCTATTTTAATAGCACTAATGTTTGCAGTGTCAAGCGTGGCCTTTGCCATTAGTGTATTAATAGGTAATTAAGGTAAGGAGGCCTTTATGACAGATAGAGAAATTGAGCAATTAAAAGGCGAGAGTTTAATAGAATTAAGGGTTATGGCTAGAAACCTTGGAGTTAAGTCGGTTACTACCTATAATAAGTCTGGTCTGATAGAAAAGATCAGGGAAGCAATGCTAGAAACCAATTCAAGCCTTAAAGCTGATTCTGATAATGAAAATTTTGTGGGCCAAGAAGAGCAAAACGAAGATACCAGGAGATATAATAGCAATTCAGGTGGAGAAAGAGGCCAGTATAGAGGCCAGCAGGACGGCCAGGGCCAGCAGAAGAGGGTCTTATATATGACTCCTCCAGAAATGAATGACGACAACAAGGCTGAGGGTGTATTAGAAATTCTACCAGATGGATTTGGTTTTTTGAGGGGAAGTAACTACCTATCGACAGAAAACGACACCTATGTATCACCTAACCAGATAAGAAAATTTGGCCTTAAAACGGGGGACTTTATAACAGGTGTAGTAAAGCCAGAAAATCCCAATGAGCGTTTTAGGGGTATGATGTACATATATAAGGTAAATGGAGATGACATATCAACAGGTAGGTCTAGGACTCCATTTGAGCAGTTATTGCCTATATATGCCGATGAAAAGTTAGTTTTGGAAACTGATAGAGAGGGGATTTCTACTAGGATAATAGACCTTTTTGCACCTATAGGTAAGGGACAGAGGGGGATGATAGTGGCACCACCTAAGGTTGGTAAGACTATCCTACTAAAGAGTGTGGCAAATAGTATCACCAAAAATTATCCAGACGTAACCCTGATAGTCCTATTGATAGATGAAAGACCAGAAGAGGTTACAGATATGATGGAATCCATAGATGGGGAAGTCATATATTCAACCTTCGACCAGGCATCATCCCACCACGTAAAGGTGGCTGAAATGGTATTAAATAGGGCCCAGAGACTAGTAGAGCATGGTAGGGATGTAGTCATCCTATTAGATAGTATAACTAGGTTGGCAAGGGCCTACAACCTGACAATAAACCCTACTGGTAGGACTCTTACAGGTGGTCTAGACCCAGGAGCCCTATATGGACCTAAAAAGTTCTTTGGTGCAGCCAGGAATATAAGAAATGGTGGCTCCCTAACTATACTGGGAACAGCCTTGGTAGACACAGGCTCTAGAATGGATGATGTAATCTTTGAGGAATTCAAGGGTACAGGTAATATGGAACTTCATCTTGATAGGAACCTGGCAGAAAAGAGAATATTCCCAGCTATAGACGTTTATAAGTCAGGTACTAGAAGGGAAGACCTGCTATTGACACCTGTAGAAATGGACGCCCTATACAAGCTTAGGAGGTCATTTGCTAATGGTAGTAGCCAGATTATATCTGATAATATAATAGAAGAAATGAATAAGACTAAGGATAACAAGGAATTCATAGAAAAGATTAATCAAATTAATTTTAAATAGTGCCTATAAAGTTATTGAACTAAGTCATTTATTGTGTTATAATAAGGAAGTTGAATTTTATTAGAATCGGAAAGGTTCGTGATTATAAAGGAGAGGAGTGAATTTCATGCAGAAGGATATACAGCCAAAATACAATGAAGTTGAAGTACGTTGTGCTTGTGGAAATACATTTAAGGCAGGATCAACTCAGGACGAAATAAGAGTAGAAATATGCTCAGAGTGTCATCCATTCTATACAGGTAAGCAGAAGAATATCGAAAAGGGTGGAAGAATCGATAAGTTCAAGAAGAGATTCAATATGGACTAATCTTACACCAAGATTAATATTTAGATTCGAATTTATGTATTAAGGGACTATTGCAAATTTTGCAGTAGTCTTTTTTTGTCCTGATAAGTTATACAAAAAGGTCCCTAGCAATGTAGGGACCTGATTATCATTTATTGTTTTTTAAGTGCTTACTTTAGTATTGATCTAATTGCAGATTCTGGTAGGTATTTGTATCCACCGACTACAACCAGGTCATTAATCTTGTGATTATCGATATAATTTTTTATGTCATTTGAAATACCCTTGTCTGGAGCAAGAAGTATCGGTGCATTATCCTTGCCTGCAATAGGGCCTGCAACTAAGGCATCGGCAAAGATTTTGCCAGAAGCAAGGTAGGCCTTCTTTGAATCCTTAAACTTGCTATTTGCTATCTTGATAGAAGTTTCATACCTATCTTTACCAGAAAATCTTTCAATAGTATTTGTCAGCTTGTTTTCTACATCCTTAGATATAGTATTTAGACCACCTACTATATATACATTCTTCAAGTCACTAGTATCTATAAGCCTCTTTATATTAGAAGGAATAGAGTTACGTTTAACTAATAGTATTGGGTATGCTTCCTTTGATGCATATGGGCTAATAGCTAGGGAATCAGGGAAGGATTCTCCTGATGAAATCACAGCCGTATTTTTATTGCCAGATACTGAAATTACCTTTCTTGCGACTAATTCAGATGTTTCATACCTATCGCTACCAGCTAGTCTTTCTATGCTAGAATCATACTTACTAAGAGCTTTTTCTACATTACTATTAACGGAACTATTTCCACCCACTATTATAAGGTCCTTGGCACCTAGTCTTTCTATTTCAGATTCTACCCTTGGATCTAAAGAATTATTTTTAGTAAGAAGTATAGGTGCATTTAGGGATTTTGCAAGCACTGATGCTGTCATAGAATCAGGGAATATATCTGACCTTGCTATTATAACAGTATTTGCCCTATCAAAGTTCTTTTTAGATAGGTCTATAGCAGTCGCTATTCTATCACTTCCACTTATTCGCCTGCTAGAAACTTGACTACCTACTGGAGCCCCAGTAGAATTTGCTGGAGCAGTAGATCCACCACCATTTGTTGGACTAGTAGAGCCACCACCATTTGTTGGACTAGTAGATGATCCACCGTTATTTGAAGGGTCAGTATAAGGGGTAATTTGTGAAGAACCTTTTGGGTCTCCATCTCCACCCTGGTAAGTGCCTTCCTTAGCTCTTATCTTTACACTAGGTGAGGCAACATCTCCGCCTATAGCCTTCTTAGTATTCAATATGTCATCCTTACGACCATCTCCACCAGTCAATTTGGCAATAGCTACATCTATTATACCAGTACCAGATACTGCTTTTCCACCCTTTCCATCCTTTCTATTTACAGTGTCAACATAGCCCCTACCGCCTTTTGCTATAAGAGAGCCTTCACCTACAATTTTTCCATTTTCAAGGACTATTGCATCTGCCCCTACAGTAGAGAATGGATTATTTGTTTCAACATTATCTCCTCCACCAACTACCTCTAGGCTAGCATCCTTATCAAGAGTAACAACACCATTATTTACTTTTAGTCCATTTTGTGCTTCAACACTAGTAGTAAAGCCCTTGTCACCCTTAATCTTATTTGTACCCTTTACAGTAATATTACCATTAACAATAACTACTGACTTAGGTTCCTTTGGAGCAAGGGTAGACCCATCAGTTAAGAATGTAGATAGGGATTTTATACTTGAATCTTCTAGAATACTACCATCATTTAAAGTTATAGTATTAGTTGTAGAAGAGTTGTCCTTAACGGTTAGAGTACCACCATTTACCTCGACAGGTCCATAGGTAACACAACCATCTAAAGTAAGTTTTCCACCCTTTTCAACTATTATCTTAGTGCTGCTCTTAATTTTTAAATTTTTCAAAGTAACATCGGCACCTTTTGGAATTGTTATAGTTTCAGTAGCATAGCTATCTGTATTACCAAGCTCACCATAAAGACCCTCTTCATTTGAACCAGCTATTTCCTTAAGATTTGTTGGTATTGTAGCATTTCCTACCGTAAATATTTTATAGGGCATCATCATCCATTTTGATTCTGTAGAGCCTAAGGCATCTAGCCTAGTTTGCAGTGACTTAGTTAAATCATATACATGAATATCAACAGAATTTGTAGTAGATACCCTGCTTCCATCAGTAACCTTAGCAGTCAATTTGTAAAGCGCTTCAGGTCCCTTTGCTTCTCCTTCTATATTTACAACACTTTCCTTATTGATGTAGGAAATAGGATCTAATTCAGCCCTTAAGCCACTTCCCTGTGGAGAAATTGACAGATCAATTTTTGTATTAGGGTATTTCTGCTTGAATTCATAGTATGGTATGTATTTAGCATTGCTTTCTGTTCCCTCCTTAACTAGAAGGGTTATTTTGCTCTTATCAGCGCTACTCACGACCCCTCCACTTGAGCCTGTAGCAGATGAAACTACATCCACACCCCCATTAGAAGAATAGGATTTATTACCGATAAAACCAAAAATTGGTGCGTTTCCTTTTAAAAAGGCCTTCATCGTATTTAGAACGCTTATTTTCAATTCTTTTTCTGCTACTTCATCATTAGTGGATGCTTTTATCTTTAGTGAATAGTCACCAACCTTATTAGGAGCACCAGTGATGCTAACCTTATTATCTGCAGAAACTGTGGCAGTAAGACCACTTCCTTCTGGAGATATACTAGCCTCTACACGTGCATTTTCCTTGTTATCACCAACTAGGTCATATCCTATCTGGTCGTTTTCATCCAACCCTATAACCCTTGTAAAGGAACCATTATAGTCTAGGTTAATACCCAAAGCAATTGATGGCCTAGCACTATTTCCAAGACTTGTAGTTAGGCCATCGGCAACTGTTGTCAGGCTACCATGGTTATTTACATTATCAGTCTTACTTCTAAAGCTTGAGTTTTCAAAGCTTACATTACCATTATTAACTACTATATTATCAAAATTACAATTGACAAATCTTACATTTGCACCTTCTTCAATTACTACATAGGCACCCTGATCATTTCTTCCCCTGCTATTTCTAAAGTCAATATTTACCACCTCTACATTTGAGCCGGCCTTAAATGTAACAAGGTCCTTGGCTATATGACCAAGACTAACACGACCCTTGTTATATCTTGTTTCTCCTTGCAACTTTACTATGGGGGAGGCTATATTTACATTCCCCATACTATTTTGGTCAGTAGTAACCTTTATTATAGATTTACCCTGAGATTTTGCCGTTTCTACTGCATCGCTAAACTTCCCATAAAACTGGGAGTTAACAATATGGGTTTGACTACTTTCATCTGCAAATGAATCTACATTTGCAACCATCCCCATTGTTAAAGTAAAAACTGTAAGCATACAAACAGTTTTCCTTAACATATTTTGTCTTTTTCCTACCATTAGCTTTTTTTCCTCCTCTTATACCATAAAAGTCCATGAATATCATTTACATGATTTACAATTATAACATCGAGAATCATTATAAGTCAATTGTAAAAGTATAATTTTATCAATTGCAAACGTTATTCTTTTAAATTTTATAGAATTATTTATAATATATTAAAAAAGCAAGGTCAATAAGCTATACTTGCTTATGGACCCCGCCATATAATTATATTGATTCTATTGTTATAAACCTAGTTCATACCATATGATAGGAGAGTACAATTTTGGACATTGAGGTACTTAATACCTGCCTAAAAGCAGATGTTTCTATAAGATGTTTAGGGCAATTAGCATTATAATGCCACCGGCAACAACTGACACACCAATATTTCTAAACTTAACAGAAATTAGGATTATCAGTATAAGGGGTATTAGCTTTATGTTTGAAATAGATAAAAAAAGCTGGCCGTTTTTAAAGAAGATATCCTTTATTATCATGGCAACAAATACACCTAGGGGTATATATTTTATGAAGCGATCAAATTCCTCTGAATTGGCACTCTTACCTAGGATTTTGAAGGGAAGAAACCTCATGGCAAACATAAAGATAAAGGATACACCTATTATGCCTAGCTTTAGTATATTAGCATTCATCTGAGTCCACCAACCTTCCATTTTTATTTTCATTATTCTTATCTACAAAGTAGCCTATACTAGTTACTATTAGGGCCACTATAATCAGGTCAAGCCCTCCCTGGTAGAAGTATAGGACGATAAATGAAACAAGTATAGCTATAGCCAGTATAAGCAGGTCTTGCTTTGACTTTACCTGTAGGACAGCTAGTATTACAAACATACTAGACATCATAAAGGTTCCCATATCTAGGGGTATATCTATAATTTGGCCAAAGAAACCACCAAGTAGACTACCTATCAAGCCAAATATACAGCCAAAGATATTGACGAATAGGGCTAGGTCACCATCCCACTCAGGATCATTTTCATAGCATATCTTGTTTATTGCAAAGGTTTCATCAGCTATAAACATAGAAAAGACAACCTTTTTCCAACCCTTGAGGTCCTTGGTATCATTAACTAGGGCTGAGCTATAAAGTGTATTTCTCAGGTTGGTAATAATAATGGTTAGGGTTAGGTATATGGATATTTGAGGGTTTATACCTCCGATAAGCATGTTGGATGCTATAAATACAGCACTACCCGAAAAGACAAATATGGACATAAGGGTTATATCCAATAGGTTGAAGCCAACCTTGTTTATCATGGCCCCACCTATAAAGCCTAGAGATATATAACAAAAGGCTATAGGGAGGGCAGTTATAAGGGCTTTTTTTATCTTTTTAAAATTCATTTATTCTCCTTTAAACTCTGCTACTACTCTTAATATTAATACTTAAATAAAACTTATTATACTATTACCCCATTTTACCACAAGTTATCCTATCTATGATATAATTCTAAGGGTGGAATGAAAGAGAGAGTGAACTTAGCCATGCTAATTAAGGATATAATAGAAAAATATAGCGGTATCTTGTCTGCTACAAGTCCTACAGCCAGGCTTGATGTAGAGATAATTCTATGTCATATTCTGGGCTGGGACAGGATCAAGCTGATGATAAATTACGGCCAGGACTTAGATGGTGAACAACTATACATATTTAAGGCCATGATAGCCAAGAGGGTGGACCAGATGCCCATTGCCTACATAATAAATAAGAAGGAATTTATGGGACTAGACTTTTATGTAGATGAAAGAGTTTTGATACCAAGACCAGATACGGAACTCTTGGTAGAGGACCTAGTGGAAAGCCTAGATGAAATGGTGGATATAAAGACCGAATCAGACATAAGGGTACTGGATATGTGCACTGGTTCCGGTGCAATTATACTTAGTGGGGCCAGCTATTGGAAGGATAGACAGGCCCAGGCCAGAGTAGAAGCGAGGAATAATATCAGTTTTATAGGTGTTGATATTTCAAGGGCTGCCCTAGATGTTGCTAGTATAAATAGAGAATTATTAGGGCTTGAAGGGGTAAGGCTAATTGAATCAGACCTATTTACTAGGCTTGGTGACTACAAGGGAAGGCTAGATATAATAGTATCCAACCCACCCTATATAGAAGACCAAGTTATTGAAAGTCTAGAAAAAGATGTAAAGGACTATGAACCGAGGTTGGCACTTGCTGGTGGTGAGGATGGTATGGATTTTTATAATAAAATTATAGAGGAGGCCTACGACTATCTAAAGCCAGGAGGAAAGCTGGTCTTTGAATCAGGCCATGATCAGGCAGAAAAAATATTAAAAAAGATGGCTCAAGTGGGATATATTAAGGGCTACACGAAGAAGGATATACAGGGATTTGACCGTCTTGTTGCAGCCTATAAATATTGACATTTTGGGTCTACCTATGCTAAAATATACAATTGATTATGTAGAAAAATTGTAATAAATATTTACGTTTATATAAAATACAGGAAGGTGAAAATCAAATGCTAAATAAGCTAAAGGTTTTAGAGGATAAGTACAAGGAGCTAAGTGAAAAAGTAGCGAATCCTGATATAATCAGTGACCAGCCAACTTGGCAGAAGCTGATGAAGGAAACGTCTGAAATAGAACCAATCGTAATGAAGTACAGAGACTATAGTAAGGCAAGTCAGAGTATTGCTGATTCAAAGCAGATACTAGAGGAAGAAAGTGACGAAGAGCTAAGAGAATTGGCTAAGATGGAGCTATCAGAATCTGAAGCCTTATTAGAGAAATATGAAAATGAACTAAAGATACTACTAGTGCCAAAGGACCCTAATGATGAGAAGAATGTTATCATAGAGGTAAGAGGTGGAGCTGGTGGTGACGAAGCAGCCCTATTTGCTGGAGACCTATTTAGGATGTATTCTAGGTATGCAGAAAGAAGGGGTTGGAAGACTTCACTAATGAGTTCAAATGAAACTGGTGTGGGTGGCTACAAGGAAGTATCCTTTATGATAAAGGGTAAGGGAGCCTATTCTAGACTAAAGTATGAATCAGGTGTTCATAGGGTTCAGAGAATACCTACTACAGAATCCGGTGGTAGAATTCATACATCTACTGCTACAGTAGCTGTACTACCAGAGGTAGAGGATGTTGAAATAGAAGTAAATCCAGAGGATGTAAGAGTTGACGTATTTAGGTCATCAGGAAATGGTGGACAGAGTGTCAACACAACTGACTCTGCAGTGAGGTTAACTCATATACCTACAGGAGAGGTTGTTTCTTGTCAGGACGAAAAGTCTCAGCTTAAGAACAAGGAAAAGGCCATGAAGATACTTAAGGCTAGACTTTATGATAAGGCCCTAGCTGAACAGCAAAAGGGTATAGCTGCAGAAAGAAAGAGTCAGGTAGGTACTGGAGATAGATCAGAAAGAATCAGAACATACAACTTCCCACAGGGAAGGGTTAGTGACCATAGAATTAATTTAACCCTATATAAGTTAGATTCATTTATAGATGGGGATTTAGATGAAATGATAGATGCCTTAATTACAGTTGACCAGACTGAAAAGATGTCATCGATATAATCTAGATATTTTTAAGAGGCTTTGGTTTTACTAAGGCCTTTTTTTGAGGAGTAATCCCCTAGAAAAGAGAAAAGACTTGTAAAGAAGGTTGATTTTATGAAAACACTTATAAAAGAAATAGATATAAATAAGCCAGACCAAGATTTGATATCCCTATTTGCAAATATGCTAGCAGACGGCAAGACAGTGATTTTTCCAACAGAGACGGTATACGGACTAGGTGCAAATGCCCTAGATGAAGATGCTGCAATCAAGATATATCAAGCCAAGGGTAGACCGAGTGATAATCCGCTCTTAGTTCATGTAGCTGATAAAGAGGATGTATATGATCTAGTGGAAAATGTAGATGACAGGGCCAAACTACTGATGGATAAATTTTGGCCAGGCCCCCTGACTATAGTCTTTAAAAAGAAGGCTATTATACCAGACAGGACTAGTGGAGGTCTAGATACGGTGGCAATTAGGATGCCATCAGACCAGGTGGCTAGAGACCTTATAAGGCAGGCAGGAGTGCCAATAGCAGCACCTTCAGCAAATATATCAGGTAGACCATCCCCAACCAAGCCAGAGCATATAATCAGAGACATGGATGGCAGGGTTGATGGAATACTGGTTGGAGGTCCTTGTGACTATGGGGTAGAGTCCACGATTATAGACCTGTCAGAAGACCTCGCCATGGTGCTTAGGCCAGGAAGTATAACCCTAGAAATGCTGGGGGAGGTATTGGGCCGGGTCGACCTAGACCCATCCTTAAAGAATAAGGATGACAATATAAGGGCCAAGGCTCCAGGAATGAAGTACAAGCACTACTCACCCCAGGCCCAGGTATATATAGTCAAGGCGGATGATCTTGAAGGCTTTGCCGAGAGGGTGGATTCCCTGTGTGAAGACAATGCCAAGAAGAGTCTAAAAATAGGCGTTATGACTATGAACTATGACCAGCATAGCTACCAGGCCAAGGTTTTTGACCTAGGTGGGTCTGATACTGAAGTTGCAAAGAACCTTTTTGATAGTTTAATAAGCCTAGACAGGGAGTCTATAGATATAGCCTATGTACCATACTTTGAGGAAAGAGGTATAGGGGTAGCCATAATGAATAGGTTGAAAAAGGCAGCTGCCTACAGGATTATATAAGAGTATATAGCTATGCTTATGTGTAGTTAAAATAAAATTTTGGAGGAATAAATATGAAAATAGCATTAGCATGTGATCATGGTGGACTAAACCTAAAGGCTGCTATAAAAAAGCACCTAGAAAAGCTAGGTCATGAAGTAGTAGACTTTGGGACTAATTCAAGTGATTCAGTAGATTATCCGGATTATTCCGAAAAGGCGGCAAAGAGTGTTGCTAGTGGAGAAACTGAATGCGGCATCCTAGTGTGCGGAACAGGCATTGGTATAGGGATAGCAGCCAATAAGGTAAAGGGAATTAGGTGTGCAACACTAGGAGATACTTTTTCTGCTAGGATGACTAAGGCCCACAATGATGCTAATATGATAGCCTTGGGTGAAAGGGTAACAGGTATTGGCCTAGGCCTAGATATAGTTGATGCCTACCTTAATTCATCATTTGAAGGTGGAAGACACCAGACGAGAGTAGACAAGATTACAACGATAGAAAATAAAAATTTATAATATATATTATTTTAGGAGGAGAATATGAATAAAGTAGTAATTACAGACCATCCATTAATTCAGCACAAGTTAACATTAATGAGAAAGACATCAACAGGTTCAAAGGATTTTAGAGAGTTATTAACAGAAATAACTATGTTGATGGGCTATGAGGTTACAAAGGACCTACAGCTTAGGGATGTAGAAATAGAAACGCCTATACAGAAGACAATGGCAAAGGAACTAGACGGTAAGAAGTTGGCTATAGTTCCAATTCTTAGAGCAGGTATAGGTATGGTTGATGGCTTCATAAGCTTGATTCCAGCTGCAAAGGTTGGACATATAGGCCTTTACAGGGACCCTGAAACTTGCGAGCCAGTAGAATACTACTGCAAGCTGCCTCAGGATATAGGGGAAAGAGAAGTATTTTTGGTAGACCCAATGTTGGCTACAGGTGGTTCAGCTACTGCGGCCATAGAATTGCTAAGGGCTAGAGGGGCGAAGAATATCAGAATGATAAATCTTGTTGCAGCTCCAGAAGGTATAGCAGTTGTTCATGAAAAGTATCCAGAAGTTGACATCTATGTTGCTTCTGTAGATGAAAAATTAAACGATCATAAGTATATAGTACCAGGTCTTGGTGATGCTGGAGATAGATTGTTTGGAACCAAGTAGTTTAAAAGTATATAGAGGTTGCACGGACTTTGTAGTCAGTGCAGCCTTTAAGTTTTTTTAATGGCTTGAGGTATACATATTTAGTCATTTATGAACCTAGTGTGAATTCAATGTTAATAATTTTTAAAATTATGAAAATTTGGGTATACTTAAGGGTAAATAGGGTTAAAATGTGATATAATAAGTAGTCAATTGAATTTATGGAGGAAATATGGGTAAAAATAGTATATGGTTTGAAGCTATGAAGTCTTTTTCATTACTTACACAATTAGGTATTATGGTAGTAGTGTGTATATTTGGATGTGGCTTTATAGGGATAACTATTGACAAGAAGCTAGGTACTTCGCCAATATTTTCAATAATATTCATATTGTTGGGCATAGCAAGTGCCTTTGTCAGCCTATACAAGACCCTAAAGGTATTTACTAAAAAGGAAGATAAGTACAGGTAGGGTCCTTGAAAAAGGAAGTTTAATGGTGTGTAGGTTTATATGTTGATGGGTTAGGAAGTGATGCGTTGGATAAGCAACTAATGGAAAATTTGAAAAAAATATACATAGGCATAGGAGTATATGACCTGGTGGGACTTTTTCTTATAGCCATAATTGGCAAGGCATCAGTCAGTACTATGGCTGGCCTGCTTGCAGGCAGTATAGTCGCCATGTTGGCCTTATTTTCTATAGCTAAAAACCTAGATAGACTTGGGAATAGGGACAAGAAAAGTGCAACCCTGTCGTCCATGGGAAGCTATGCTTTCAGGATTTTTATCTATGGGGCAGTCCTAGTTTTTGCAGCAACTACAAAACATATAAACGTGTATACTGTTGCATTGGGCTTGATTAGCACTAATATAGTGATAAAAACTCAAAACCTCCTTGGAGGCAAAAACTTAATAAAGAAAATGAGAAAGGAGGATTAGGCTTATGTATCAAGCAAAATATGTTCTCTACCTTGGTAACTTCAAGCTAAGTGAGACCATTGTAACCCAGTGGATCATAATGGCCTTTTTAATAATTCTGGCCCTGTTGCTTACAAGGGACTTAAAAAAGGTTCCTACAAGCAAGAGACAGGTTTTTTTGGAAATGGCAATTGGTGGGCTTAGAAACCTGGTTACTGAGACTACGGGAACAGCCTTTATAAAGCGTGCGCCTTGGATGATATCATATATTGGAACAATATTCTTGTTCTTTGTCTGTTCAGACCTAATAGTGATGTTTGGATTTAGGTCGCCAACTACAGACTTGGATACAACCGTAGCCTGGGCCTTGATTACATTCTTCATGATCTATGTCATGGGGGTAAAGTTCAAAGGTATGGCCTATTTCAAGGAGTTGCTAGAGCCAACACCCTTGATGGCGCCACTTAATATTATTGGTGAATTTGCAAGACCAATATCATTGAGTTTCCGTCCATTTGGTAATATTTTGGGTGGTTCAATAATAATGTCATTGTTCTACCAGATGCTAGAGTACTTCTCAAGTATGATACCGTCTTTAAAGATACCAATTGGGGAATTTTTGATACCAGTTCCACTACACCTGTATTTTGACCTTTTCGCAGGTTCATTGCAGGCCTTCATATTTATAATGCTAACAATGGTATTTGTAAGTGGAGCAACACAGGAATAGTTAAAAGTAAATTAATACAATAATGGAAATTAGAAAATTTTAGGAGGAAAGAATTATGTTAGAAGGAATGAGTTTAGCAATAGCAATAGCAGGTTCAGCAATAGGTGCTGGTATAGCAGTAGCAACAGGTATAGGTACAGGTGCTGGTCAGGGCTATGCAGCAGGTAAGGCAGCAGAAGCAGTAGGAAACCAGCCAGAAGCAAAGAGTGATATCATTTCAACAATGCTATTAGGTCAGGCCGTTGCAGAGTCTTCAGCTATATACGGTCTAGTAATAGCAATTATACTAATATTTGTTAACCCTTGGATAAAGATGTAATCGAAGAACACAGCTAAAGATAGGAGGCAACAAGTATGGAATTTAAGCCATTAGTAGGCTTGACATATGAGCTTTTCTTTACCTTGATCAATGTGCTAGTATTGTTCTTGATATTGAGAAAAATCTTATTTAAGAAGGTTATAAATGTAATGGATGCCAGAGAGGCTGACATAAAGAACGATATTGAAGAGGGTCAGAGAGCCAAGGAAGAGGGCTTGAAATTAAAGTCAGAATATGAAAATAAGGTCAAGGATGCTCGTGATGAGGGTCAGTTGATTGTAGACTCTGCTAGAAAGAGGGCAGAAGAAAAGTCTGACAACATAATTTCAGAAGCCAATAAGGAAGCTGAATATATCAAGCAAAAGGCAAACAGTGAAATTGCAAAGGACAAAGAGCAGGCCTTTAACAATATTAAGTCTGAGATTTCTGAGATAGCTGTTTTGGTGGCATCTAAGGTTATCGAAAAAGATATAGACAAGGCTAAGCACGAAGATTTGATAGATAACTTTATTAAGGAAGTAGGAGAAGCTAATAATGATTAGTCAGGTTGCAAGTAGATATGCAGAGGCTTTATTTCAATTAGCAGAAGAAGAAAATCAACTTTCCCAGGTATATTCAGAGATAGAAGATTTAAACAAAGTTATTTTAGACAACAAAGACTTATATGATGTATTGAGGTCCCCCTTTGTAGGTAAGGACGAAAAGTTGGATATAGCAGACAAGCTATTCACAGACAAGCTATCAAAGAATACAAGAAATTTTTTGATGGTATTGATAGAGAATACAAGGACAACTGAGCTAGATTCAATAGTAAAGTCATACAAGCAGATGTTGGACGAAAAGAATAATGTCGCAGAAGGAAAGGTAATAACTGCTATAGCACTTAGTCCAGACAAGTTGGCTGAACTAGAGGGCAAGCTTTCTGCTAAATATAATAAAACTATAAGATTAACTAACGAAATAGACGAGAGCATACTAGGTGGTGCCCTTGTAAAAATAGGTAATGAAGAGATAGATGGTAGCATTAGGTCTAGGTTAGACGATATAAAGGATACCCTATCCCAGGTAATATCATAAGGAAATGGTGGTGAACCAATGAATTTAAAACCAGAGGAAATAAGTTCCATAATAAAAAGTCAGATAAAGAATTATGACAATAAGATAAAACTTACCGACACTGGTAGCGTATTAAGCGTTGGTGACGGTATAGCAAGTGTATATGGTCTTGAAAGTGCCATGTCAGGTGAGCTACTTGAATTCCCTAAGAAGGTATACGGTATGGCACTTAACCTCGAAGAAGAGGTTGTTGGTGCCGTTATACTTGGCGATGATTCAAGTATCAAGGAAGGTGACATAGTAAAGAGAACTGGGAGGATAGTTGAAGTACCAGTTGGAGAGGCTATGATAGGAAGGGTAGTAAATGCCCTAGGACAGCCAATAGATGGTAAGGGAGACATAATAACTGACAAGACTAGACCAGTTGAGTGTCCAGCTCCTGGAATCATGAGTAGGAAGTCGGTGTTTGAACCATTACAGACTGGTATCAAGTCAATTGACTCAATGATACCAATTGGTAGGGGTCAGAGAGAATTGGTTATAGGTGATAGACAGACAGGTAAGACATCCATACTTACTGACACAATTATCAACCAGAAGGGTAAGGATGTAATCTGTATATATGTAGCAATCGGCCAGAAGAGGTCAACTGTAGCCCAGTTGGTTTCAACTTTTGAAGAGTTCGGTGCCATGGATTACACAATAGTAGTGTCAGCTACAGCATCAGAATCTGCACCATTACAGTATCTAGCTCCATACGCAGGTGCTGCCATAGGTGAAGAATTTATGTATAATGGGAAGCACGTGCTAATAGTATATGATGACCTTTCTAAGCAGGCAGTTGCCTACAGAGAAATGTCCCTACTACTAAGGAGACCACCAGGCCGTGAAGCCTACCCAGGTGATGTTTTCTACCTACATTCAAGACTACTTGAAAGAGCTGCCAAATTATCTGATGACTTGGGTGGTGGATCAATGACAGCCCTACCAGTTATAGAAACACAGGCTGGTGACGTTGCTGCCTATATACCAACAAATGTAATATCGATCACAGATGGTCAGATATACCTACAGCCAGAGCTATTCTATGCGGGTATCAGGCCAGCCGTTGACCCTGGTATATCAGTATCAAGAGTTGGTGGGTCTGCCCAGATCAAGTCTATGAAGAAGATAGCTGGTACACTGAAGCTTGCATATTCTCAGTATAGAGAGCTAGCAGCCTTCTCTCAGTTCGGTTCAGACTTGGATGAAGATACTAAGAGGAGACTTGCTCAGGGACAGAGAATAGTGGAAGTTCTAAAACAGGATGAACATAATCCTATAACAGTAGAAAACCAGGTAATTATAATATACGCAGTAATCAACAACCTACTATCAGATATCGAGTTGGAAGATATCAAGAGGTTTGAAGCAGAACTATACAGCTATATGGATAGCGTACACCCAGAAATAATTGAAAAGATACTAAAGGCTGAGGACTTTAACGAGGAACTTACAAAGGCAATTGAAGAGTTTAAGGTTAAATTTAAATCAGAAGTATAATTTTAAAGGAGGCGTACAATGGCAGGAGCTGGAATGAAGGCAATCAAAAATCGTATTGCCAGCGTAAATAGTACCAAGCAGATTACTAACGCCATGCATCTGGTAGCCTCATCAAAACTGAGAAAAGCTAAGCAGGCCACAGAGAACTCTAGTGCATACTTCAATACCATGTATGAAACTATAGTTAATATTTCGGTGAATACTAAGGGATTAAACAGTCAATTTTTAAAGGCTAGAGATCTAAAGGCTAGGTGCCATATAGTAATTGCCGGAGATAGAGGCCTGGCAGGTGGATATAATTCAAATGCTTTTAAAGAAGCAGAGAAGTATATGGGGTTAGTTGAAGATTACGTAATAACAGTTGGAAAAAAATCATATGAGCATTTTTCCAAGAGAGATGTAAATATAATAGATAGGATTGAATCAGCAGAAAAGTATGAGTATGAAGAGGTAAGGGCAATCACGGATAAGCTGATGAAGATGTATGAAGATGGCCAAATAGATGAAGTCATCCTTACCTATACTGAATTTGAGTCTGCTTTATCTCAGAAGCCTAAGGCTATTAAGCTATTGCCTTTGGTTTTTGACCAGCCACTGGAATACGGCGGTGAAAGATATAGGGAAAAGCAGGAGGAGAATGATCCTAATGTGTTCATTAGTGAAGAAATCCTTCGTGAAAGATATGAAAGAAGAGAGGAAGAAGCCAGGAAAGCAGGAGAATTTAATAAGTTCAAGAAGTCAGAAGCTAGCTCAAGAGCCAAGGTCCAGTATCTTCCTTCAGCAAAGAGTGTCCTTGAATTCTTGATACCTACCTATATCACAGGGACAGTAAATGGGGCCATAGTAGAGTCATATGCTTCTGAACAGGGGGCAAGAAGGACTGCCATGGAATCAGCTACAGATAATGCAAATGAAATGATTCAAAACTTAGAGCTTAGCTACAATAGGGCTAGACAGGGTGCCGTAACTCAGGAAATAACTGAAATCAGCGGTGGTGTAGAAGCCCTAAAGTAAGGAGGAAAAAATGGCAAATATAGGAAAAATTGTACAGATTGTCGGAGCTGTACTAGATATTAGGTTTGAAGATGAAAAAGATCTACCTAACCTATTAAATGCTTTAGAAATAAAGTTAGAAAATGGAGACAAAATAGTTGCCGAAGTAGCCCAGCACATAGGTAATGACACTGTAAGGTGTATAGCCATGAGTGCTACTGATGGACTAGTTAGGGGTATGGAGGCTGTAGATACAGGGGCTCCTATATCAGTTCCAGTTGGTAAGGAAACATTGGGTAGGGTATTCAATGTTTTAGGAGAGGCCATAGACCTAAAGCCTATGCCAGAGGGTGTTAGCCTTTCTCCTATACATAAGGAAGCGCCAGCCTATGATGAACTAGAAACAAAGGCAGAAATATTGGAAACAGGTATAAAGGTAGTTGACCTGCTTGCCCCTTACCTAAAGGGTGGTAAGATAGGCCTATTCGGTGGTGCAGGTGTTGGTAAGACAGTCCTAATTCAGGAGCTAATTAACAATATAGCCAGGCAACACGGTGGTATATCTGTATTCTCAGGTGTTGGAGAGAGAACAAGAGAGGGTAATGACCTATATGGTGAAATGACTGAGTCAGGAGTTATCAATAAGACTGCCATGGTATTCGGTCAGATGAATGAGCCACCAGGAGCAAGAATGAGGGTTGCCCTAACAGGTCTTACAATGGCTGAATACTTCAGAGACCAGGAAGGGCAGGATGTTCTTCTATTCATAGATAATATATTCAGATTTACTCAGGCGGGTTCTGAGGTGTCTGCCCTACTAGGACGTATGCCATCAGCCGTTGGTTACCAGCCAACATTGGCAACAGAGATGGGTGCCCTACAGGAAAGAATCACATCTACTAAGAAGGGATCAATCACATCAGTTCAGGCGGTATATGTACCGGCCGACGACTTGACTGACCCGGCGCCAGCGACAACATTCTCACACTTGGATGCCAAGACAGTATTATCTAGACAGATATCATCACTAGGTATATATCCAGCGGTTGACCCACTAGAGTCTACATCTAGAGTCCTGGATCCTAATATAGTTGGTAAGGAACACTACGATGTAGCAAGAGGTGTTCAGTCAATCCTACAGAGATATAGGGAGCTACAGGATATCATTGCTATCTTGGGTATGGACGAGTTATCAGAAGAAGATAAGGTAACTGTTGCTAGGGCTAGAAAGATACAGAGATTCTTGTCACAGCCATTTACGGTAGGTGAACAGTTTACTGGTATACCTGGTGTATATGTTCCAGTCAAGGAATCTATCAGGGGCTTCAAGGAAATACTTGAAGGTAAGCATGACGACCTACCAGAATCTGCCTTCTTATTTGTAGGTACGATTGAAGATGCAGTTAGAAAGGCGAAAGGAAGTGCTAACTAATGTTTAGTTTAAAAGTAGTAACTCCAGACAGCACTTTTTATGAAGACCAGGTAGATATGGCCATATTCAAAACTACGGTTGGAGATAGGGCTATACTAAAGGGCCATATACCGATTGTTGCAGGTATTAAGGAAGGCAAGCTAAGAATCAAAAAAGACGGGGGTCGCTTCAGGACAGCTGAAATAGGTAGGGGTTTTGTAACCGTGAATGCAGATACAGAGACAGTTATACTTATTGAATCTGCTACCTGGTGCGAAAATGAGGTTTAATAATGAAAATTAGACATTGGGTAGTTATTATTTTGTTTGTTCTACTAGCTACAGTCTTCGGACTATATGCAATGTCAAAAAAACATGATGCTAAGGTTCCGCTAGATGAAATCTATCCAGAGAACATAATAGCCAAGTACTATAGTTCATTAGATGAGAGAATGGGCAAGAATATACCCTTTCTAGTACTAAGTGAGAAGCCGTATTTAAGATGGGAACTATACAATGACAAGGGGGAGCCAGGTCATAGGATTACATCCCAGATGGTTAAAAATATAAAGAGTATGAAGATGGTTTCTAAAAGAGAACTGGATTATGAGGGTAAGCCAATCACCTTCCCAAGGAGGGATGGCAGTATAGAAACATTCCCACTAGAAGACACAGTCCTATACGAGGTTACATATAATATAAGTTATTTTAATACCAAGAAGGCAAAATATATGTATGGAGAATATGGTAATAAGGGCTATAAGGATACTGGTAAAAAGCTATACAAAAACAAAAAAGAAAAGGTGTGGCTAGTAAAAATAAAAGATGGAGCTTGGAGAATAGCTAAGTTTGAGCTAATTCCAGACTAAAAGATTGAAGTAACGCTGATTATGACGATTCTCCAAGTGGGAGTTTTGTCGTGTCAGCGTTTATTTTATATATTTTATGGAGGACTTGATGAAAGTAATAGAAACTCTGTTTCCAGTATTTTTTATGATGTTCCTAGGCATATTATCCAGGAGTAAAAAATGGATTAACTGGGACGAAAAAGAGGGGGCTAAAAAGATAGTATTTAAAATACTATTTCCAGCCCTGATATTTCACGTAATATTCGTATCTGACCTATCTGTTAATTTATTGAAGCAGATAGTATTTCTAGACATAGCCTGGATCCTAGTTTACTTAGTAGGAAGGTTTATGTCTAGATATATAGGCGAAAGATATAGGAAGCTAGTACCTTTCCTATTGATGACATGTGAGGGAGGAAATGTAGCCCTACCCCTATATATTACCTTGGTAGGATCAGCCTATGCCCTAAATATAGTAACCTTTGATGTGGCAGGTATAATTATTAATTTTGGACTAGTTCCAATATTGGTATCTAGACAGGTAAATACAGGCCAGGATTCAAAGGGTCTACTAAAGAATATTTTTACCAATTCTTTTGTGTTGGCTGTAATCTTGGGTGTATTGGCCAACCTCTTAGGCCTATATGGTATTATGGAATCTATAGAAGTGGTAAATCTATACAATAATACTATCAATGCTGTGTTGGCACCGATTACGGGAATAATCCTATTTACACTTGGCTATGACCTAAAGGTGGATTTATCTACCCTAAAGTCTCTACTATCACTTGTTGTGATTAGGTTAGTCTTATGTGGTTTGATAATAGGAGGTTTCTTCCTAGTATTCCCGAGCCTGATGGTCAATCCATATTTTAAGACAGCAGTATTGCTATACTTTATGTGCCCAACTGGTTTTCCAGTTCCACTTCAGTTGTCAGCCTTATGTGACGGCAAGGACCAGGAAAGCTTTATGTCGGCCTTTATATCAGTTTATATGTTTATAACACTGGTAGCCTATACATTAATAACAGTATTTAGGCCATTTTAGGGGAAGTATTTGTAGGTTTTAAAGGAATTAAAAGACCTTAGATCTTTTAGTAATCAGTATTAGAGAAAGTTAGAGGTAATATTATGAGTGAAATAAAGAGCCCATGGCCAGGTCCTAAGGGACTGATTCCGGTAACAAGTGGTAAGGCAGAGGATGCAAATGTACACAACAGGAACTACCTAGATAGTATCCTAGTCGAAATGAGGGTAATAGATTCAGTTGAGCCAGACCTATCAGTAGAGATCTTTGGAAGAAAGTATTCATCACCGATAATGATGCCTGCATTTTCCCACCTTAACAAGGTAGGCAAGGATGGAAAGAAGCCAATGGTTGAATATGCCAAGGCAGCCAAGGATATGGACCTATTAAACTGGGTAGGTATGGAGCCAGATGATGAATATGAAGAAATAAGCCAGGTTGGGGCAGATACAATCCGAATAATAAAGCCATTCGCTGATCACCAGATAATACTTGACCAGATAGATTTTGCCAAGAAGACAGGTGCGGTAGCGGTTGGTGTAGATATAGACCACGTTCCAGGAACTGATGGTAAGTATGATGTAGTTGATGGCTACCCTATGGGACCTGTAATGGAGGAGGACTTGAAAAAGTATGTAGACCATGCGGGCATACCATTTATAGCCAAGGGGGTCCTATCAGTTCAGGACGCACTCAAGGCTAGGGATGCTGGTTGTAAGGGAATAGTAGTTTCTCACCATCATGGAAGAATACCATTTGGTATACCACCAATTTTGGTACTTCCACAGATAGTAGATGCTTTAGAAGGTAGCGGTGTAACAATATTCTGTGACTGCTCTATGGATACGGGATATGATGCCTACAAGGCACTTGCACTAGGTGCCCACGCTGTATCAGTAGGAAGGGGTATACTAGCACCACTTCTTAAGGAAGGCAGGGATGGAGTAGTTACAAAGGTTGAAAGAATGAATGAGGAGTTATCAGAAATGATGATGTATACAGGCGTTAAGGATACAGATTCATTTGATGCAAGTGTATTGTATATATAGATAAGCCTACTATATAAAATATGATGAAAATTATTATATCTAAAAATAGTAGTTTATGGTATAACTCTTAGGGTAATATAGTATAATTGAGAATTTTAAAGATATAAATCTATAATTAAAATACTTATGTGTTGAGGATTGAAGTGAGATTATATCTGACCATTTATATTATATTTAAAAATATAGGGGAACTTATCTCTACAAGGTTAGGTATTTTTGTATTTCTAATCACTAATTAATGAAATAAGGAGTATAAATTTTATGATAAGATTGTCAAATAAATCTAAGAGCTTTACTATGGCTCTATTAATAATGCTAGGAGTTTTTACTAGCACATCGAGTGTACTCGCACTAGATTATACGGAAAAGAATTCATTGTCGAACCTGATTCAACTTGATTCAAGTGGTAATATAACATATTCCTCACCGGATAAAGTTGTTAATGATACCTACTGGGCAGACTTAGAGAAGGCTAGTATTTTGAGTAGGTATAGAATAGGACACGAACAATTTAATCCGAATAATGGTAAAACTATGACAAGAGTAGATTATGAGGATGTTATAGTTTATGGAGTACTACCACAATATATATTAAAGCCTAATGAAACGTCACTTAAAAAATTTGATATTGATTATTCAGGTGGCTTTGTGAGAAACATACCTAGCTCAGGAATAACAGAGTCAGAACTAGGTATGAAAATTATAGCAAAAGATCTTTTTTACCGTTATAGTTATCTAATTGGCAAGGATGCTGATTTGCCATACTCATACTATAGTAATAATAATATGAAGCCAACAGATGAGGTACCAGCGATTACGAATCCTTTTGGATTGAAGAAAACAGATGTCTTAAAGGAAGAGGAAGTTAAGGATCCAAGAAAAATAACTGTATATGGTGATATAAAGGAAAGTGGTGATTCAAACTCAAGTAAAATAGGTGAGTACAAGGTTGGGGACGAAATAAAGCTGGATTTTTCAGTAGATGCTTCAGCAATTAAACGCTACTTTATGAGTTATACCTTGTCTATGACTAAAGGAGACTTGTTTGATGTACTATACAGAATGATATATGATAATAAAAAGGGTATGATAGATTCCCAGTTAGTATATACACTAGATATTCCGAATGAGGTTGATTTAAGGGGTGCATCTGTAAGCCTAAATGGATTAGAAGATTTTGAGCTTGAAAAAAATGAAATTGAAGTTTCTGGCAGAAAGAAACTCCTAATAAGTCTTAGATTAAAGAAAGATGTTAGAGAAAAAGAAGAAGCTTGGAGAGACCTTATAAATAAGTTTAAGAAGATAGATATGGGTAAAATAAAGGTATCAGTTTCTGGCTTATTTGTTAATTCTAGTGCGCAAGCAGATACAAATATCAGTGTAAGAGGTAGCCTGGGTGGTTATTTAGACTGGGCAAGTTCAGATATTATCCTTACACCGCCACCAGTTAGTTCACCAATAGCAGAGCCATCAAAGGGTACTTATTATGTAGATGAAACCTATACTAGAATATATCTTCCCTTCGTAGCTAGACAGAGTGATTTTGGAAGAGATGCTGGAGCACCAAATGATAAACCTAACCTAATATCATATACCTTTAAGGTGAAGAAAGATCTATCTAGTACTGAAAAGCCAATACCTGGTAGGATAGATGGTAGGGATAGGATAGAAACTGCAATAAAGATTTCTAAAAATAGCTACGACAAGGCTAAGACTGTAATAGTAGTTAGGCATGACCTATTCCCAGACTCAATGACAGCTTCAGTATTGGCCAAGCTAAAGGATG
>ERZ773027.113-NODE-113-length-50657-cov-4.391585_pt1 | contig 50657 bp, 55 predicted proteins | sample MGYA00511032_ERZ773027 | MGnify/ENA primary metagenome ERZ773027 (study PRJEB29015, sample SAMEA2738138) | human oral metagenome | biome: human oral; feature: human-associated habitat; material: saliva | place: China | collected 2190 ... | reverse complement strand
TTGCAGCATAAACCAAAACAACGTTATTCACATGTACGAAATACTCCGCTTAGTCAATGAAATGTCGCCCTACCTGTTGTTAGGGTTCTTCGTTGCGGGATTGCTGCACGTCTTTGTCCCGGGTTCGCTGTACAGTCGCTACCTTTCGGGGGCCGACCTTCGTTCGGTGCTGCTGGCCGCGCTCTTCGGCATCCCGCTTCCGCTCTGTTCGTGCGGCGTGATCCCCACGGCGATGTCGCTGCGCAAAGAAGGGGCATCGAAAGGTGCCACGACTTCGTTTCTCATTGCGACCCCGCAAACGGGAGTCGACTCGATTTTGGCCACTTACTCCATTCTGGGGCTACCGTTTGCCATTCTGCGCCCCATCGCCGCGCTGGTGACTTCGGTGTTCGGCGGTTTGCTCGTCAACGCAGCAGATAAGGACCGCGAGAAGACTCCACAAACGGCCGACACCGACTGCGCCGACGGGGAAGTCTGCGCCCGACGAGAACCGGCCTACACCGGTTTCGTCGATCGGATGAAAGGCGCTTTGCGCTACGGCTTCGTCGACATGGTGCAAGACATCGGAAAGTGGCTCGTGATCGGTCTGGTCGTGGCGGGGTTGATCACCCTGTTTGTGCCCGACGACTTCTTCGTTCGCTTCGCCGACCGTCCGCTCTTGGCCTATGTTGTGGTGCTGCTCATCGCCATTCCGATGTATGTGTGCGCCACGGGTAGTATTCCGGTGGCTGCAGCGCTGATGCTCAAAGGGCTTTCGCCCGGCGCGGCCCTCGTCTTCCTCATGGCCGGTCCGGCATCGAACATGGCTTCGATTTTGGTGATTCGCCGTGTGATGGGCCAGCGCACCCTGTGGATTTATCTCTTGTCGCTCATGGTCGGTGCCATCGTTTTCGGTCTGGGTGTCGACTTCCTGCTGCCACGCGAACTCTTCACCTCGTTGCTCTCCCCCACCGACGCTTGCTGCCACATGAGTACGCCCTGGTGGCAATGGGCTTCGACCGTGGTGATGGGTGCGCTGCTGGTCTACGCCCTGGTGATCGCCCCGCTGTTGCACCGCCGAACTCCGGAAACGGTCGAAGCCGCAGCCGCCGAGAACGGAACGGCACCCCGTCGCTTCGTCGTGGAAGGCATGACCTGCCACCACTGCTGCACCCACGTGGAAAAAGCCTTGCAGAGTGTGCCGGGTGTGGCGCACGCCGAGGTGAGCTTGGAACGCGGTGAGGCGCTGGTGGAAGGCGACGCCACAGACGACGCACTGATACAAGCAGTGGCCGACATCGGCTACACGCTGCGACGCCCCTAAGATGAACACAATGAACACAACCGCTGCACCGCAAACGGTGCTCTACATAAAAAACATGGTGTGCGACCGCTGTCGCATGGCCGTGGAACAAATATTCCGTCGGAACGATTTGGCGTTTGACCACATCGAACTCGGAAAGGTGTATCTACACGAAACGCCGACCGCCGACCAACTCCCCCCCCTGCGCCACGATTTGGAGCAGGTGGGCTTTGAGCAGATCGACGACCAGCGTTCGGTGCTGGTCGAACAGATTCGAACGGCGGTGCTCGACTATGTGGGCGATCGCGCCCTGATGGAGAAATGGAAACTCTCGGCCTACCTATCCGACCGCTTGGCGAAAAGCTATACGCTCCTAAGTTCGGCCTTCTCGGCGGCGCGCGGCATGACGATCGAACGCTTCTTCATTCTGCAAAAGGTGGAACGCGCCAAAGAATTGCTGATTTACGACGAACTGACGATGTCGGAAATCGCATTTCGCCTCAACTATTCGAGTCCCGCCCACCTGAGCGGACAATTCAAACAGGTGACGGGACTTTCGCCTTCGGAATTCAAACGACTGGGCGGGACACGACACTCGCTCGACCAACTCTGATATCTCCCTTTCTCCACTCAATACTCCTTGCGATGGATCCCCAAACTCTCTATCTCGAACGCTACGAAAAGAATCTTACGGATCGGCTTTTGCACCTTTGCACCGAAATGGGTGCGCTGAACGGGCAACTGCTCGAGACTCCCGACCTCGAAACGGTGTGGGAGGCGGTGGCACAACCTTATGTGGCCGACGCGCTCCCCGAAATTCCCAAATATCCGACAGTGGCCATCGGCTGGATGGGTTTTGTGGGCATGGCGCTCGCCCACCTGTGGGAAACGGGCTGGGCGCCTTGTGCTCAACATCCCGAACGCATCTATCCGGCACTGCGCAACGCTCGGGGTTTCGACGCACTCGACGACCATATTCTCGACGATGTGCTCGGACTGGGCGAAGACGCAACGAAACGCCGCAGTTATGTTTCGCTCGTGCAGCGTTGCGCCGAAACGGCACTCGACGCGCTTCGCCACGAAGAGATCGAACCACAAAGTCCACTGGCGTTCCATGCGTATGTGCGCAGTTTGCACACGCTCTACCGCATCGGGGCGGCGCTCGAATTGCGCCGCTTGGGCTACCACTTTGAAAAAGTGGACTAACACGGCGGCGTCCAAAAGAAGTCTTTTTCGATAAAAAACACTATCTTTGCAACGCATGGATCAGCTTGAATTATGCGACCTGAGCATCGGACACGCTTCCCATTGTGTGGCCGAAGGGCTCAATGCGAAAGTGCCGGCGGGCGGGGTGACGATTCTCCTCGGGCGCAACGGCAGCGGAAAGACGACTTTGCTCCACAGCATGGGCGGTTTGCTGCCTCCACTTCGCGGCGAGATTCGGCTCGGCGGACAATCATTGTTCGACCTCTCTCCACAAGAGCGTGCTCGCCAAGTAGCACTTCTGCTCACCACGCGCCCCGCTGTGGGCAGCCTGACGGTGGAAGATGTGTTGACCACCGCGCGCCTTCCCCATCGCGGCATCGCCACCGCGCAACAAGACCGCGCGGCGATTGCCCAAGCGGCACAACGCTGCGGCATCGAGGCGCTGATGGCGCGGCCGCTCCACACGTTGAGCGACGGTCAGGCGCAATGGGTGATGCTGGCACGAGCGCTGGCGCAAGCAACGCCTTTGCTCTTGCTCGACGAACCCACCGCGCACCTCGATCCTCCCAACAAACGCGCGCTCTTTGCTCTCCTCTTTGCCGTGGCGCAGGAAACAGGACAAACGATCGTGGTTTCCACCCACGATTTGCTCCCAATCACGCAACAAGCCTCGGCATGGTGGCTCTTGCACGAAGAACTTTTGCACTGCGGCGCTCCACAGGAAGCCAACCTCCGCCGACGCATTGGCGACGCACTGGAAACGACCGTCTGAAATGCACTTCGCGCCTTATTATATTGCGCTCCACTCCTTATTATATATAGAACGTCTTTGCCCTACTTCATAAAATGATAGTCTGCATCGCCGAGAAACCCTCAGTAGCCGAAGATATCGCCAAGATCATCGGTGCCACGCAACGCCATCGGGTGGGGCGCAATGCCGGTTACTACGAAGGCAACGGCTATCAAGTGACGTGGACGTTCGGACATCTCTGCGAACTCAAAGATCCGGATCAATACACGCCCTATTGGAAAGCGTGGTCTCTATCGGCACTGCCGATGATTCCGGAACGCTTCGGCATCCGCTTGAAAGAGGGGGTGGAAGAACAGTTCGGGGTGATCTGCGACCTTTTCGGAAAAGCCGATCGCATCATCAACTGCGGCGATGCCGGCCAGGAAGGTGAACTCATTCAACGTTGGGTGATGCAAAAGGCTTCGGCACAATGCCCGGTGGATCGGCTGTGGATTTCGTCGATGACGGAAGAAGCCATCAAAGAAGGTTTCGCCCAACTGCGGCCGCAGGAAGAATATCGCGGACTGTACGAAGCCGGACTGTGTCGTGCCATCGGCGACTGGCTGCTGGGCATGAATGCCACTCGACTTTACACGCTGAAATTCGGCGATCGCAGTCGACGCGGCGCACAACCGCTGAGCATCGGACGCGTGCAAACCCCGACTTTGGCTCTCATCGTGCACCGGCAACAAGAGATTGAGCGCTTCGTGCCGGAACCCTATTGGGTGCTCTCCACCGTCTACCGCGACACGACTTTCACCGCGCGACTCGACAACAGCGAGGAAGACGAAGAAGCGAAAAACGGCGAACGATCCGAGAACAAGGGGGCGACGAAACGCGGTTTCACCGACCGCGCCGAAGCGGAAGCCGCGCTGCGTGCAATCGAAAACACGCCTTTCACGGTGACGGCGGTGACGAAGAAAAAAGGTAGCGAAGCTCCGCCGCGACTCTTTGACCTCACCGCCCTGCAAGTGGAGTGCAACCGCAAGTTTGGCTACGGGGCTGACCTCACGCTCGAGGTCGTACAACAACTTTATGAAGCCAAGCTCACCACCTATCCGCGCGTAGACACCACCTACCTTCCCGACGACATGTACGGGAAGAGCAAAACCATTCTCAACGGCTTGGCCGGTCTCTACGGCGATCTCCTCGCTCCGTTGCGCGGCGAGAAGTTGCGCAAATCGAAAAAGGTGTTCGACTCGTCGAAAGTGACGGATCACCATGCCATCATCCCCACCGGCGTTGCGCCGCATGCCCTCACCGACGTGCAACGTCGCGTCTACGACCTGATTGCGCGGCGATTTATCGCGGTCTTCTACCCCGATTGTCGTTTTGCCACCACCACTGTCGACGGCGAGGCCGCCGATGTGCCGTTTCGCGCCACCGGTAAAGTGATTCTCGACGAAGGTTGGCGCGCAGTGTTCCGCCGCGATACGACAAAAGAGGAAAGTTCCTCCACACGTTCGGACGAAGAACGCACGCTCCCCGATTTCACCAAAGGCGAAAGCGGCCCGCACACACCGACTCTCACGGCGAAAGAGACCACGCCCCCAAAACCCTTCACGGAAGCCACGCTGCTGCGCGCCATGGAAACGGCGGGTCGCACGGTGGACAACGAAGAACTGCGCGACGCGCTCAAAGAAAACGGCATCGGGCGTCCCTCCACCCGAGCGGCCATCATTCAAACACTGTTTCGTCGCGGCTACATTCGTCGACGCAACAAGAGTCTCGAAGCCACCCCCACCGGTGTGGAACTCATCGGCGTGATCAAGGAAGAACTCCTCAAAAGCGCTGAACTCACCGGACAGTGGGAAAACAAATTGCGACGCATCGAACACCACGACTATTCAGCCTCGCAATTCATCGCAGAACTCAAACAAATGGTCTGCGAACTCGTCGACACGGTGCTGCGCGATACCGATGCGCGCCGCGTCACCGCCTCGGCCGAACTACCCGCAAAACTCGCAGCGAAACAGGGAACAAACGCCTCTTCCTCAACTTCATCTCCATCGGCCGAGAAACCTAAACGCAAAGTGATTCGTGCCGGCAGCACCTGTCCGCAATGTGGCGAGGGCAAGGTGATCAAAGGCAACACGGCCTACGGCTGCTCTCGCTGGAAAGAAGGTTGCAACTGGCGCAAACCCTTCAAAAAATAACCCTTTTCCCCCTCACACGCTTATGCAACGCCTTTTCTCTCTCCTTATTATATGGCTTTCCGCCTGCTTCAGCCTGACGGCCTTTGCCGAAACCGCCGAAGACAGCGACAATGCTCCTATTGTCTACCCCCGCACCGTGGTTTACGAAAAGGGCACCGCGACTTGGTGTGGCTATTGCCCCGTCGGTAGTTATGTCTTCGACAAACTGAGCCAGCACCATCCCGAACAATTCATCGGTATCGCCGTACACAGCAACGACGAAATGACGACGCATACCTACAACGATTTGCGATTCAGAGCCTATCCTCAAGTACACATCGACAGAAATGTGCGCAATGCGTCCTTTTATCTTGAGGGTTTTGAAGAGCAATTCCTCACCGCGGCCGCTCGTCCCGCCGCGGCTTTGGTAGAAGCGAGTTTCAAGCGCACCGACGAGCGCAAATTTGAGTTGACCGTGCGCACCACCTACGGCAAAGATGCGCACAACTTAGATTTGCGCCTGGCCTATGTCGTGCTCGAAGACAGCGTCGGTCCTTATTTGCAAGCCAATTACTATTCGCTCAAAGACTTTCCTCAACGCGCTATCGCCATCGATCCTTCGAGCGAATTCTACAAATGGACGCAACTTCCCGGTCGCACACGCACCTATTTCAACGATGTGGCGCGCGAAATCTACCCCGACGCCTACGGTCTGCCCGGTAGTGTTCCCGCCACGCTCCAACGCGGCGTACCCCACACCTTCGTTTTCACCGATTGTTACCTGCCGAGCAGTGTCCGATCGTTTAAAAACGTCCACATCGCCGTCCTCCTCCTCGACAATCGCAGCGGGCGCATCGTCAATGCCGCCCATCTTACGAACCGCACCCTCACGGGGGTGAATGCACCCCGTCGTGCCGAGGTCGTGCCCACGCAAGCAGCGGGTGCCTCCCGTCGTTACGACCTCTCCGGTCGCGCCCTGCCTACCCCCATACGTGGACTAAACATCGAAAACGGGCAAAAAGTCTGGCGCTAAATGCCTGTTACGCTTGTCAGTTCGCCTGAAAAGGAGTACTTTTGCAGGCGTAAAACGGCGCCACTTCCCGCCTTTCGCATGGAATGGGCACCGCATCAGCTAAACTGAAACTCCAAATGGACGACTATCACGCGGAAACGAAACCTCATCGTCACGGATAGGAAGAGCATTCGACTTTCTTCCTATCCGGCTCCGTTCGCACCGAAGAAAGCTCGCTATGCTCACGTATTGGAACTACAAGCACGGGTTGCAAGCCCAAGAAAACTGGCAACCTAACTATTGGGTGCAAGCCACTTGCCCCACAGAAGAAGAGGAAAAATACCTCATCGACGAACTTCACATCCCCGATTACTTTCTCAACGACATCCGAGATAAAGATGAGCGTGCCCGCTATGACTACGATGAGGGCTGGATGCTCATCATTCTTCGCATACCCTACCAAAAAGAGGCACACAGTCGTACGCCCCACACCACCATTCCGCTCGGTGTGCTCCTCAATCGTGAAGTTTGCGTGAGCGTTTGCCACTTCGAAACCGATATGATGATCGATTTCGTCTCCTATCAGAAAAGACGCGGCTTGGGCTTCACCGACTCCGTCGACTTCGTCTTCCGCCTCTTCCTCTCGAGTGCCGTTTGGTACCTGAAACGCCTCAAACAAATCAGCACCATCATCGATAGTGCCAAGCGCGATTTGGATCGTCCGATCAACAACTCCGATCTCATCAACCTTTCGCGACTCCAAGACTCGCTCACGTACTTCGCCACTGCCATTCGCGGCAACGAGACCCTCCTTTCCAAACTGAAGTTCAAACTCCCCGTCGACGAACTCGACGCCGATATGATTGAAGACGTCAATATCGAGATGAGTCAGGCCCGTGAAACCACCAACATCTACGCCAACATTCTCGAATCGACCATCGAAACCTACGCTTCGATCATCAGCAACAACATGAACCAAACGATGAAAACGATGACCTCGGTGAGCATCATTCTCATGTTCCCCACGCTCATCGCCAGCATCTTCGGTATGAACTTGCTCAACGGCATGGAGCATTGGGTTTGGGGCTTCCCCCTGACCATCATCGCCTCCATCATCGTCACCTTCCTCTTCGTGTGGTTCTTCCGGCGCATTGGTTGGATTTAATGCTCCAAAGCACCTTTTCACAAGATAATAACGACAAAAATGACTTGCCGCCGATTTTTCTTCGCAGAAAACTTGGCGGTTTAGTTATTTTTGTCGTTATTTGCATACGAACGGTTGCAGCTGTTGGCTGCACCCCCACACCTTTCTTTACCTAACTCCTAACTCTGACACTCTCATGAGTGAACTCGACACCTCCCAGCTCGAAGTAGCTGCACAAGCCCTCGAAGGTAACGCCTCTGCTGCGCAAGCCCCTGTTTCGGAAAATACCACGGCGACCACCGACGTCCCCGTCGAAACCTCTGAAGCAGAAAACGCACCTTCCGAATCTACCGACAAGATCCCCACATCCACCACCAAAGCCGAAGTTCTTGCCCAGCTTCGCCGGTATGTGGAGCAGCCCGCAACGTCCGATCGTGCCGTTCTCGACCGCCTGCGCAACGTCTTCTATCGTCTGCACAACGACGAAATCCTCAAAGCTCGCGAAGCCTTTGTAGCCGAAGGCGGCAATGCCGAAGATTTCGTGCCCGCTGCCGATCCCGACGAACAAGAATACAAGCGTCTCGTGGCTTCGGTCAAAGAAGTGCGCGCCAAAGTTGCCGCAGAAGCGGAAGCAACCCGCCAAGCCAACCTGCAACGCAAGCTCGATATCATCGAGGAAATCAAACAAATGGTGGCGCAACCCGAAGACATCGACAAAAAGTACGATCGCTTCAAGGCCTTGCAAGCCGAATGGAAGGAAATTGGCAACATCCCCGCCGAGCAAGTCACCGAAACGTGGAAAAACTTCCACCACAACGTCGAGCAGTTCTATGATCTCCTGCGCATCAACCACGAAATGCGCGCCTACGATTTCAAAAAGAACCTCGAAATCAAAACGCGCCTTTGCGAATCGGCCGAAAAGCTCGCCGAAGACGAAGATGTGGTCGCCGCTTTCCACGCGCTGCAAAAGCTTCATCAGGAATTTCGCGAAACCGGCCCCGTAGCCAAAGAGCAGCGCGAAGAAATTTGGAACCGCTTCAAAGCCGCTTCCACCACCGTCAACAAGCGCCACCAAGACTTCTTCCTCGGCCGTAAGCAAGAAGAGGAAGAAAACCTCGCCAAGAAGACCAACCTCTGCGAACAAGTCGAGGCGCTCAACTTCGAATCCCTCTCCACCATGGCCGAATGGGATGCCATGTCCCAGCTCGTTATCGGCATGCAAAACGAGTGGAAAACCGTCGGCTTCACGCCTCGCAAGCAAAATCAGGCCATTTTCGAGCGCTTCCGCACCGCCTGCGATCGCTTCTTCACAGCCAAAGCCCACTATTTCCGCAGTCTGCGCGAAACACTCGCCGACAACCTCGCACAAAAGACCGCTTTGTGTCAACGCGCCGAGGAACTGAAGGACAGCACCGACTGGAGCAACACCACCAACGCCTTCGTTGCGCTCCAAGCCGAGTGGAAAAAGATCGGTCCCGTCGCCCACAAAGTGAGCGATGCCGTGTGGAAACGCTTCAACACCGCCTGCAACGCCTTCTTCGACCGCAAGAAAGAAGCCAACTCCGGCGTTCACGAAGAGGAACAAGCCAACCTCACCAAGAAACTCGACGTCATCGCCCGCCTCCAGCAGTTGGCCGACGAAGGCAGCGAGCAACTTCAACAAGCCGTCAAGGCCCTCCAAGCCGAATGGGCCGCCATCGGCCACGTCCCCTTCCGCAAAAAGGAAAAAATCTACCGCACCTACCGCACCCTCTGCGACAAAATCTACGAAACCGTGCACCGCGAAGCCGGTCGCCGTCGTGTATACAACATCGCCCGTCGTGCAGCGCAAAATGGTGGAAGTGAATTACAACGTCTCCAACGTGCCTACGAAACCAAGAAGGCCGAAATCCAAACTTACGAGACGAATCTCACCTTCCTCAACTCGAAATCCAAGGCCGGCAACTCCCTCGTTGCCGACATCGAGCGCCGCATTCAGATCCTCCGCAACGACCTCGAAATCATTGCCGAGAAGATCAAAGAGGTACAAGGATAATTTCTCTCCCAACCCGGGGAAAGCGTTGGGTGCAGTGAGCAGATCACCTCGAAGATAGGCAGCACCTATCCCCCAACTCACGCGTGATGCCGATGCACATCGGCCACGCGCCACACCACGAATGCCCGCCCAAAGAACAAATTCTTTTGGGCGGGCATTCTTTTTTACCTCATTTTCCTCCGCCCACGCCCACGCTCCGCCGAAAGGCCACGGGGGTGCCCTCGTCATCGACCACAAACGGCAAACAGCCCCCAATTTTCGGCAGTGTCGCCGCAACATTTGCGCCCTTCTCCCCCACTTCCGAAACATTGCGGGCACAACTCAATACTCATGAACAACTCATCTGCACAATCTCCCGTGGAACCCACTCCCCTTCACGAACGCATCCGAGAACTCGCCCGAAATCAATACCACGAAAAAGGGCTATTAAGCCTCTACGATCTCGCTGCGGCGCTCCGCCCCGACTTCCCTTCGGCCGATCTCAGCGAAACCACGCTGCAACAAGCTGTGTGCGAGGCCTACGAGCTCTACCGCGACAATGCGCTCCGCCCCCAAATTGTAGACAACACCTTCGAGCGCTCCGTTGTCGGTCAGGCAGACTTTCTCAACCGCCTGAGTCACTGCACACAACACGAAGTCAATGACCACATCGATTACACCAACTCGCTCGTTGTGGCCCACGGCGAGCGACTTTGCAGCAGCATCGATGACAATCTCGAGGATCGCGAGCCCGGCCAAAAAATTCCACGAGTATTCCGATCGTGTCTTCGATCACAGCTTCCAAACCCTCGTCGACGCCTACTACAGCCGCGGCAACTTGAAAGAACTCCGCCAAAAGCGCAATGAGAAGCTCGATGATTTGCACAAGGCCGAGCAATTCGTCAGCCAACACCGGGGCTCCATCGAGCACCATCGCACACAGGCCGGAGCACTCGACGAGAACCTCAAAGGCTTGCGCCGTTTCTACAAGCGAGCCAAGAGCGCGCGTCCCACTCGCTGGCCGGCCTTCTTCAACCTGCTCACGCTTGGCATCCACAATCACAACTACGAAGAGCGTTATCAGCAGTGGTATGAAGTGCACGGCGCCTTATACGAGGCTTATCGCGAGATGGAAGCCCAACACAAGGAACACCGCCGCGAGGTGAAAACCTACGGAAAAAAACTCGCCGTCGTAGAAAAAGAGAAGCTCAAATTCCAAGCGGAAGTGAATGGCATGAGTCTGCAAATACGCCGTGCCGAGCGCCAAGACCCGATCAATACGCCCGAAATTGCCGCGCACTTGGGCGACGTCGTCCGCCTGCTCCGCCTCGCTCGCGAGATCACGCAAACCTCACTCGACGAGCGACTGCTCAAAGCCACCGTGCCCTATCAGTTCAACCAGGTATCGATGCCCGCTCAAAGCCAACGTGCGCTCAGCCAACTGCAAGCAGAGCTGCAAAACAAGGCTGCCGAATCGGCTCTCGAGACACAAGCCATCGTCCAAGCCCGCCGCCAAGAACTTGCCGAAGCCAAAAATCCCCGACAAGCGCGCGCCATCGTCGAAGACATACGCGCCGAAAAACGCTACGAACAGTTGAACCAAGACTTGATGAACACGGCCGGTTCGGTGTGCAACGTCCTGTCGAGCTATCTGGCCCTCCGCCAGGTGCAGGCCGAATCCGTGGCACAACAACGCAAAATCGACCAAGACGCCCAACTGCTCCGCGGAGAGTTCAGTCGCCTCATGCGTGCCACCGACGAACGCAGCGCCGTCTTGCGACAAGTCTTTGCAAAAATCAACACCGCCGGCAACGAAGAGGAAGTGAAAAACGCTTTTCTTGCCCTTTCGGACGGCACCCTCCAACTCGACGAACGCGAACTCGACCGCTTTCTCCGCGGCAAAGGCGATCTCACCCTCTAAGGCCGCCCGCAAACGCGTCCCACCGGCGCAAAGACACAAAAATGCCTGCGCAACCTCACGTTGCGCAGGCACTTTTTTTGAGCCTAAGGGACAAATTCTACTTCACTGAGCGGACAAACTTGGCCACCAGATTGCCATTCTGTCCCACTTCGACGGCAAACGTCACGCGGTCGCCGCGCTGCACGTCACCTTCGGCCGTTTTGGTGAGGAAAAACACATTGTCCGGGAAACTCTCCTGCTTGATGAAGCCGTAGTCGCGCCCCACCGAAAGGACAACCCCCTCATACTCTTCCGCTTCGTGTTGCGACTCGCCGTCGCGCTGTCTATCTCGGCTGAACAAGATGTCTCCCTCTGGACTGTCGCATACCTGCACCATATCCATCGGATAGGTGGCTTCGTTCTTCAACGCATCGGAAGCCGAGGTATAGCGCACCCCGCCCCGGTCGTCCTGATATTCAAATTCCCAGAAGAGCAACATCACCCGAATGCCGAACGCGTTGAGTTTGCGCAGCAGCGGCAGATAGTCGCCGTCGCCCGCCAAAAGCACCACAAAGTCATAGTGCTTGTAGTACGACTGTTCGAGCGCCTCCAAGGCCAACCACACATCGATGCCCTTTTCCATTTCGTAAGAGCCGCGTTTCTTCAACGGCAGATAGTGCGTGGTCACACCCATACGGCTGAGCATATCGTCGAATGCGCGCTCGCCTTTCAGGGCATCGGCATCGGATTGGTGAGCTGAGCGGCGACCTTGAAAGAAATGCGCATCCACAATTTTACACATGCTCAATTCCTGCTCCGACAAGCCCTCGATGCGGGCAATCTCCTGCTTCACAAACGTATGCAGTCCATTGAAATCCAAAATGCCATGGCGGTCGTGCACGCGCTTATAATAATTGCGCACTTGGAATACATAACTACCATCATAAAATACACCGATTTTTCTAACACGATGATCCATAAAAAAATAATTCATTAGTCCCTACTTGGAATATAGCGGGCATCGGGAATCCCATACTCAATTAAAAAGGAAATACACGGCTTAGCGCCACGAAGCCCCGTCACCGTTCATTCGGCAACGAGGCTTCGCGCATCGCGGGCGGCACAGCCTGCGACGCTCGGCAACGACGCGCCTCAGAGGAGCGTCACGCGCCGTACGAGCTTACCGACCTTGACGATGTAAATACCGCGCTCGGCGCTGAGTGTGAACGTGCGATCGTCGCCTTCGACGCGATGCACAAAGACTTTCACCCCGGTGATGTTATAGACTTCCACCGTTTGTCCATCGGCGTTGGTCACGCGCAACTGATTGCCGCGCAGCGAGATCGAAACTTCAGACGGTGCCACCAATGCCGGCGACTCCGACGAGGGAGTAGCGGCAACCACATCGGCCGCGCGCAAAGCACCGACGCTCGAGAGAGCGACGACACAGAGCAGAGAAAACAGATAGCGTAGAAGTTGCTGCATAGACGAATGATTTAGACCGCAAATATAAGCATTCGACTGCATTATGCCAAATCTGCCGCGCGAAAAAAACTTTTCTTTCGCCGCCTCGCTCTCCTCCGCCGCAAAAGTGGTGGACTTTCGTTCGAAAGCAGTGGACTTTCGGCGAAAATAAACACAGCCCTTATTTCCAGGCGATTGCGCGAAGTTTGAGCGGTTTTACGCACACTTTCTTGTTTTTCGGTGTGCTTTTCGATGAATTATGAAGGAGGAGAATGCTTTGCCGGTGGGCGATGTCTAAGTGTGGACTGTTTTGCTCGCCTTATTTATGAGGTGAGCAAACCGTGCAATCGAAGGTTGCAAGCTAATGTTGCAAGCTATGCGGAAATGTTGCAAGCTAATGATGCAAGCTCTGACGAAAGGTTGCAAGCTAACAATGCAAGTTCAAAGGTAAGGGGCGGGGCAATGATGCTCCGCCCCTTACTATTACACTATGTGCTAAAACAATTCAGCGTGCGAACCAAAGCGAGAAAGCACGATAGTCTTCTCGCCCGACTTTTCCTCTTTGATCCAAATCAAAAGAGTGTCGCTTTCAACATGACATTCCATGTGTCCTACGTAGTTCCCTTTTAGCTTATGCGCACTAACTTTGGGAGGTAGTGGTTGCTCGTTAGCCAACAGTTCTACAATCTCAAAGAGTTTATTCAGCGTTTCCTTTTTATGTCTATATCGCTTAAGGTCTCGTTTGAATTGTACTGTTTGCTCTATTCTAATCATCAAGCACAGAATGGAGGAATGCTTCAAAGGAGGAGGTGTCGACGCGTCCTGCGCTGATGCCGTTCCGCGCGTCTTCGCACGCTTGGGCGGTGACCTCGTTGTAAGGGCGGTATCCCATGTTGTAACGTATCTTGTTAATGAAATTCCCGAATGTATTGCTTTTCTTTTGCTCGTCTTTTTCGACTTGCTCAAAGATTGAATCTGGTAGTAGTATTGTCGTGTTCATTTGCTTCTGTCTTTATATTTTTGCTCGATGACGGATCCGTGTCGTATTTCCTTGTCCTTTTATCAATTCTATATAGTACCCACCACAATCCTGCGAACCAAGATATTATGGTTGCAATCGATGTGCAGACGTAAGTTAGTACAACAGCTGTGTTCATTTGCGTGGTTTTATTTATTGAAGACAGAACCGAGGTACGCTTCAAAGAGTGTTTGCGGTCTGTCACGTCTTGCAGTCTTTGATCCTTCGTTAGTTAGTAGGTGATACAAGAAGATTAGACGTTCTTATCTCTTTACGTTTCGCTTTTTGACCACGAATAAAACATTTTCAATCTTCTTATCGAAGTAGTATATTGTTTCGATAGTACGTTGCCAATTAAACGTACTTCCGTAATACCCCATGTGTTCCTTCTTTTCTCCGTTAACTACAGACCTTGCTCTTTCTAAAGCAATGCCTTCTGCAAAAATTCTCAGTGTTCTCCACTCATCCTCAATTTCTTCTCTTGTTAGTGGGTTCCCCGATTCCTGTTTGGCTCGAATCGTGCTATCGGATTGCCACGCCATACGATAGAACTGGAGTTCGAGAACTGCTGGACCTACATAGTCCTTCCACTCGTGAATTTGCCTAATGAGTGGGAGCTGCTTTGAGCGCATCAGTGCATTTACCTTTTCCAGAGGAGTGAGTTCGGGGGTAGGTTCTTTTGTCTTCCTTTGTTCTTCTTCCTTGCTGCAACCTACGACTGCAAACGATACGACAAGAAGGATAAATGCGAATATAAATCTTTTCATTGTTAGAGGTATTATTGAGTGATGAATGAAATCTTACTTACGTCCCATCATTAGGTGAACGCGGTAAACGCCGCGAACGGACTCTTTGGGTATTTCAAACGGGGCATATCGTCGCTGGTCGGGGTTGAGCGAGGTGCAACGTATAAAGTTCGGGTCGTCGGATGGTTCGAGTGTCTTTAATACGATTCCGTTTGCGGTGTCGAGGACGTATTCGCGTCCCCATTCAATAAAGAGGGCGTGGTTAATTCGTTTGACGACCACGCGGCAGCCCTCGGGATAATCGGGTTCCATGCTTTTGCCCGAAACAGTTATCGCCATATCGGCATCTTTAATCGGGGAGTAGATCACCTCGCAATCGGGAAGAGATACGCCGAGGTTGTCGAATCCGTCGAGCGATCCCCCTTCGGCCGATAGTGGGAGCAAAGGTATGAGTTTTCCTTCGTTCTCTTCGCTTTCTTGTTTGCGCTGCTCTACGACGGGAGCATCGGTGGTGAGCATTTCGCCTTCACCGGTAAGCAACCAGCAAGCACTAATTGTGTCATCAAATGCATGGGCGAATCTTTTTAGAAATGATTCCGTAAGAAACCCCTCGTTACCATTGAGAGCCTTTGCTACGTTTGGGCGTGTCGCACCCATTTTTTCCGCAACGTCCTGCTGCTTTGATACTACCCCCTTGAATTTTAGGTAGTTATAGGCCTTGTTCAGTCTTTCTTTCGTGTCCGCACTCATGGCTTAAATGTTAAAAATGACACGTTGAGCACATTTTGTGCTTGATTTCTTTTTGATATAGCACACTTAGTGCTATCTTTGCACTCGTAAACGTAAGTAAGTTACGCCGCCGATAGTCAACCGCTTGATTATAAAGCAATGACAAGGCAAAGAATAACGCAAATATCCGCACTTTTCTCCACACAACAAAGGGAAACGCGGAAAAACAAGCATTCAAAAAGAAAGAAACAATGACAACCGTACTCGAACTCATCATCCATCAAACGATCTTCCGTCATTCAGAAGCCATGGACTCTCTCATCGACAACGTAAACAGAGATGAGCTTACTGAAGAGGAACTTTTCAATCTCAGTGAAAAACTGGACGCATCGGTAGACGTGGGTTTCGATATTTGGGAAATGCTCAATGACAAGGCCGCGGTTCTTGAAGCACTCGAACGTATGGAAGGTTGTACAGCTTATGCAAACAAGCTGATCGCCTTGCACGGCGAAGGTGAAGCAAAGGAAGCGGCAGAACGCTACTTCGAACATAGCGAAGGCTGGATCTAATCAACGGCCACGCGAACGCAAAACAAACATTCAAAAAGCAAGAAAATGGACAAGATGATTCAGAAACTCGTACAGAAGACGCTCAGCAGATACAATGAAGCGCACAAAGCACTCCAAGAGTTTGACTACGATTCGATTCCCGTTGAACTTCGCACCGAAGAGCGCAGCGCAGCTCGATACGGAGACGACGCGCTCCTCAAACTCTACAAGATGGAGGAAGACGGAACGCTCGAAGAGAATAAGGCTCTCGTCGCAAAACACTTGCGAGATCTCGAACACTACATCATCGCAGTAGAGAACATACAAATCGCCTTCGAACTCGGAACGATGAGCGAGGAGGAAATCAAGACGGAAGCGGAGAAGATAGGCGAAGGCCAGAAAGAAATCTTCGAGAGAATGTGGTGCGTGGACAGCGTAGAGGATGTGAACCTTCGCATCTACCTTCGGGAGATCAATCACGAACGCGTTACGCAAATTATTTGGCCATTGAATAGTCTTGTGGAGGACGGCGAGTTCGAGAGAGCAGAACGAACAATCAGACGACTGCGTTTCGGAATTGAGTTCACAAAGCTCTTGGCAAACGAAATTCTCTAATCGCCGCGCTGTGTGGGGGACGCGCTCCCCCGCACACCGGCACAACTTCAAACAAAGCACTACAATGAAACAGCTACTCGACACATTCGGCCGCTGGGGCTTCACCGGGCTGCTCGTCGCTCTCTTGGCGATTTCGGGCTTCTTGATTTTCTTCGATCTCGTCGGCGCCCCGCTCTTCGTTCAGGTCTTGCAAAAAATCGTGGGAGTTATTGGCGTATACTTGGCCATTTTTATCGGAAAGCAGGCTTGTTTTGCCGATTTGTTCCCTACTTCTGTGACGCGTTTTTTTGCCTACATGAGAGAGCACGCGAACACCGAAGACGAATAACACACACGGCGCGCCGCTCTTGGGATTGGTAAGAGTAAGAAATGAGAGCTTGTTGCTTCGGGCGGCGCGCCCCTTTTACACCTAAAATAATAAGACGTTATGGCTACATACGAAATCACCACACAGGTGGATATCGAAGATGTACTCTACAGCGTACCCTACTGCGACGAAGGGGACGTTCTCCTTGAGGCTCTCGAGAGTTTTGACCCCAATAACGTAGGCATCGCTTTGGGAGAGTTCTTCAGTTTACAAAACGAACGAGCGGCGAGAGTACTCGACTGCGTGGGATTCTTTGAAGAAGAGGACTTCCTGCTTCAGACTCTCGAGAGATTTGACATCAATAACGTAAACGCCGTTTTGCGCAAGTTCTTCGGAGCACAAAGAAGAGAGAAGCTCCCCGATTTCGTAGACGCTGAAAAGTTATGAACACAGACAATCGACAACCCGAATTTCCGTTTCGAATGAAAGAATCCCACCGGTCATACCGATTTAATGAGGGTTCCGACACCTGGGATTTCAATGTGGCCAGTCGTAAGTTTTCCGAATGTCTTCCGACAGTGCATAACATAGAGTGCGAGTACGAAAGAATAGAAGCCTACAAACATAGCGCGATTCCAGAGCGCAGAGATTTGTCTACGCTTGTTAGATGGGCTTTGTCGGCGAAATATTATTCCGCGTATGGGAACGTGGTGGAACGCTTCGTAGCTATAGTGGATTACCTCTGCTATGTAGCGGAGATTTACGAAAACAACGGGCGCGCCGCTCTCGTTACTATAGACCCTAAGCCTTACAAAATTATCGAGAATGAGCTGATAGTCCCTATTACGACGCGCTCTTTTTCTTAACACCTAAAACAATAAGAAGACATGAATACAATACAACTGAACGCCACGCTCGAGATTGAGGACATCGTCAACAGCGTGGAAGAGAACAAAGAAATAGACTTCCTCGGGAAACTGCTCGGCGCTTTTGACGATGCGAACGTGGAGGAAGCCTTTCGGATCTACATCGACAATCAGATAGCGAGAGGGAAGGACATCCCCGCGTATGTGAATCCCTCGAAGCTGTAAGCCATAGCGCGCCGCCGAATTGAGTTAGATATATAATTGAATCGTAAAGAAGTTAGTAGCCACAGGCGGCGCGCCCCCATACGTTTTTTTCATCTCACCATTTGAATGCTTCCCCGCGTCACGTCGCGATGATGCTGCGCGGGAATGGCGAGCACCGGTTGTGTAGGCGGTTACTTTTGACTGACTTTCATTTCTGCCCTCGGTGGTTCGACTCCACCGCTCGCCGCGATTTTTTGTTCATTAAAATCAGAGTTGAATTTTCCCGCGCCACGTTGTGACAACGCACGCGGACACGGCACGAAAGGTTGGCGATATCGTATGCTGCCAGTTCCACCTTCGCCTCGGGGTTCGATTCCCCGACGTGCCACAAAGTATTTTTCGATTCCATACTATCCCGGCTGTTGCCCGCTCGTGAGAGTAGACACAGCCACACGGCCACGGAGAGTGCAAAGCGTTGCATTTTCACACGGAAAGGGAGAGCGGCACATCTTGTAAATAGGTAGGCAACTCGTTCAATTCTCACTCTCCCTCGGCGGTTCGAATCCGCCCGTGGTCACTAACATGTGAAAGTGAATGAAGAAAGTAGACAAAAAGAAGCTCGCACAAGCATTCGCCAATCCCGACGAGTGCGTGGAGCTTGAAAAAATCAGCCGCGACGTCATTCGCAGCGTCGGCAAAGGGAGGACGATCCGTTTTATCCTCCCGACCCCCAAAGCCACCGAGAGCGCACGAGCATCCGTCAATTTTTTGCGCATCTTCGAAGACCTCCCGGTATTCGCCAGCGTCGACAACACGAAACGCTGGATCACGATAACACGATTATAAAAACTCACCCCGATATGGAACCGGTCATCATCGTAAGCCCCAAAGATTTGGAAGCCCTCGTGAAGAACGCCGTGGAGAAAGCCCTCGAAGCACGCGACCGACGAGAGGAGGAGGAAAGCGAACAAGTGTACGGCCTGCAAGGCATCGCCGATTTGTTCGGGTGCTCAAAGATTACGGCATTGAAATACAAACAGACGTTTCTCGCCCCTGCGGTGAAGCAAAGAGGGCGAAAGATTGTCACCGACGTAAAACAGGCGAAGCGCTTGTTCGCCCTACACGCCGATAAAAACTCCGCACTATGATATTCCCCGACGTAGCCATTCAAAACCAAACACTCACGCACGCTCTTATCGTCGTCCCCACGCCGAACCTTGCAGCGCGCACGGCGTTCATCAAACGTTTCAGCACCGACCGGCACGCGTGGTTCATTCGATCGAGCATTCAGAAACACGACGGTTCGGCACGCATTTACTTCCGCGTACCGGCGAGAACAGCAAAGGACACCATCGAGCGAATCGTCAGAACAGCCGAAGAGGCTTTCGTCGGAGCGTCGGTGTATGTTCAGCCGCTGACCCCCGAAGCATCGAAGCTCGGCCGATAACCTCATAAAACCACACACCATGCATTTCGAATACGACCGCGACAAACTTGTGGAAGTTGACATCAAGCACGGCACCTCAGACGAACTCTCCGCGCTGATCGAAATTCTCGAGGAGGACATCGAGGACGCACTGCACACGCCGCCTGCGGAACTTGCCCGCGATCCGTTCCTTCTCTACGGCGATACGGACGACGAGGACGAAGCACTCGACGAAGGGCGGCTCTTTGCCGGCCATGACGAAGCGATGAAGCTGTATCGCTATTTGGTCGGCCTGCACGAAAGAGCCACAGAAGCACTGGTCGCACGGGAAGCCTTCGAGGAAGAGTGTCGCTGTCTTCGCGCCGAGCAAGTGAACGACTACTCCGACCGCTGCTGCCCACAACCCATATACTACATATAAATGACAAACGGCGAATTTTCCGCCCTCCTTGCCCACCTCGCGAACTTCAACGCACTGCTTTTCCGCATCGCGATACGCGAACGCAAAGATCACAAAGACGTGATGCGAGAGTTTGAAGCCCTGCGACATCAGAAACTAAAAACCATAACCCATAAAAACAAATAGAATATGTCACTTATCAAATCTCCCTCCGAAATCACAGCCCCCGCCACTTGCAAGGTGCTTTTGTACGGCAAGGCCGGCACGGGCAAAACGACCCTCGCTCTTTCTGCTCCCGACCCGTTGCTCCTCGACTTCGACGGCGGCGTTTCGCGTGTGAACCGCGCACACCAAACGGACACGGTGCAGATCACTTCTTGGAACGACGTGAAAAATCTGTTCTACGCCACGGCGGAACTCGCTAAATATCGCACGATCGTCGTCGACACTATCGGCAAGATGATGGACTTCATCATTCGCCACGTCTGCGGAACGCAACAGCCGCAAATCAGACAATGGGGAACGATCAACGCCGAATTTAAGTGGTTCACCTCGGCGATTACAAGCCTCGGCAAGCACGTCATCTTCGTAGCGCACCAAGACACACGAAAGGAAGGCGAAGAAACTGTTTATATCCCCGCTCTTCGCGAAAAGAACTACAACGACATCGTAACGGATCTTGACCTGATGGGCTTTGTCGAAATGCGCAGCGACAAGGGCACTCCGATTCGCACCGTCACTTTCGACCCGACGGCACGCAACGACGGAAAGAACACGTGCAACCTTCCGCCCGTTATCAACGTCCCCGTGATTCTCAACCTCGAAGGAGAAACAATCGCTGCCAACGACTTTGCAAGCCGTGAGATCGTAGGCGCATTCATCGCTCGCCGACAAACGGACGTTGCGGCATCGAAGGAGTACAACGAAGCCCTCGAAGCCCTCAAAGAAGACGTGGCACTGCTCACCGATGCACAAAGCGCCAACGACTTTGTGAGCCGCATAGACGGCTACAAGAAGCACGGCGCGTCGCTTGTGTTCAAAGCAAAGGAGCTTTTCCGAGCCAAGGTGAAAGACTTGCAGCTCGTTTACGACAAAGAAACGAAGACCTATTCCGACGCTACCGCATAAGCCCTTTCTTTTTATTGTTGATGACCGGGGCGGCTGATCGCCCAACGAAAGGCCGCCCCACTTTTATCCACACGAACGAATGATTAAATACAAGATATACCCGACGCTCTTGGACGCGTATTGGCGCTACAAGCATGCGTTCGCAGTTTGGGAGTCGTACTACGGATTTAGCGAAGACCCGAAACACAATCCCGAGGAGTTCGAGCAGAAATGCTTTGAGGAACTCATCGACAAGATCAACCGCAAACCACTCGAAGATAGCACCGCCGCCGATAGGGGCACATGTTTCAACGAGATAATCGACAGTATCGTTACCGGCCGCCCCTCGGAGCGCCTTCACGTAGAGCGCACGAAGGTAGAGACGAAAGAAGGCGCGGTGCTCTTCTACGACGCGGCAATGATCCGAACGAACGACGCGGGCGAACGAACGATCGACGAAAGGAAATACCGATTCCCCGCAGATTTCTGCCGACGCATCGCCGCCCCTTACAAAGCAGCCGAAGCCATTCCCCAGCAGTACCTCGAAGGCGTGGTGCAGCTCCCCGAAGGCGACGTTTATTTGTACGGCTTTGCGGACTACATCACCCCGACGGGCATCGTCGATTTGAAACTCACGGGGCGTTTTACGGTCGGGAAGTTTCGCCACAACTGGCAGCACGTCGTTTATCCCTATCTGTCGGCGAAGATGGGCGCACCGCTTACCCGATTCACCTATGACGTGATCCACGCCGTGCCGAGCAAACGAAACGCAGCCGATGCCCCCGAATGCTACAACACGCTGGAGCGTTATACGGAGATTTACAACTTCGACCCGATCGAAGACGGCCGCCGTTTGGAATTGGAACTTTCTGAGTTCGTCGCCTTTCTCGAAGCGAACCGCGAACGCATCACAGACAAGAAGATTTTTGCACTCGACCAATAAAACCACACACTGATATGGATCTGCAAGGAACACTCTACGAGATCAGCCCGACCGAAACGCGCACATTCACGGGCAGCGACGGGCAACCGCGAGAATATACCTTTTGTGAGGTCGTTGTCGATTGCTCGGAATACAACAAGATGACAGGCGAACGCTACGAGAACCTCGTTCCCGTGTTGTTCAGCGGAAAGGCGCTCGACGCGTTGCGAAACATTGTCCCCGGCTCTCGCGTCAAAGTAGCGATGCACCCGAAGGGCGGAAGTTTCACACCGCCAGAAGGCGGAAGCCCACGGCGATACGTTCGGCTGAAGGCTTGGAACATCGAAGTGACAGCCGCGCCGCCACAAGCGCCCACAACGCCCGCGCCTCCTCTCCCATCGGCACAAGTGTCTCCGGCACATCAGCCGCACACTCCTCCGACGTTTGCCTCGCAAGACAGCGACCCTCTCCCGTTCTAAACCGACAGAGATATGAAACGAACGCTCGTACTTGATGCTCTCGTTGAATTTCCTACAGCTAAACCGCGTTGCACAATATCTAAAACTGATTTGTCGAAGGCAATTAACTACCTAAGACAAGCAGGAATTTTCTACGAACTGCACTCGGAGCGAATACAAGACCGAGACCACGCCCGATTGCTCCGCAACCTCGCAAGGAAGTTCGAAGCGATGCGCCGAAAAACATTTCCCCAATGTTCAGATACACCCTCGAATTAACTCAATACAACCGTCACGACGAACAAAACTTTGTTCCGCTGCGGCTCTTTCTCGAAACCTCGCCCGTCGGAGAATACGTTTGCACGGTGCAACGGAAGCAACGCCGACGGACAACACCGCAAAACAAATATCTCTGGGGCATTGTTTACCCGATGCTTTTAACGGGTTTGCAGCAGGCGGGATGGGAGTTCACGAACTGCGAACAAGTACACCAATTTTTCAAGCAGCAAGTGGCCGGCGAACACATCGTCAACTACAAAACGGGCGAAGTCGTGACACTCCCCAACTCGACGGCCGCAATGACGACGCAAGAATTTGAAACCTACATCGACCGCCTGCGCAATTACTCCGCACAATATCTCAACATCGAAATCCCCGAACCACAAAACGAAACACTACAATGAAATACTACGAATGTAAGACCAATGTCGAAAAGGTCAATGAAGAAGGCCATAAGGTCGGAAATCGTTTCTCCTACCTCGTGCAGGCCGACAGCTGTACGCGCGCCGAGCAGTTGGTAAAGGCCGAATACGAGAACGCCGCCGCGCTGGTAAGCGTTACGGACGTAGTCGGCCGAAAGTTCAACGAACTGATCACCGACAAGTGCGACGCCCCCGAATTGAAGTATTACAAAATAGTCTACACGATCACCACGCTGGACGATCGCAGAGGTCTTGAAATCGACAAGAAAGAAGCCGCGCTCGTGGCCGCCGAAAAGCTGACCGACGCAACGGCCTTACTCTTTGAAAAGTTCGACAAGTCAATGCACAAGCCCGTACTCCTTTCGGTCGTTGAAACGCCGATCATCGAGTTCATCAAAGACACGAACGAAGAAACGCCCGCCGCTTAATGCAAGATCCCGAACACCGACTCCAATGCGCCTGCGTCCGTTGGTTCAGATACCAATACCCGCAACTCTCCTCGCTCCTCTTTGCCGTCCCGAACGGTGGACGAAGAGACCCCGTGACGGGTGCTCGACTGAAAGCCGAGGGCGTGGTCGCAGGAGTTTCGGATCTTATTCTTTTGCTCCCCTCTGACAAGCACCACGCGCTTTGCATTGAGATGAAGACCCCGAAGGGTCGGCAAAGCCCCTCGCAAAAGGAATGGCAGCAGCAGGTGGAGCGATACGGGTACAGATACGAAGTGATCCGCGACTTCTTAGAATTTGAGAAGCTCGTCAAATCCTACCTACACCACCAAACCACACAATGAACACATAGTCATGGCACGCCCGACAAAAAAAGGGCTGGACTACTTTCCACACGACACGCACACCGATCAAGATACCGCGCTCGCACTCGTCGAAGCGGAGTTCGGATTAGAAGCGTACGCCGTGTATTTCAAACTTCTCGAGTTCATCTACTCGCAAGGGTACGCAATCCCATGGGGTTCCGATGAGTGTCTATTATTCGCAAAGCGTATAGGTGCCTTCGGCGTTTCATCGAGGATTTCAGAAATCGTAAAGGGGTTGGTTAGACGTTCTCTCTTCGATGAGGGGGTTTTTAACTCGTTCCGGATGCTGACATCGGCAAGCATACAAGTCCGATGGCTGGAGGCCAAGCGCAAGAAGGTAGAGGACATCGAAAAGAACTTCCGATTAGTTCCAGACAATCGGACAGCCCCCGAAGTATCCACGCCCGAAAATAGCGTTAATACAACCGGAAAAGAGGTTTTTGCAGAAGAAACTGGGGTTTTTGCAGCGAAAACCCAAGTTATTGCAGAAATAACGCCACAAAGTAAAGTAAAGGAAAGAAAAGAAGATACTACTACTTCTCCTATCGTAGAAGTAGTACGTCCGAAATCGGACGTGCAGCCGTCGGGAGGAGAGGAGAAAAACGGAAAATCAAAGAAGGGGGATTTAGACCTCGAAGCCTTCGCCAGATTCTTCAACCAGACAATGGACGAGCACGGCGCGCAGATTCCGCGCATAAGAACAATCACTCGGGACAGCAAGCGAGCAAAGATGCTATTTGCACGCCTTCGCGAGTACAGCAAGGAAGATCTCGCAGAAGCGGTGAGAAAGGCCGCAAAATCAGATTTCCTCAATGGCAGTGGGGATAAGGCCTTCGTAGCAAGTTTCGATTGGATCTTTGCCCCAAGGATGTTCCCTCGGGTATTAGAGGGGAATTACGACAACCGAACGCCGAAATCATCAAGTTTGACAACCTATGGCACAACCGCAAAATCTGTCGACGATAATAGAGCGCGGCAACGCGAACGCGGCGATTATTTCGACAACATGCTCGAACGCCTTACCCACGGCAACGACTAAAGCTCGCGAATACATCACGGAGAAATACCCCTCCTCCATTCAGCCGCTGTGCGCTGCGCAGCCCTTGCGCTGCTACTTGGGAAACGCACCGACATTAAAGCGAGTAGGCCGCGAATGTGGCGACGAGTTCGTCGTGGCGTGGCTCTGCAAGCAGATTCACGAGTATGTAAAGACGCTTTCGACGGCCGACCAATTCACCGTGCCCGAAATCCAAAACCTCGCACTCGTGATTTATTCGGCTTACCCTTCGCTGAACCTCGCCGAAGTGATGCTCTTCTTCTCGCGTCTTACCGCCGGTATTTACGGCATTGTGGGATACAGCAACGCGCGCGGCGAGAACATTACGGCAAGGATTCGCCAATTCCTCGAAGACCGCCGCCGCGAAATTGAGCGATACGAAAGGGAGTGCGAACGAATGGAACGCGCCGCGGAAGACGAGCGCCGCCGCAAATACGCCGTCAGCCACCAAGAGTACAAACGCCTGCTTGCCGCGTTCGCCGCAGAGCGTTTCGGGGGCGACGAGGACAAAGCGCAGGAGTATCTCGCCGCACACCCCGAAGAATTTCGAAACTACGCCCACAGCGCGTTGGAAGATACGCGAGCATAAGAATATCAAAACAACAAAGAAACGTCGGCAGGAGCGAAATAAACACGCAAAGCAAGAAGGTTTGGCGCGTATTTGGATTCTAATATTCAAAAGCCCGACGAATAAGAACAAAAACACATCAGTATGAGCAAACGAAACAACAGAAAAACCGAATCCGCACTTATGCGAGCATATAGAAAGCCCTCGCTGTGGCAACGTGTCCGCGATTGGTTCTTTCCGTTCAACATCAAGTAATCTTCAATAGAAATGAGAGATATTTTGTTTAGAGCCCGAGACTGCCACGGAAATTGGCGCTATGGCAATTTATGCCATTACATAGATGGTACTGGCCCTAAGTGGCTCGAGGATAAAGGATTCTATGTTATCAGAGAGAGGGAATTTGATATTGAAGAAAGTGAATTCGTGGTTTTCCCCGAAACCATAGGGCAGCTCGTTTGGAAATCGAGCGATGGTTCCCACGAAGTATGGGAAGGGGATATAATTGAGTGTCGACTCTTTGGAGTTTGCCCCAGCATTTGCATGGCGGTTTGGGATATAAACTCCTTATCCTTTCGTCTTCGCTGGTCTGGATTGGTACAGTACAGCTCAAAATATTCCTTCGTTGACTTCTTGGGAAACTTGTTTGCTGAATGGGAAGGTGTAGTTATTGGCAACATCCACGACAATCCTCGTCTTTTTAATGAATACAAGAAGAAGGCCGAAGCCTTCAAAGAGACAGAATCGTAAAAACATCACTATGCAAGTAATCAAATTCCGAGGCCGCTCCATCGCCGACGGCTCAATCGTTTACGGCGGCGTGTTGCAGTACGCCACCGCGTCCTACATCATTCAACCCGACACACGCCACGCCGACGGCGCACCGCGCTGCATTGAGGTGCACCCCGATTCGGTCGCGCAATACATCGGCGTGAAAACGACGGACGGCGAAGAGATTTACACCGGCGACGAGGTGAGCCACTACGATATGAACAACGATGAGACTCGCCGAGGCATCGTACGATACGATGAAGAAACAGCGGCTTTCTACGTTGCCGGCGTCCTTCAAATCCCCGTGTACTTTGAGTCCCATTTCGAATACAAACTAATTTCAAAATAATGACAGCAACAGAATACGAACAACAAGCCCACCGCACCATTGCCGGCCACGCGGCAGAGAACATTACCTATCTTAGTTTTGGTTTGATGGCTGAGGCCGGTGAAGTGGCGGACAAGATAGCAAAGGCCGTGCGCCGCGGGGAAATCTCGATTAACAACGACGAAATCATCATCAAGCGCGGATCGGGCGAAGAACTCACTCGAAACATCGCACACGAACTCGGCGACGTGCTTTGGTTCGTTGCAATGATGGCACGCCGTCTCGGCTTCAGCCTTGAAGAAGTGATGCGTCTCAATCTCGACAAACTCGCCGACCGACAAAACCGCGGCGTGATTATCGGGGACGGCGATAAACGGTGAGTACGCAGTTACGACGCAGTTACATAGAAATCACACAGAAGAGCCCCGCGAATGCGGCAAAGTCATGTTCGCGGGGACTCTCACAGTTACATCCCGATTACATGAAACAATACATCGACCTACTCGACCACATCGTCAAGAACGGCGTGCACAAAGACGACCGAACGGGCACAGGAACGCGCTCCGTGTTCGGCTATCAAATGCGATTCAATCTCGCAAACGGATTCCCATTGCTCACCACGAAGAAACTGCACTTCAAAAGCATTGTCTACGAGTTGCTGTGGTTCATTCGCGGAGACACGTACATCGACTACCTACACGAGCACGACGTGCACATTTGGGACGAATGGGCGGACGAGTGCGGAAGACTCGGCGAAATTTACGGCTATCAGTGGCGCAAGTGGCCTACTTCATACGGTGGGCATATTGACCAACTCGACCGCGTTGTGCGCGAGATCAAGACGAACCCCAACAGCCGCCGACTCGTAGTGAGCGCGTGGAATGTCGAATCGTTGGATAGAATGGCACTCCCTCCGTGCCACCTCCTTTTTCAGTTCTACGTATCGGAAGGCCGTCTCTCGTTGCAACTCTACCAGCGAAGTGCCGACGTGTTCCTCGGCTTGCCTTTCAATATCGCATCCTACGCGCTCCTCACGCACATGGTGGCGCAGATTTGCGACCTCGAAGTCGGCGATCTCATTATATCGATCGGAGACGCGCATCTCTACGTCGACCACATCGAGCAGGCGAACTTACAGCGTCACCGCACACCGCGTTTCCGTCCCACGTTGCGACTCAACCCCGAAGTGCGCGACCTCTATGCCTTTCGATTCGAGGACATCACACTCGAAGGCTACAACCCGCACCCACACATCAAGGCGAGAGTATCAGTTTAGCAAGCGTTTGCCCCTCATTTCGGGGGCAACGCTTTGCGCGTTACACACCAAATTGACACTGAGTGTCACAGATGAAAGTTTTTTTGTACCTTTGTCGGAACACAACACAGAACTATGGAACTAACAGAAATGCCACTCTCGCAGTTGAGCGAGAATGTGTCTAATCCCCGTACAATTACAGATACGAAACTTGAAAGGCTCGTCGAGTCGATTCTTGTCTTTCCGCGAATGCTTTCTCTTCGCCCTATCGTTGTCGACGAGAACAACGTGATTTTGGGCGGCAATATGCGTTTCCGCGCGCTTTCTCGCATCTCTTCGATGAAGTTCCCGACGTTGAAGAAGACGCTGTCGGGGAGTGCCACGTTCACAAAGAAGACGGAGTTTGAGCGTGAGCGGTTGCTGGACTATTGGCGCGCGTGGTTGCATTCCCCCGTCGCTCCCGTGTCCACTGCCGCGTCTTTATCTTCCGAGGAGCGACGCGAGTTTATCATCAAGGACAACGTCGGTTTCGGTCAGTGGGACACAGATGCACTCTCGGACGATTGGTCGGATATTGATTTCGACGAATGGGGGCTGGATGGCCTTTGGGAAAACGAAGAGGAAGAATTAGGAACGTCCGAACGCGTAAAAGACGACGGTGCGGAAAACGGATCTCTCTACGATCGATTTATCATCCCTCCGTTTTCAATCCTCGATACACGCAAAGGGTATTGGCAGGCGAGGAAGAAAGTTTGGCGCGCACTGATCGGGGATATGGGCGAGAGCCGAAATGATCTTCACCTATCAAGAAACACATTTAAATACAAAGAAATCTACATGCGATCTAAGAAGCATCGCAAAGAACTTGGTATCACCTTTCAAGAGTACTTAGATAAGTATGTTTCCGACGAAGAGAAAAAACGAGCAGAAGAAGGGATAACTGCTGCCGGGGTCTCCCTTTTTGACCCCGTTTTGTCTGAGGTTATATGTCGTTGGTTTACTCCGCACAAGAAGGCAAAAATCTTCGATTGTTTTGCAGGCGACACACAAAAGGGATTGGTTTTTGGTAAGTGTGGGTATTCGTTTACGGGTATCGAACTACGAAAAGAGCAAGTCGACATCAATCGAAAGGCACTCGAAAACTTGAATATCCCGGTCGAGTACATTTGTGACGACGGCCAAAACGTGGCGCAACATATCGAAGCCGAAAGTCAAGATCTTCTCTTTTCTTGTCCGCCGTATTTTGATATTGAAAAATACAGTGATCTCGAAAACGACGCAAGTAATCAAAAAACGTACGATGATTTTATAGGTATTCTCCGAAACGCTTTTACCTCCGCTATCGGCTGTTTGAAAAACAATCGTTTCGCCGTTGTCGTGGTAGGAGACGTGCGCGACAAGAGAACAGGGAGATATTATGATTTCCCAGGAGGCATAAAGCATATCTTCCGCCAAGGAGGAATGACGTTCTATAATGAAATGATCCTTGTTGAGTCATTGGCATCCGCCGCCATTCGTGCTCGTGGTCACATGGCCTCGAGGAAGACGGTTAAATGCCACCAAAATGTCCTCGTCTTCTACAAGGGAAATCCTCGCGAGATCACAAAGCATTTCCCTCCCATCGAGTTGAGTAAAGATGAGGAGAAAGCATTGGACAACCTCATTGCACAAACAACAGCCGTCGAAGACGACTAATCCCCCTAACAACACAAAACTATAAATCACGACTATGAGCTTACCCCAAGACCGCCGAAGACGGCAACTTAAAACCGCACGGCTCGACATCATTGCAGAACTATACAAACGAGGATACAGCCTGCGAAAAATCACAGAAGAGGTGAAACGACGACTCAACATTCCGAAGCTCGCCGTATCGACTACATACAACGACGTGCAGACGCTGCTCAAAGAGTGGAGAGAAAGCCGTATCGAAAACATCGACCAAGCACTGCAACTCGAACTCGAACGCATCGACGACACCACGGCCGAACTTTGGGAGCAGTGGGACAAGTCGAAAGAAGAAGCACAAAAGACCACCACCACACGAAGCGGACGGATCAAAGGGAAGGGAGGTTCGGGCATCGAAACCGACGCCGTTTCTGAAAGCCGAACCAACGTCGGAGGACTCGGAAACCCTGCCTACATCGCCGAAATTCGACAGCAGCTCATCGAACGACGAAAACTCCTCGGCTTGTACGCCCCCGAAGCGCGACAAGTCAAAGGCGAAGTCACCGTGCATCGCCCGCCGTGCGAAATGACCACCGAGGAACTCGAAGCCGAACTCAAGGCCTTAAGACTAATGTGATGAATGGGATACGAAAGATCCTACAAAGCAGAGAGAACCTACAAAGTCGATAGATCCTACAAAGTCGATAGAACCTACGAGGTCGATCAAGCCGAACATGCGAAAAGAGCCTTTTGCGTCGCACGGGAACTTGATCGGCGAAAGGCTGTGGTGTCTTTCCCCCATTTCCTCGACTACACCGACCCGAACTACTCGCGACAATGGTTTCACACGCTCATCGCCGAGAAATGCCAAGATCTCCTGCTCGGAAGACTCGCGACTGACCGCCTTATGGTCTTCGTCCCACCTCAGCATGGGAAGTCGGAGATCGTATCTCGCAAGTTCCCGGCGTGGGCTTTGGGCTACAATCCGAAGCTGAAAATCGTGGGCACGTCCTACGCGGCAAATCTCGCACAAGGCTTTTCGCGTTCGATACAGCGCACGATCGACAGTCCCGAATACAAGGAGGTGTTCCCCTGCACGTTCCTCAATTCGCAAAACGTGTCGACCGACGCAAGGCGCGGCTATCTGCGCAACATCGACATCTTCGAGACCGTCGGGCACGGGGGCTTTTATCGCGCCGTCGGCGTGGGGGGCGGTTTGACGGGTACGCCCGTCGACCTCGGCATCATCGACGACCCCGTGAAAGACGCACTCGAAGCCGCGTCGCAGACGTATCGCGACCGCGTGTGGGAGTGGTACACCGACGTTTTCCTCACGCGTCTGCACAACAACTCGAAGCAGTGTTTGATTATGACGCGCTGGCACGAAGACGACCTCGCCGGGCGTCTGCTGCGCACCGAGCCCGAGAAGTGGACGGTGATCCGCATTCCCGCCATTCGCGAAGATATGGACTTCGCCGACGACCCGCGAAAAATCGGCGAGGCCTTGTGGGAGGAGAAGCACAGTGTCGAGCGTCTGCGCGAAGCCGAGCAGCGCGCTCCTCGTCCCTTTGCCGCGCTCTATCAACAGCGACCCTCGGTCGAAGGCGGCAACATCATCAAGCGCGAATGGTTCGGCACGATCTCACAAGCCGATTTTGCGCGCATTGCGAAGAAAACCGCCCCGGTGTTCTTCATCGACACGGCCTACACGGACAAGACGACGAACGACCCGACGGGTATTATCGCCACCTGCAAGGTGGGCAACGACCTCTACATCACCCACGGCCAAAAAGTGCACATGAAGTTCCCCGACCTCCTGCGCTTTATCCCCTCCTATGTGGAGACGCACGGCTACACGTCGCGCAGTTCGATTCGCATCGAGCCGAAGGCAAACGGCCTTTCGGTCATCGATCAGTTGAAAGAGTCTACAGGTTTGAACGTGACGAAAACCCCGACCCCGAAGGAAAGCAAGGAAACGCGCTTAAACGCCGTCTCGCCGATTGTGGAGTGCGGCCGCGTTATTCTCGTCGACGGCGTGTGGACGGAGGGTTTCATCGAGGAGGTTTGCGGTTTTCCCTCGAAGCCGCACGACGAATATGTGGACGTGTTGTGCTATGCCATCGGGCATCACCTCGGCCACTCAAGCCGCGCAATCGACCGCGAGAGCATTGCGCGCATGGTATTCTAAAAACAGCATAGTTTTATATTGTGAAGCCCTCTTTCGTCGGGAGACGCGAGTGGGCAAAAGGCCGCGGAAAGCCGTGCACCGGCATTCGCTCGGAAGGGGCGACGCATCCCGAAGCGGTTCGATTCCGCTCGCGGCCGCGCATTTTGATCAAAAACAAGGGACGTTTCGCTCAAAAGTTGGGGCGTTTCGTCCGAAAGTTCCCAAGATTTCAAACACAGAAACTATGGATATTCGCGAAATCCTCAACTCTTCGATGACAGAAGACGAAAAAATCGCCGCTCTGAGTGAAAAGCTGCTCAACATTCCACCCTGGAGCGGCCCTCTCGGACTGGTCAGTGCCTACGACCCGAACCTTCACCCCGTGGCCGACAAAAGGCTTTATCCCGACATCATGACGGAACACGGCGTACAGCCCGTTACGCGCATCACACTCGACTTCCAGCGGCTCGCCGTTCGCCGTATGGCCGAATTGGTGTGCGGCATTCCGGTGAAACGCGTGTACAAGCCGACGAACGACAAGGAGAAGGAGGTGGCGGCGTTCATCGAATCGGTATACGAGCGCAACCGCATCGACTCTTTGAACATCGAACGCTGCAATCTCCTCTTCTCCTGCTGCGAGGTGCTCACGCTGTGGTATGCCATCGAAGATCCCAACACGGCCTATGGGGTAAGAAGCCCGATCAAACTGCGGGCAAAGAATTTCGCCCCCTCGCTGGGCGATCGGCTCTTTCCTTACTTTGACGAATACGGCGACATGGCGGCAATGAGCGTTTCTTTCACCCGAAGGAAGGGGCGCGAGAATGTGCAGTATTTCGAGACGTTCACGGCCGACCGACACATTCGCTGGAGCAACTCGTCGGGCGAATGGGCGGTGGAGAGCGACGAGCGCATCACCCTCGGCAAGATACCGGCCATCTATATGCACCGCCCCTCGCCGATATGGGAGGACACGTCAAACACGATCTACGAAATCGAGTGGGCGCTGTCGCGCAACGGCAACTATCTGCGCAAGAACTCAAAACCGCTCTTCGGGGTGTTCTCCGACGAGATGATCGACTACGGGAAAGACGCGGACGGTCGTCGGGGGGCAAGCAGTGACGCGCTCGGTGTGCTGCAATTCCCGAAGGACAGCACGGCGCAATACATCACCTGGACGCAGCCGGTCGAAAATCTCAAGTTCTACATCGAGCAACTCCGCTCGCTCTTCTTCACCCAGTTGCAACTTCCCGATTGGAGCTATGAGAAGATCAGCCAACAAGCCCTCTCGGGCGAGAGCCGCAAACAGATGTTCATCGACGCGCATTTGAAGGTGAAAGACGAGAGCGGCCGTTTGCAAGAGTTCTTCGACCGCGAAATGAACGTGATTAAGGCCTTTGCCCGTGGGATCCTCGGTTCGGGCTATGCGGAGGCCGTCGATGCTTTGGCCGTCGAACATCTCATCACGCCCTTTGCCATCACGGACGAAGCCGACACGATTAAGAACCTCGTGGCCGCCAACGGGGGCAAGGCGATCATCTCACAGCGCGAGAGTGTGGAACTCTACGGACACAGCAAGGACGTAGACCAGACGATGAAGGAAATTGCCGACGAGAACGCCGTCGACGTGTTCCACCCCGAATCGGGATTCTAACAACGAGAAACCATGCCGAAGAAACTAACGTACGAGCAAAAGCACCTCCGCAATCTCCTGCGGTTGGAAAAGCGCATCGACAAACTCTTTCAAGAAGCCGCCGCGCGTGTGGCGCACTTGTCGGAGAGTGTCGAGGGCTTTTCGGCCGACGACGTTTTCACGTTCGACAAATACCCCTACCTGCGTAACCGCGCCAACAAACTGGTGGCGGAACTCAACAATGCCGTGGAGACTACAATCTTCGACGGCGTGCGCTTGGAGTGGGATTTGGCGAACGAGAAGAACGATGCGCTCGCACGTTCCGTTCTCGGCTCGGCGGTGGAGCATCTCGACGGTACGACGCGCCGCCGATACTTCGCCACGAATGCCGGTACGTGCGAAGCCTTTCTCGCGCGCCGCGAACGAGGGATGAATCTTTCGGAGCGTGTGTGGAACTTGTCGAAGCAGTTTAAGGAGGAAATGGAAATGGGGCTGGATCTCGGTTTGCGCGACGGCGTTTCGGCCGTTGAGATGAGCCGCACGCTCCGCCGCTATCTTCAGAACCCGACGGCGTTGTTTCGACGTGTGCGCGACGAACACGGCATTCTGCACCTTTCGCAACGCGCGGCGGCCTATCACCCCGGGCGCGGTGTGTATCGTTCGGCCTACAAGAACGCGCGGCGTTTGACGGCGACGGAGGTAAACATCGCCTATCGAACGGCCGACCATCTGCGCATGCAAGATCTTGATTTCGTCGTGGGGGTGGAGATCCAACTTTCGGAGAACCATACGTGCCTCGGGGCGGACGGCAAGCCGCATCGCTTTCACGACATTTGCGACGATTTGAAGGGGAAATATCCGAAGACGTTTAAGTTCACGGGCTGGCATCCGCATTGTCGTTGTTACGCCACGCCGATATTGAAGACGGAGGAGGAGTTCGACGCGGACACGCAGCGCATTCTTCAAGGCGAAGAGCCTACGGAGGGGAGCGAGAACGCGGTGGACGATTTGCCCGACGAGTTCAAAGCGTGGGCGAAGGAGAACGAACCTCGGCTCGAAGCGGCGAAAGCTCGCGGCACGCTCCCGTATTTCGTCCGCGACAACGATGCGCTCATCGGCGGTGCGTTTGCGCCGAAGAAAAAGACGCTCCTCGAAATTGCCGAGGAGCGCCATGCGAAGCGTACGAAAGAGGAAGAGGACGCGATACGCCAACGCTGGGCGGCGCGTGCGAAGGAACACGCGGAGGTGAAGAGCGCGGCGGCCGAAACGATAAAGACGGCGGCCGACTTCGGGGAGATCGACGCGTCGGGCTTGGCGCAGGCCGTCGAATCGGGACAAATCGCGAAGATCAAAGCGGAGACGACGAAGTTGCAAAGCGCGATCGAGGAAATGAAGAAGGCCGAAGACGAACTCTCCGACCTGATTCCCGATGCGCACAAGTGGCACAAGGAGTTCACTCTTGAGGAGCTGAAAAACACCCACGCGGCGGTGCAAAAGACGCTCTCGACCTTTGAGGGTCTGTCGCTGGAGGAGCAGGCCGACGTGTTGAAGTTCGAAGCGCAATGGGTTGCCGATAAGAAGAAGTATTCGACGTGGAAGGTGGCCGAAAGTGCATACAAGAACCAATACGAGGGTGTGCTCGAAAAGGTGGAATGGCAGAAGGTGGATGGTCAAATCGAGGGGCTTTCGTCGTTCAAAACGAAGTCCCCGATCTTCAAGCAGGCCATCGCAGACGCAAAGGCGGCGCAAGAGAAGGGGGACATCGCGAAGGCGAAAGAAGCTATCGAAATAGCGGAAAAGAAGCGTGCGGAACTCGAGAAGAAACAAACCTCTAAACCTTCATCGGGAACGTGGACAGTAAACAACACACCGCAGAAGGAGCATGCCGAGACGGATTCGTCTACAGAAGAAGCTAAGAAAGCGAAGATAAGAGAACTAACAGGAGTTTCCGACGAGCGGAAGATAGACGACTACTACAAGGCGGCTTTTGGTTTCTCGTATCAATGGGATTATGAGATTCGAAGATACCAAAGCGGATTATTAGACCACACTTTTGTTTCAAGAGGGGGACATTCTTATGAAGAGATCAAGAAACGAGCCGAAGATCTTGAAGAGTGGATCGACAGAAGCCCGAAGTGGGATGGCGGAACCACCTATCGCGGAATGTGTCTCAGCAAGAAACAGCTGGATGACCTCGTAGAAAAACTAAAAAGTGAAGAGGGGGCAGGAATGTTAGGCGCATCGTCGTGGAGCACGAAAGAGGAAACATCTACGTACTTTGCCGGAGTTGGGTATCACGACGAGATAACACCGTATGAACTTAAAACCCAAAAGGTCGTTTTGGTTGCGAAGACACAAAAAAATGCGACAAGTCTGCGTTACTTGTCGCACTTTAAGAGTGAGTACGAAGTGCTTTCCTCACAACGAAACAGGTATCGTTTCCTTCGTATGCGAGAACGTGATGGGTATGTTTATATAGAAGTCGAACCGAAATAAAGGGGAAGGGATCTCTCGATAAATCCTTTAATGACATTCTTGTCGCCACAATCTCGGGATTTCGTAAGGTAACAGAACAGATGTGCGATAAGCTCATCTGAAGCCTTCCCCCCCCATGCTGATTTGAAGTTCATCAGTCCGACATTTTCTATCAGACGCAGGAGTTCTTCCGTATCTTGCCCGTAATTCTCGACGAAATCTTTTTCGCCAATCCAAAACCCAAAAACTCCGGATCCGAGGTCGTCGGGGAACTCTTCCTCCCCCTTATAATACCTGCATTGCTTGATTAGCTCTTCTTTTTTCATCATAATACGAAAAATGTTAGTACGCAAATATACCCGTTTTTGACCGCATTTTATCATCTAACAGCGTTAAAAATACTCTAAAACGAGGGATGCGTGCCGAATGCGTACAAATACGTGCAATTACGTTATATTGCGGCGTTTTTCCAAAGTCTATGCCAATCAAAAAGAAAATACTACCTTTGTCGAAACACAAAAACTATAAATAGCATGCACAAAATAGCTTTGGACGCGCTGAAGACCCGATTTGAGGGGATCAGCGAATCCGTACTCGACAGAATGGCGAAGAAAATCGCCAAAACTGCCACCACCGCCGAAGAAGTAAAATCCACTGTGGAGGAGGTTACGATTCAGCAAATCATCGATGCCGAAGGCGACCGCCGCGCGACCGATGCTCAAAAGACCGCCGTGGCCAACTACGAGCGGAAACACGGATTGAAGGACGGAAAGACGATCGAGCCGTCCGACCCGAACGAGCCAACGGACACGCCAGACGTGAAAGTCCCCGAAGACATGCCGCAATGGGCGAAAGCAATCGTCGAGACGAATGCAAAACTGCAACAGCAACTCTCGGCGATGAGTTCGGAGCGCATCACGAACGACCGAAAACAACAACTCTCGGCCGTCGTCGAACAGCTTCCCGAACATCTGCAAAAGCCCTACGCCCGTATGAAACTCGACGGCCTTTCGGACGAGGAGTTCAAAACGACACTTGAAGACGTGAAGACCGAAGTCGGGGGGATCGTCGACAATCTCAAACAAAGCGGACTTGTCTTTTCCCGTCCTTTGGCCGGAGAAAAGAAGGACGCTCAAGAACTCTCCAAGGCGCAGCTGGAAGCAATCACGCATCGGGACGGCACAGCGTCGAAAGACGGTCAGCCGTTCTAAAAAAACACACCCTCACAGAACATAGAAAAAACTAAACCAAAATGGGTATGACAGTAAAACGGCGCAAAGACCAGGCGGTGCCTCGCGTCTTTGAGCACAAGGTAGCCGACATTTCGGGCGGCGTATCGGTCAAGACCTCGGAACTCGGCGGCGATTTCCTTTTTGAAGGCACGCCCCTCAGCGCTCCCGACGACGGCATTTGCCACGTCGTGAAGCAGGCCGTCGTATCGGCAAAGGTAGAAGCGTCGGGCACGAAGGTGAAAGTGAAGAAAGGCCACCACTTCAAAGTCGACGACGTGCTGCTCCTCAAGGTGGGCGGCAAAGCGTCGAAGATTACGGAAATCGACACCTCGACGAAAGACACCGACACGTTGACGCTTTCGGCCGCTATCGGAGAAATCCCCGTGTTGTCTGTTGTCGCCGAAGCGAAGGCCGAAACGACAGGAGACGACGCGGAATTGAAACACATCCCCCTTTCCCTTTCGGGCAGAGGTCGCCCCGTCGTGCAAGGTGACAACCTCGACACAGATGCGTGGGTAATGGGCACGACCCACGGTGCAACGCTTCACCCCGACGTGGAAAAGCTCCTCAAGGGCATTGTCAACTATTAAATCTAAATTCCGATGATTACAGATACTTTGATTCAAGGCCTCACACAGCAGATGGTGCAGGCTCGTGTCAACAGCGTCGACGTTCGTCCGTTTCAGTTCGCTACGCTCTTCCCCGTTCGCCGTGTCAACGGCTTTACGTGGAGCACGATCAGCAACCAACTCGGACGCAAGAACGTGGCCGCCGACATTCACTCGGACAACAGTACAACCGTGCGCAAGCGTCGCCCAATGTTCGAGAGTGCGAAGGGCGACATTCCGTTTATCTCGATCAGTCGTGAACTCACGCGCTCGGAGCTGAAGGAGTACCAAGTGGCGCACGCTCTCGCCAAATCCCCCGACGCGGCGCAACTCGTGCAGTATTGGGGTGCTGATGTGGACTTCTGCTTCAACGGCGTGCAAAGCGAGTTGGAGTACATTGCGTTGAAACTCGTGTCCAACGCCGGCAAGCTCGCGTTCAACACCACGACGAACGCCACGATGGCGAACGAGTTCAACCTCGACTACGATGTGGACGAGGATCTCAAAATGAAGACTTCCACGAATTGGGGCAACGCGTCGAACGCCGACGTTATCGGCGATTTGAGGGAAGCCGTAAAAGCCGCCCGCGAGAAGAATTTGCATCCGCGTTACGCCCTCGTAAACATGGAGACGTTCTACAAGATCTGTTCTTCGGCACAGATTATCAAGGCCTGTGCGTCGTTCGTAGCCAATGCCGTGGGCGTGGCTCAAACGCCGTCGCTCGAGCAGGTGAACAAAATGCTCTCCTCGCAGGCGTTTCTCTACGGCTTGCAGCTCCACGTGATCGATCAAAACATCACCCGAGAGTTCTCCGACGGCACGTTCACGTCGGGCAACCCGTTCGAGAACGACCGCGTCGTGCTTTGCGAAACGCTGATCCTCGGTTCGACGCAGTACGACGTACTTGCCGAGCCGCATTTCGGTGGTATCCGCACGGAGCGTGCTCATACGGTAATCAAGAAGTACGGCGTGGATGATCCCTACTCAGAGGTAACGCTCGGGCAGTCCGACGCGATTCCCGTATTCGATACGGCGTACCGCAACGTCTACCTCCGCACCGACGCCCAAGGCTGGTAACACAACGAAAGCCCGAAACGATGTACACTGTAGAACAAGCCCTTCGGGGCATATCTATGTACCCTCTGCCGAGTGCCACGCTTGACGGCGTGTGCATTCGACGCGGGCTTTCGCGTGATGCCGAAGCGACGACCGACGTTTTCCGAAGCGCAGCCTATCGTCTCGCCGAAGCCGACGTGCTAACGTGGCTCGCCGCTGCCCCGAACATCTCGCAAGGCGGACAAAACTACACGTTCAGCGACGAACAGCGCAAGGCGTATCGAGCACGAGCGGCCGCCGTCTTTGAAGAACTCGGAGACCGCGCCGCGCCGTCGTCTAAATACGGATATAAAGGCAACAGTCTATGATCATTCCGAACGGACATTTGGCCGTGAAACGAAAGACGACACCGGGCATAGACCCCGAGACGGGACACCCCGTGCGGTCGTCGGGCGAATACGTCGGAGCAATCCCGTGCCAATACACCGCGGTGCACTACAATGCCCTCGGAACAACACACGGCGAACACTTCACCCCCTCGGCCTACACGGTGCTCATCGACGAACAACCTTTTGACGGGGAGCAAGTCCGACTGACAGACCGCAACGGCCGACGCGTCGGGGACTTCTCCGTTCAACGCATCGAACCCCTCGAAGCCGTTTGCCAAATCCGCCTTTGGATCTAAACCAACACGAAGAAATGCCGGTAGTAGACCGAACAGACTACAACGCCGTCGAGCGTTATTTCGAATCGTTCCGCCAGAAGTACGAGCAGGCGTTCATTCGCACGCTCCAATACGTAGCACTTCGCGTCGTGACGACCGCCAGACGAAAGGGAAGCTATCTTGACCAAACGGGAAATCTCCGCAGTTCCGTCGGGGCGGTTATCGTAATCGACGGAAAGATTCGCTGGAGTACGAACTTCGAGCCCGCGAAATCGAAAAGCCGAAGCAGTCCGAAAGGTGCACCCCCGAAGACCGCAACGAAAAACGGCGGTTACGACGGCCGACGCTTTGCTTCGGAACTCGCGAAGAAATACAGCAGCGGCGTTGCGCTTATCGTCGTCGCGGGTATGGACTACGCCGTACACGTTGCCAACCGCGGACGCGACGTGCTCGACAGCGCCACACTCGAAGCAAAGGATCTCGTCCCGACGATGCTCGCTAAACTATCATCGAACAAAAGAACCTAACCATGGCGAAGACCTCCCGACAAGTACAAGGGGACGTTTACCGCAAACTTCGCAAAAGCCCGATCGCCGAAGTGATCACCGGCGGCGTGTATCGCGAAGGACAGCGCCCGAGAGACAGCCCCAAAGAAGATGCCGTGGTGATCTTCACCGCAGGAACGACGGGCGACATCCAACGGGGCGTTGTGACGATAAACATTTTCGTCCCCGATATTGACCCGTACGAGAACGGCGTGCTGACCGAAGACAGCGCCCGAACGGAGGAAATAGAACGCGCCGCACAACGATGGGTGGATTCACTCTCAACGCGCGACTCGAACTATCGATTCCGATTACAACAGACGATCGCCACCGACGAAGCACCCGAGCTACACGAACATTTCATCGTAGTACGGCTCGAATACGACTTCTTCGGAGACGATGACACAGACTAAACACACACATTAACCACACAAAAACACAGAACTATGGCAGTACTAGCATGGAACTACGGAAAGTTCGAGACTTGTGAGTCTGAAAACGGAGCGCCGAAAACTCCTGCAGCTTGGGAAAAAATCGACCCCCCGAAGAAGGATACGCTTATCGTAGAGCCCAAGGAAGGAGAAACTACGGAAGAGAAAGACGAAACGGGCTCTGTCGTTGATAGTAAAACAGCCCCCACCACCTACGAACTCAGATGGGAGATGTTTGTCAAGAAGGGAGTTAATCCCCCCTTTGAAGACAAAGATGGGGTTATCGCAGGCGAACATGCGTTCCGCTTTACTCCCGACGATCCCGGATGTAAAGGTTTTATAATTGATCGCGCTGAGGTCTCTGTAACTATCAGTTTTAGTGTCGCCGGAGGTGCTTTGTACAAGTACAAAGCAAAGGTGCTCAAACCGAAGACTGGAAACGCATTCAAACTCGAAGTCATTTCCTAAACCCTAATCACGAGAAATGCACAGGCGCGCAAGGAAGGGCACTCGGGTATGTGAGGGCTACGAGTGCAGGTGGTTCGATTCCACCTCGCGCCCCTAAACAACTGACAAAAAACGCAAATGTCTAAAACACAAGAACAAAAGGTTGCGGCCGCAGTATTGCAGACCCCGACGAAGATAAAGGTGGGCGGCACGACGTACGAAGTCGAACCGCCCACTCTCGCAACATTGATCACCGTTTCCGAGATCGTGTCCGCATTACCCACTCCGCCCGACAAGGAAGGGGCGGATGTCATCACCGCGAGTTTGGCGTATGCCGCATCGTGCAAGCCCCTCGGGTTGCTTGCCGCCACGTTGATACTCGGCGCACGTGTGGCGAAGGAGAAAGCCGACGTTTCGCCCTTTGCGCGCATTAAGCGTTGGTTCGGGATGAAGGGCGCGGAGGAACGCACACGCGGCGAAGTCCTCGGTGAAGAAATCCTCGAACACTGCACGGCAAAGGAGGTGCAAGCGATTGTGGCCAACACGCTGAAACAGATGGAGATCGCAAGTTTTTTCGCGCTTACCACTTTCCTGAAAGGCGTAAATCTTCTCAGACCGACGAAAGTGGAGAACGAAATGACAGCGTCTGGGCGATCATCGGAGGAGTAGTCAAGGGTTTTAATCTCTCGCTTGATTACGTTCTCTACGAATTGAGCTACACGAACCTAATAATGCTCGGGGCGGCTCTCCCGTCCTACGACACGGACAAGGACGAGAAGGGCAAAGACGACGATGTAATTGACGCGAGCGACCCCGCAAATCAAGCACGAGTACGAGAAATTCTCGGCATAACATAACGAACCATGGATCAAGAAACCGGAAGACTTTATTTTGACGTTCTGCTGAACGACGAATCACTACAACAAGGGCTGCAACGCTCTCGGGAATCGTTCCGCAGCTTAGGAGAAACGGCCAACGCCGAACTGCAAAGCATGGACGGCTTTATGGCGAAGGCAGCGCAAACGGCCGCGGGTTTGTTCGCCGTCGACAAGCTGAAAGACTTTGCGTCGGCCATAGCGACGGTGCGCGGCGAATACCAGCAGCTCGAGATCGCGTTTGAAACAATGCTCGGCAGCAAATCGCAGGCCGACGCGCTGATGGCACAACTCATCGACACGGCCGCCACTACGCCGTTCGAGATGAAGGAAATTGCCGAGTCGTCGAAAATGCTCCTCGCATACGGCATGGCGGCCGACGAAGTGAACGGCACGCTGATTCGTCTCGGTGACATCGCCGCTGGTTTGTCAATCCCGATTAAAGACCTCGCATTCCTCTATGGTACGACCATGGTGCAGGGGCGCTTGTACACACAAGACCTCAACCAGTTCCTCGGCCGTGGTATTCCCCTCGCCGACGAACTCGCCAAGCAGTTCGGCAAGAACAAGAGCGAGGTGAAGAAACTCGTCGAAGAGGGCAAGATCGGTTTTCCCGAAGTGCAGAAGGCCATCGAAGCGTTGACGAACGAGGGCAGCAAGTTCGGCGGCTTGATGGAAGCGCAGTCGAAGACAATCTCGGGGCAAATGTCGAACATCGAGGACGCGTGGGAGCAGATGATGAATGAGATCGGGCGCAGCCAAGAGGAGAATATCTCGGGGGCGCTCGACATCACGGGCAAACTCATCGAGAACTGGAAGACGATCGGGAAGGTGCTGCTCTATGTGATTTCGATTTACGGCGCATACCGGGCGGCGACGATGCTTGCAGCCATAGCAACACGAATCAATGCCGCGGCGGCGCAGAATATGGCCTACCAGCAGAAGCTCGCCGCGATGCAGGGTGTCGTGTTGACGAATGCGCAGGCGGGAATGGCAGCGGCAACTTCCACGGCGCGATACGCGTTTGAGTCGTTGAAAACGGCCTTTATGTCAAACCCTTTCGGGATGCTCGCCACAGCGATTACGACCGTCATCTCGGCGATCGTCATCTTCCGAAAAGAAGTCGACGAAACGACCCAAATGTCCGAGCGTTTCGGCGAGAGCGCGGCGAAGTCTATCCAGCAGGTCGACATGCTCGGCACAGCGCTAATGGGGCTTGACGAAGGCACGGGCGTGTACAAGAAGACGATGGACGAACTCAACACCATTCTCGAAGAGTACGGCATCACGCAGATTAAGGAGGGCGACAACATCGACTCTATCAACGAGAAGCGCAAGCAGGCGATTGAGCTTATCAAGGAGGAGGGCGTGGAACGCCAACGGCTGAACGCGATACAGACGGCGAACGACGAGTACGAAAAAGCAATAGAAGAGAGAAGAAAAGAGATTGCTGCCATATTCAAAAAGGTAGATGTGGCTTATTCGGGGAAAGGCGAAAACTTCCGAATGGACAATTCGGGATGGATGAAGAAGAATGCAGAAACACTCTCCACTATTTATATCGACTTCTTACGCAAAAACGTCGGAAAAGGGAAAGAGGAGATTGATCGCCTATTCAGAGCGCATCTCGCCGAAATGAAGAAACGAGGCGAAGAGATTCCAGAAGCCATAATCTCGGGTCGATGGAGGAGCCATTTGGGATACAATGCAAATAATGCGCTAAAGGAACAGTCCGAAGCGATCAATGAGCTAAACGAAGGTCGAAAGAACGGCATCGAGTTGATTAACGCCAGTGCAGACGCGCAAAAGCGTCTATCCGAAGCCACACTAACCTCGGCCGAGCGCATCAAAGCAGGAGAAAGGAAACTCCTCAGCGCAAGCAAGACGGCCGACGAACTCTACAAGAACGTATCCAAAATCGTCAAAGACTTTTCGGAGAATACGCTCAATTTCCACATTAACGTCGACGCCGAGATTCCACAGTGGATGCTTAATACGAACTTGGACGTATTGAAGCAAAACGGTGCCAAATTCGTGAGTGCCGCGGAGGAAGCAAGAAGAAAAGGGCAAAAGGAGTTCTTTATGAACGGCAAGACCTTTAAGACGGAAGAAGGCTTACAACACGGCGTGACCCTAACACGCGCCGCAAAAGAGAAGGAAGCCCGTCAAGAAGCCGCCCGAAAGAAGGCCGAGGAAGACCGCAAGCAAGCGGCCAAAGACGCAAAGGCCGAAGCCAAGCGAAGAGCGAAAGCAGCCGCCGATGCCCGAAAGAAGGCCGAAGAGGAGCGCAACCGCATCGCACTCGAAAAGCACGACCTCGAGAAAGAAATCGAGAAGTACAAGGACTCGGTCATCGAGAAGGAATACGAAAGCAGTCTCGAAATCCGACAAAACACAATCAACCTCCTCGAAGACGGGTACGAGAAGGAGCGACAACAGATCGAACTCAACTACGAACGCCTACTCTCCGAGAACAAGAAGCGTTCGGATGCCATGGTCGAAGCCCTCAAAGAGAACAAGATGCGCGAATGGAAAGTCGCAAACCCGAAGGCCACGAAAGAGCAAGAGAATGCCCATCACGACAAGCTCGACGTGACGGAGAAAGACTTAGATCCGTCACAAAAAGCGATGCTCGCGCAATACGAGAGCGTAGTCGAAAAAACGAAAGTGAAGGCCATGCAGGATCTCTACACACGCTCGATCGAAGGCCTTCAAGACTACGACACACGACGCGCGAAGATCGAAGAAGAGGGCGCAAAGAAACGCGAAGACATCGAACGCACGCACGCCAAATACATCCAGACGCTGAACGAAGAAGTCGCGAAGGCGAAAGCGGAAAAGCAAACCGCCCTCGACAAAGGCGACGCAGAAGCCCACACCAAGGCCGAACAACGCGAAAAGGAAGCCCTCGCCAAACTCGAACAGATCGGCGACTCGAAGGAGCGCGCCCTCGCCGAATCGAAACAAAAGCAGGAAAAGGACATCAAGGCCGTGAACGACGAGGAGATCGAAAGCATGCAGAAGACCTCCGCACTCTTCGTTAAACTCTTCGGCGACGCATCGGAGAAGAGCCGAAAGGAACTGCGCGGCGTGATCACCGAAACCGAGCAGCTGTTGAGCTATCTGCGGAACACCGACGACAAAGACCTCGTCGCCTCGTTCGACTTTTCGAAGAAACAGCTGCAAAATCTCAAACAATCGCCCGAGAAGCTGAAGGACATCACCGAGCAGCTGAAGCGATTGAAGGACGCGGCGAAGGACGGAAACCCGTTCGGCGAACTTGCAGACGCGATTAACGACGTATTCAAGAAGGCCGAGAAGGGCGAAAACCTTAAGCCCCTCGAGGTACGTTTGAAGCGATTAGGCACGTCCACCGCCGAAGCAGCCGACGAGATCGGGAAAATCGCGGCGAAACTCTCCGCACTCTTCGAAGCCGCAGGTAGCCAGAATATGGCCGAACAAGCCGAAGGGCTGATGAACGCGATGAGCACCGTGTCGAGCATCGGAAAAGGCTTTGCACAAGGCGGCATTGTCGGGGCGATTGAAGCCGGGGCAATGGAGGTACTCGGCTACGTGACGAAAGCCTTTCAAGCGGCCGCCGTACACAAGAAGGCGCTGCTCGACATTCAGAAGCAAATCAACGACCAGCAGCTGCAATACAACGAACTCCTCCGCGTCGAACAGCGCGAAGCCCGCGACCTCGAAACGATCTTCGGTTCGGACAAGTTGACGAAGGCGCGTCGATCTCTCCTCCTCGCAAAGGACTGGGAGGACGATATCAAGCGAAGCATCAAGGGCGATATTAAGACGCTCGCCGACTATCGCTTTGAACTCGAAAAGAAAGAGCAATGGCAAGGCGGACGCCAACTCGTCGACACGAAGACCGAGGGCGACAACTATGGGCTGGGCATGTTCAGCATCAAGACCGGCCACGCCAAATCGGGGTTCTTCGGTTTGGGAAAGGGGCGCGACTTGTATAGCGGTTTGACACAGATTGCCGAATACAAAGACCTCGTCAAAGCCAACGGCCACCTCAATCTCGAACTCGCTAAGAGCATCGCGGCGACCCGAGAGTTTGAGGGCGACGGCAAGAAAGCGTTCGAAGCGCTGATCAAGAAGGAAGAGGACTTCGAAGCGGCTCTCAAACAGATGGACGACTATCTCGGCGGTATCTTTGGCAACTATGCGTCGGACATTATGGACGCGGTGGTTGACGCTTTCGAGAGGGGGACGGACGCGGTCGAAGCTTTCGGGGACGTGACGAAGAAGGTGATGCGCAACGTGGCAAAGGACATGGTGCAAGCAGCCGTTCTTCAGCCCGTCATTCAGAAACAATCCGAGTTGGTGAAACAAGCCTTTGCAAGTGGAAACCGCGAAGAGTACATCAAAGCATTAGGCGAAGCGTCCAGAGCATTTGCCGACGTGCAGAAGGTTGCACAGGAGGAATACAAGAACATGGCCGATATTTTCAAGAAGAACGGCAACGACCTCACCGCCGGCAGCGCCGCAAGCCGCGAAGCATCGCAAAAGGGCATCGCCACCGCGTCGCAAGACTCCGTCGATGAACTCAACGGACGAATGACCGCCGTGCAAGGCCACACGTTCGACATCGCCGAGAACACACGAATGCTCCTCGCCACGACAAACGAAATCTTGAAGGGCGTGGTTGGCATCGAACGCAACACGGGCAACGTCCACACGCGCCTTTCGGTCGTCGAGCAGCACTTGAAATCCGTTAAAGACACCGTCGGAGACATCGCCCTCAAAGGAATTAAAATCAAGCAATGAACACGTTAGACTATTCAGAACGGCTCTACATCGGCGGGGCGGACGTTTGGGACGCAACCTACGCCTGTACGGCTTTCGGGGGCTTTGACGAACTGATCGCCTTTCCGCCGTTGAAGACCCCGCCCGCGAACGATTGGCACGAAGAGCGCGGTTTCGACCCCGACCTTTCCTCCCCCGTGCTCGACACACGAGAGGTGACGCTGCGGCTTTCCTCCACCGACACGGGAGACTACGCCAACACCCTCCAACTGCTCGCCAAAACGCCCGTTGTCGAGGTGCGCACCCCGAGCATCGGCCGTTCGTGGTCGCTGCGCTTCATCGCCCCCACCGACAGCGCGCACTCGTCTACCTTCGGCCTTAAATTCGCAGACGACACCCCGATGCAGGGCTACACATACCAGCCCCCCAATGCCGAGAAGGAGCGCGAGTGGATTTTGAGCACTTCGCGGCGCGATGATTTCGTGATCACCGAAAGCCCGAAACGCTCCTTTGCCGACTACGGGGCACGCGTACTCGGCGACGTGGTCGACGAAATGGAACGGCGCAACGAAGTGAAGACGGGATTACTCCGCAAGTTTTCGACAAAACCGGGGGCGTTTTACGACAAAGACGCCATGTTTTTCGAAAAAGGCGGCGACCGTCAAGTGCAACTCCTGATGCGCGCCGACACCCTCGCCGAACTTTGGCGAAACTACGACGCGCTGCTCTTCGACCTCATCCGCCCCGGTGCGCGACGATACAAGGACGCGCCGTTCTACTACAGCTCGTGCCGCGTCGACAAGTTCATTCCCGACGAACCGCGGCCGTGGCTGCAATTCACCCTCACTCTCACATTCTACGAAGGTAGTTCCGAATTTTCTTACTACGAATTATGATCATCTATTCCCCCGCGGGCGAAACGCTCCTCGACGTGATGCCCGACGATAACTCCTATCGCCACCGCGCGATTATGGGCGACAATGCGCTCACGCTCTATTTCTCCCTCGCACAGCACGTCGAAATTCCCGTCGGCGCGTATTGCGAACACGGCGGCGAGCGCTACACGTTGATGCGCCCCGAAGCCCTCAAAATGCAGCACACGCGGCATTTCGACTACACCCTCGAACTCGAAGGCGAGCAGGGCAAGATGTCGATTTGGAAATTTCGCAACCCTATCGACGGCCGTTTGCGTTTCTCGCTGACCGCGCGACCGAAGGAACACCTGCAAATGCTCGTCGACAACCTCAATCGCCGCGACTCGGGGTGGACGGTGGGCGAATGTATAGAGAGCACCGAGCGTGTGGTGAACTACGAACACGCCTTTTGCCGCGATGCCCTCGCGCTGATGGCAAAAGCATTCGACACGGAATACGAGATCGTGGGGAAACGCATCTCGCTCGGGGCGGTGGAACACGACCGCGCAAACGCCCTGCCGCTTTCCTACGGCAAGGGCAACGGCTTTGTGTCTGGGGTGGCGCGAACGAATGGCGAAGACAGCGTGCCGACAGAGATTCTCTACGTGCAAGGGGGCGAACGCAACATCGACCGATCGAAGTACGGCGCGAGTACGCTGCATTTGCCCCTCAATGCCACCATAGGCTTCGACGGCGCGCGTTTTGAGGGCGAAACGGGCTACGATGCCCGAAAGGCGCGACGCTATCGCACGGACGAAAAAGGCTTTGCCGTGCAACGTGCCGACCGCCCCCTTTCGTCGAAGGCCGAGGACAGCGTCGATTTGACGGACATCTATCCGAGCCGCGTCGGAACGGTGGCCGAGGTGATCACGGCGAACGAGAAAAACCACTTCTACGACTTCACCGACCCGACGATCCCCGATACGCTCGACTTCGAGCAGTGCTTGATCGCGGGCGAAAAGATGACCGTTATCTTCCAAAGCGGTATGCTCTCGGGACGCGAGTTTGAAGTGAAATACGCCCACGCAGCATCGGGAAAGAAGGCGCGCCGCTTTGAAATCGTGCCGCAGGAAGTCGACGGACAGACGATGCCCGGGGGCGTGTTCGTTCCCCGCGTGGGCAACAAGTACGCCGTCTTTCACTGTATGCTCCCCCAAGCTTACATCAACGACACGGCCACGCGTTCGGGGGCGGAATGGGACTTGCTGCGCAAAGCGGTGAAACATCTGTACAGCCACGAAGACCCGAAGTTTTCATTCACCGGCACACTCGACGGCATTTGGGCGAAGCGAAACTGGGAGAACGTCGGCGAGCGCTTGCGGATTGGGGCGTTCATTCTCTTCTCCGACAAGCAGTTTCAACCCGAGGGCGTGGCCGTGCGCATTGTCGGCATCAAGGACTACATCAACACGCCGCATTCGCCCGAAATCGAACTCTCGAACGCGCCCGTGTCGTCTTCGTTCGGCACGACGTTGAAGGCGCTGGAGAGTGCGGCCGTGGCGGTCGAGGAGAAACACCGCGAAGCGTTGCAATACAGCAAGCGCCGATTCCGCGACGCGCAGGAGACGGCCGAAATGATCGGGGCGGCGCTTTCCGATCGGTTCACTAATGCCATCAGCCCCGCGGCGGTGCAAACCATGTCGCTCCTCGTCGGCGACGAAAGTCTGCAATTCCGATTTGTGGGCAGCCGTACGAACCCGACGCCCGTTCCCCACACCGTGACCTACAACGCGAAGACAAAGACGGTGAACGTGGCGAGCGGCATCTTGCAGCACCTCACCCTCGGTATTCGCACGGTGAGCGCCAAGCATAGCCCCTCGGAGTATCGCTTTTGGGACGTGGCGGCATTCACGAGCGGACGACTTGACGACGCGTCGAAGAAGTATTATCTCTATGTTCGCGCCTCCCGAAACGGCAACCGCGCGGAGTTTGTGCTGAAGGAATCGCCCGTCGGTTTCGAGAGCGATGCGACGAACTATCATCTTTTGGTCGGGGTGCTCAACAGCGAGTATGACGGCGACCGCAGTTTTGCACCTTTGTACGGATTTTCGGAGGTGCTCCCGGGGCGTATCACCACGGATCGTGTGGCCACGTCGGACGGCCGTTCGTTCTTTGACCTCGCAGCAGGTGAAATGCGGCTCGGTGATTCGTTGGTTTATCAGAACGGCCGCTTGTCACTTCGCGGCACGTTGGTACAGAACGAGGGCGGCATCACTTCGCCGCTGGCTTGTTATCGCGGTGAGTGGAACGCCACGACAACGTACTACAACGGTGACGAGGTGCGCAACACGGACGCGGAGGGTGTGGTTTCGACCTATCGCTACATCGGCGAGCGTTCTTCTTCGGGTGCTCCGCTGACGGACAAAACGAAGTGGACGATTTCGGCATCGGGCGTGAAGGGCAAGGACGGCGACACGGGTAAGAGCGCACCGCCGACAAATCCCAACCTGCTGAATTATACTCGGACATGGCGACATCCTAATGGTCATATCGCATATAAAACAAAAGAAAGCGGGGAGCGTGTAAGCATAAAAAGTGGTGGGAAGCATGGTTCAGAGTGTTTCAGAGTTGAAGCAGATCCAGACGCACCTTTGGGCAATAACGGAGTTTATGCTTGGGAAGAAAAGGTTGGGCGAAGCGGTCTCTCTCAAGCTCTTCGGGAAAATCAATGGTACACCGTTTCATATTGGATTCGTGGACGTGGAATTGCACAGGTGGCTTTTTTACTATTAGACCATAAAGGGACTAATGACACAGAGGGGGCTTCTTATAAGGGCAATTTCTTTGATTTAAGATTCCCGGAAAAAGAAGACTCATGGCCGGCGTTCGACTTGGATCTGAGTGAAGAGTGGCAACAAGTTAGAGTGAAAATCCGCCCGACTCGTGACTATAAAAATCATTGGTTCTTTGTTGGCCTTGGCAATAATCAAAAGTCTAACGTCGACTGGCTCGAATTGTGTTGCGTGAAAATAGAGGAAGGAGAAATAGCTACGCCATGGTGCGTATCAGAAGAAGATAAAATCGGGGCGGACGGCCGAGACGGCGAAAGCTACCATGTGAACCTTATAGATAACAGTTCTTTCGCAAAGGGTTTGGAAGGATGGGGTAGCGGAAACGGAATGCCCACATTGGACGACTCAATGCAAAGCCCCGTACCGGGAACACGTGTCGTTAAAATAACCGGGCAAGCTATAGGGCTACTTCCATATCACGAGGCGCACCAAAATGTACGAGAACGTCTTCTTCCCAACACAACCTATACCTATAGCGTTTGGGTGAAGACCACCGAAGAAATGAGCAACGCGCGCATTATCGTCTATCCGGCACCACATATAGAACAGCAAATCGACTACGAGCACGGCGGCGAGTGGACGCGACACGCGATTACGTTTACCAC
>ERZ773027.109-NODE-109-length-51765-cov-7.592013_pt1 | contig 51765 bp, 53 predicted proteins | sample MGYA00511032_ERZ773027 | MGnify/ENA primary metagenome ERZ773027 (study PRJEB29015, sample SAMEA2738138) | human oral metagenome | biome: human oral; feature: human-associated habitat; material: saliva | place: China | collected 2190 ... | reverse complement strand
CAGGTATTGCTTGGTGGGATTATTGTGGTTCAATTCTTGTCAATAGTTATCCTACCTATCTGGAGAAATTGCCTCCGCTGATAGAGAAGATAAATCGTGAAAAGCGTAGTAGCAAAAATTATGTATTGTTCTTAGGCGAGACAGGTGCAGAAACTAATCAAGCACCCTGTCTTAGCCTTGTACAGTTCCAAATAGATGAAGGTGAACTTGTCATATCAGCCTTTCAGCGCAGTTCTGACGCTAATTTAGGTCTGCCTGCAGATATCTATCATCTATATCTGATGTCAAGGCAAATAGATCTTCCGTTGAAATCTATAACGCTCAATCTTGCTAATGTCCATATATACAAAAACAATATAGAACCTACAAAAGAACTTCTCGGTGGTAATGAAGATATAAAGTTTGAACTCAACGTATAATCTAAAAGGTGGCAAAATCTTGCAGAATTATCCAAGTCTTGCAAGAATTTACCACCTTTTTAATGTTGTGTGCGTGTTGAGAATTGTTACTTTTCGTTTTGCATCAAAATATCACTTTTCGTTTTACAACGCACCTACTTTTCGTTTTGCCGGATTAACGTAGTTCTCGACAAGGTATGTACCAGCCTTTACGGCACCCATGATAACACCCTCGCCCTTAGAGCCTATCTCATTGAACATATTATCAAAGGACTCTTGAAGCATGGAAATCTGTCCATTGAGGGTCTTTGCGCCCTCTGCTGACATACCGAAGAACTTACCACCTGCGGAAGTAGCAGAAATGAACGCATCTTGCACCATCTTGGAAGTGATAGTACCTTTCGACATCTCGTTTTTGAGTTCACCGATAGATTTACCCGTTTTGCGTGAAATCTCCTCCAATGGATTGAACCCAGCATTGACCATTTGCATGAGGTCCTGTCCCATCAACTTTCCTGCACTGCTCATCTGTGAGAAAGCAAGAGCAAGGGAGTTGAATTTACCAGCATCACCCATAGAAATGTCACCGATAGCCTTTAGATAGTCGATAGACTTCTCGGCTTCGATACCGAAAGATGTCATCATCTGTACCGCACCGACCATATCCTTTGTGTTCAGTGGTGAGGCGAGGGCATACTCCTTAATTTGCCCCATGATGTTGTTTAGGCGTTCCTCATTACCTCCCAATAGGACTTTAAGGGACGTTTCCATGCTCTCAAACTCTGCTCTGACAGATATAATTCTGCTTGCAAGTTCTTTCAGTCCCATACCGCCAAGAAGTAACCCACTCATCTGCTTGAGTTTACCCGTAAGCAGGTTCATGGTTTCTGCCGTTCCGCCACCTTCCTGCCTTAATGATGCGTACTCGTCACGGAGTTTCTTTACTGATAGCCTTGCCGTTGCCTGCTCTTGTGTGAGCGCAAATAACGATGCCTTTTCTTCGTCAAGAGCCTTTTTAGCTGCTTTCCATTCGGCAAGTTTAGCATCAGATGTCAAAGGAGATGATTTAACCGACTCTCGATAAGCTTCGCCCAACCGCTTAACATCTGCGGCAACGTCCCGAACAACTCCCTTTTGTGCAATAATTTTCTCGGTAAAGTCATTGACACCCTGCGAAGCTGCAAATATCTTCTGCTTGAAGTCTGTTTCCATTGCAGCAGAGGCTTCGGCAATCTTACCAGTGACAGTCCCTAATTCCTTAGAAGTCTGTTGTAATTTACTATTCAGCTTATTAAAGGATGTAGGGTCTTGAATAGCGTCTACACCTTTAATCTCCTGCTTTAATTTCGTTATCTCATCTCGTAACCGCTGAACTTTCTCATAGTCCGCTTGTACACGGAATTTCAATTCTGCCATATCTACTTTCTTCTTCTGTTTGCCAATTCCTTACCACTGATTTTCTTCACCACATCACCGAAAGCCTCATGCTGTTTGTCTTTCTGCATAATAATGAGATTGCGATAAGGAATTTGATTAACTACTTCGTCATACGTCAGATGCAAGCTATCCATAAATGACGCTATCTGCCCTAAAAGGGTCTTGTTCCCGACTACTTCGGTGTTGCTGCCAGCAGGCTTGCGTTCTTCGTCAAACTGACAGCTTTCAAGAAAGGGGCAATGCCAATAAGGTCAAAACCTACAGTAAGCGCATCTACTACCTCCTCGAGTGTGCCATTGCATAATTCCTTGGTCTTGGATAAATCGCCTGCCATAAGCCACGAGAGAGCCTTTGCGTATGCTTCACTATCCTTTGCAGATAGGAGCATCTCTTTTATTGAGCTACCCTCTGATAGATTTATGTCACTGATACACGATATAGCACCTGCCAACCGCTTAATCGTAGGAGGTTGAATAGCGTATGCTTGGTTATTCACGTAGACAATCGCATAATCATTGCCTAAGATTGCATCTGATACTAATTTACTTGCTTTACTCATACTGAAAACTAAAAAGGGGTGGAGGTGGTATTTAGCCACGTTCCACCCCACTGTTATCCTGAAACTTTCCTTACACCAAAGCCTTTACCTCTGACTCGTCAAAGTTATACTCTGGTGACACACCATCAGCAGTAGGAGCCTGAACAAGACCCTTGACTGCAATAGCGATAGCCTTGTCGGTGTTTGCCTCACGTGCTACAATCTGACAGTTAGGGAAGATGAACCATACATCGTCCTCAGTCAGACAGAACAGAGCCTTCTTGATGACAACCTTGTCAGTAGCTCGCTTCCAACCAACAATGTCATCCTTGTCAGTGCCTGCACCGCCCTTCTTGATGACTTCACCACCCATAAGAGCAGCTTTGGCAGCATAGTCATACTGACCGATTGAGAACTGAGGTGTAATCTCTCCTTGAGTGGTGTCATAGCGGTATGCTTGACCCGTGAGCTGGTTCTTGTATGGAGTGACAGAAGCCTCGCTCTCTTCAATGTTCCATGTTTCACCATGCACGTTCATTACCTCATTCTTAGCTGTTTTGGCAGCTTTGATGATTGTACTTGCACTTGCTGCGGTAAGGTCATTCTTGATTACAGAAATGTCAGCAAAAAATATCTTCTTAATGCCGACAGCTGAAATTTTTCCCATATTTACTTTACGTTTAATGCGTTAAACAATATTCTACAATTAATAAAATGGCACTTCAAAGCTGTGTCCGCTTCAATGTGGATAGTATCTATCTCATAGTTGTATCTTGTTCCGTCAAACTCGCCCGTTACGCTTTTGAAGAGTTCTTTTGCCTTTCGCTCCAAATCCTTTAATCGAAGAGTGTTAGCAATTTTCGCCCCCAAATCGGGAACACACAGATTGATGTCACAAAAGCACTTCTCCCAATACTTGCTCGGTGTCTGTCCTTTCACGTGGATAGTAATGCGTTCATCTTTCAACTCCCCATTAATGGTTTTGCCGAAAGGAACTATCCCTATCCCAAACGCCTTGCAATCTCGGTAGAGAATATCTGCTATGTCGGTAGTTACTATCATTCAAACATTTCTTTTAGTTTCTTCTCTGCTCTCAATGCAGGGTCACTCAGTACAACAAATCCCTTTGCCTCGACATAGGAAGCGTAATCAGCGGTGTTCTCTAATGTCAGTCCGTCCTTGTCTACATCGTATGTGTTGGACGTTCTCAAAATAAGAGTGTGGTCTTGGTATGTTCCGCTTTCTTCTGCGTCCTTTACTGCCGCATCGCCAACGTCTATCATACCTTTCTGAACCTCCCACTCTAAATCATCAAAGAACTCATCAACATCGGAGAAATCACTATCTATAACCATAACTCTGTATAATTAAAGTAGTTTGTTCTCTTTGGCATATAAACCTTACCTTCTCCTCGTACGCTTTCCCCCTCAAGACATCTTACCTCTGTACCTGCTTTAATATCGACACTCATATCACATACTACGTGGAAATTAGGTCTGTACACATCACCATTAGGAGAGTTGAACTCTTTTGTTGTGTTGTCATCACAACGGCACTTACAGAGTGTTACCCACTCTTCACCTCCCGTGTTAGGGATTGGGTGTCCGTATTCGTCCTCTTGGAGTGGTGTTATCCTTTTAACCTGCAATATGTGGGGTGCGAATATCATAAGATGCGTATCTTCGGTTTATTGTCGTTGAGTTCGTCCTTCAATCCGTACTTCTTACAAAGGAGAGAGTAATAATCCTTTACACCTTGAGTGTTCCACGACATAGAGAAACCGCTCTCATTGATAGATGTAGGACGAAGTAAAAGGGATGGAATAAATCGGGCAATAGCAACAGAGATATTATCAATTACATCTGCATCTACATCGTCCTCTATATTCACGCGTGCATTGAGAGACATATCCAACAAGTCAGCCTCCGACACTTGTATGCCGAAGGACTGAAACTTGCTTGATATGTATTCCTTGATGCTCATTAGCCTAATTTGGAAAGGTCTGCGATAGCCATCTTGTTTGGAATATTAATGTCAGGGATAGCCTCGAAACCATATTCCATAAAACGTCCCTCGTCAGTTCGTTTAGATGAGATAAATCCCCTGCCATCTTCAATTTCTTGATAGGCACGACCATCATTAACCTTGTCGGTCATTTCGTAAGGCTTCTTCCAACGCATAAAGCCAAGTTTGGTATTATCCGCCATCATAGGCAAGAATGAAATCTTGTCATCTGGGACGGCATTTACCATTTCACTCTCTGATGTTTGGATATACTCATCCTTGATACGGATTCGCCACGGCATGCCTACTGACTCGATAAGGCGGTTTACCATATCGGGAGTAACGATGCCCCCTGTATTGAACTCCATATCACCAAACTTCATCGTAAACTTGCTTTGGAACTCCTTAGACGAAGCGATACGATTATTAAATGTGTGGCGATTCATTTCGGCTGTTGCGAAAAGCATACCCTTTGAACGTACCTTATCCACGAACTCCGTTTCAAGCCAAGAAAGGATGTTATCCTTGTCGGCAGAAGCGGCTGCCTTTGTGTAGATAGGCAATTTTACCGTATCCACAGATACGCCCTGCTTGTTCGCCTTTCCATTTACCTTGGTAGAACCATTGAAACGCAAATCGCCCAACATAATATCAAGACGTTTCATAGGAGCAAGCATACATTGACGTACGTCATCAACCAAGAAGTTCACAATCTCGTCCATCTTAGCGGAAATAGCATCGGTATTGCTCGACTGAATGCTCAACGTGTTATGCTCCTCTATAAGCCATGTAAGACGTTCAAGACGGGTATTGTCCATTTGGTAAGCGTCGCCTAAGCAAGCCACCTCACCAAAACCACGTGTGAGAGCATGGCGTTTTCTGACAGGTTTCCCTGCATATCTGTCAATAACTGTACCTGCGATGACACCCACCTGCGTACCCATATAAGTCTTGAAAGAACCATCGGGATTAGTTCTCTCATAAACAAGATAGTCTTTCCAAAATACCTTGTCAAGTTCGCCCATAGTTACAATAGAACGGTCTATCACCGCTTTGAGGAACTTAGGGCTATTCAATAACGAATCTATTGTTAATAACATATATTCCTCCTTTTTTAGATAAACATGAAACGTCCAGTGAGAGCCGCCTTATCTTCCTCTGTGAAAGGGATGTAGAGGTTGTCCTCAATGATTGAATATGCACGACCAACCAATGCAACGGTATTCTCTTTTGCCAAGTTGCGCCAACCGAATGAAGCGAAGTTAGCTACATTCTTAGCCTTAGCGTCAGATACACTCTTTGCCTCGGGAAGCACCTTGCCAACTTTCAAATTAGCCTTTGTCGCTTCTTTGGTGGTAATTGTATCGTAATCCTCATTGGAAGTGTCCACCGACTTTACAGTGATGACATTTGTCCCGTCAGAGAGTAACGTGCCCACATTGATGAAGTCCGCAAAAGGACATTTAGCAATCTTGATATCCGTTGCTCCCGTGGTAGCCTTTTCTACTACCTTGACACGAATGCACACTACTGCCTTGCGCTCTACCTTATCACGATAGATAGGCGTAAGTTCGGGCAACCATCCCTTATTAGGGAGATTACTCATGTCTAAGTCCATACCACCATCTGTGAGGCGATATAGAGATTTCTCGTCACAAACCTCCCTTTCGATAGGAGGCGTGGATTCAAACTTAATTCCTGCTGCCATAATGATTTACTTTTTCTCGTTTTCTGTTTTGATAGCCTCGGTTCGCTTATTGACGCCATCCAAAAGGCTATCCATATCGTCTTTGTGTTCGTGGGTTCCCTCTTCGGGAGACTTTGCGAACTGGAATCCGCCATTCTGCATCTCCTGCTTCACATCGGTGAAGTACTGATTAAGGTCTACATCATCAGCGATTTGCTTTCCTTTATAGACATATTCAGGGATACCGAATGACTTTGCCACTGCTGCAATCTGTTGGTTGCGTTCGTCCGCCTTTGTCTTTGCGTCCATTGCAGCTAACTTCTCGCTCAATGTCTTATTAGAGTCAATAAGACTTTGCGCCCACGCTGGCACTTGTTCCGTTGTCTGTGGAGTCGGTGTTGGTAGTGGGTCTTGTGGCTTTGGTTCCTCGATTGGCTTTCCGTCCTTGATGTTGTGCTTCTTCTCGTAGTTTGAAACTGCGGTTTTCTGCGCACCATCAGCCCGATAGTCGCCATAGCTTGTTAGAACGTCTTGAAACGAGATACCCTCGACAATAGAGTTTACCTTGCTCTCGTCCGTTACTCCTTCAGCTTTCTTACTTGCCATACGCTGAAGGGTGGCATCATCAGCCCCTTGGAATTTGGTTCTGAGTCCTGCCAAAATTTGTTCGTAAATGTTCATACTTTATAAAGTGTTAACTTGAATAAATCTTTTCAAATTTACACATTATAAAAGGGGGATTTGCGTTTTTCAGTGGTTCAGAAATGACAATAAGACGGTTGTAACAAAAAGGCATAAAAAAGGCTGCCATCTTCACAGATAGCAGCTTAAATGTAAACGATAATATTCTAAAATGAAATCACATACTAAGAATTTCATTACATATCTTATCTCGTTTATCTTTTTGCAAAAATTCCATTTGAGAGACTTCGTACGCCGATAGTGTCTCGGTATCTTCAATTCTTATACATATAGGAATATCTACATGTCCTAAAGAAGTATCTATGACTACTGCTAATTCTTGATTATCATATCCTATAGCTTTACATATCTTAATTGGATAGTCATGAGACAAGCTATAAACACCATAGGAAATAAGCCTAATGGCTGTTTGCCTACATTTGTCTTTGATTTTTACCCAACAAACATTCTGCTTCATAAATTTATCGTTTTGTTATGATGCAAAGATACAAAATATTCTCTAAAGTGGTCTAATTCGACCATTATTCTTTTGATTCGATAGGCTCATTCTGTTGAGCCTTTTCTTTCTGTTCTTCTTTGATTTGCTGCAACTCATCCTGCAACTCACCATAGTTAGAACAGAAACTCACTCCGTGTTCCATTGACCACACACCACCACTGACGGCAGCAGCAGCCGTTTCAACCTTATCTCTTTCGCTGTCAATCATGAAAGGAACAATCTCTGTTTCGATGCTCACAGTCTTACTTGCGGCTTCGAGTGATGTGTTCAACGTGCCTATAGCAGATGTGAGGAAATTAACTCTTCGTTGGAAAAACTCTCCCAATTCCTCTGCGTGGTTCTGCACTGCCATGTGAGCCGCCATAAAGACATATCGGAATGCCGTACCACTAAGAGCATTGCCAGTGCCTTTGAGTTGGTCGAATGATATACGAGGGGTATTTGTCAGTCCATAAATCTGATTAAAGTATGTTTCAATCTCCACCTTGATCGGGTCGGAGGATTGATTCCATGTGAGGTATTGCGCATTTGCACCATCTCCAGTCAGCTGCATCATTCTGTTTCTTGTATCACCGCTCAAATTGTCGGGCTGCAACTCACCAAAGAGCATAAGGAGAGGAAAGAAATGATTATCAATGCAATCAGCATAGCCACTCAAACACTTCTCCAATCTAATGCGCAACTGCTTAACCTTTGCGCATAACGGCTCGGGACGAAATGCGTACATAACGGGGAGTTTCTGAAACTGATGTGCAAATGTACGTTCTACATTCTCCGACCATGTCTTATCAAGTTCCCACTGATACACCTTATCTTCGGTAATAGTCATGAATACGGTATGTTCGTTGCCGTCTAAGTCTTTCTTCTTGTATTCACGGGAGAAAGCTATCATCTTGCCGTTATCGTCAAAGAAAGGATACAATGTATCGCCACGGAATGGGGACCATATTTGCGACTTTAACTGATATTCGGGTGCTTTCTTCCCAAAGAGGGACGCAATTCTGCGCTTTAGCTGTGCCCAAAAGCCATCATCTTTGACTACGTACCAATACTCCGCTACTTCCTGCTCTGATAGCCACGAACGGACTAACTTACGATTTTGGAATTTCAGCTTATTCTTCTTGAATACCTGCTTGATGGTTTCAAACACATTCTTCTCCCCATCATCTTCGGGATTGCAATCAAGTGTGGGTTCTGTACCTACACAAAAGGCGGTATGGATGTTTACTATATCCTGCTCAATAGGAAGTGCAATGCGGTTAGGCTCTTTCATCTCATATTGTGCAGGTATATGTGTGGTCTTGCCGCTTTCACTGTCAAAATGCTCTTCCTCCATCTTTACAAGGACTTTAATCTTCTTGTAAAGTTCTGGGTTCATGATGTCGTGTTTTGTCATGTCCCAATCTGCAAGGTTTGCTGATGTGTCGGGGAGAGGATTGCGCCTGCCTTTCTTAAGGTAACTAATCTTCTTGTCAATATCCTCAAGCGCGAGGATGTCATCTAATGTCTTTATCATATTGTTATCCTATTTATCGAGCAAAGGCTGCTGCCATATCGCCCTTTGGTTTCAAAATCTTTCCTAAAAGCTGACCAAGGACATAATAGCGAACTGCATCTATGCCGTGGTTATATTTGTCTATTGGTTGGTTGATATAGTTGCCATCCTTATCCGTGTCCCATACATACTTTCTGAACTCTGTACGGAGGTTATACGACCTCTCTGTAACAAAGATATGGTCAAAGGATAGCATCTTGTCTATTCCTGCTATGATAGAGTTGCCACTCTTATCTACGGGGTAAATCTTTATGCCTGCGTTATGTATCTCTTGTATCAGTCGAGGGTCTGCACTCTCGGAGAACACCTTTAATCCGCCAAAGCGTTTGAGTTCCTTTACAATATCAGATGACAACATACCTGTACGATAGAATATTTCATCAAGGTACAAGTCATTATCAATGATACCACATAAAATTCCTGCACTCGGGTCATGGGTAAAGCCGAAGTCATCACCAATAGCAACCTTCTTACACCATTTCGGGAACTCCTTAACAACTCCGATTTTCTTAAATACTGCACCTTCTGCCACGTCTGCCCATCTGCCCATAGCGATATGGGCGTACTTCTCGGGGTCGTTCTTCTTTAGCTCCTCCATTTCTCTCAAGAACTCGGGAGAAAGATTTGGAAGATTATCTAAATATGTCGTATGGATATGCAACACGTTCGGGTGGGTGCTAATTTGCACAGGTACTCCGTCATACAGCACCTCCTTATGCGTGTTTTCTAAAAATCGCTTATAAACCCAATGGTTATTGTCCGTAGGGTTCATAATGATGATTATTCGGTTCTGTATTCCCTTTTGGCGGATAGAGAGCATGATAGTCTCAAACTCTTTCTCTGACACCCATTCCTCCGCCTCATCAACGACAAAGGTAGTAATACCGTGAATGGATTTCAGCTTTGCGGTCTGATTCCCCGAGCTTGTCTTGATACCTCTAAACATTACTGCACCACCGCTGCGGAGGTTCTTTACATCTGTTTTAGTGTGCGTGTACCATTTCGAGTTTCCATCAAGTTCTACCTTCTCCATAAACTCGGGGATAACAGACATTCCAGCCGATACCATTGTATAACGAGTATAGAGTATCTGGTGAACTATTCGCTTTGCAGGAGTAGGATGTTTCACCTCAAACAACAGACGCTCAATGAAAGTGGAAACATTGAAAGACTTTCCACTTCCTCTACCCCCTGTAACAAGAATGATGAACTTATCCTTGTTATGGTATAACGGAGCATATATCTGCTGAGGATTTATTCTATTCATTTGTGTTATCGGTCATCCACTTGTCAATGTCGATACCATTCTCGGAGTACAAAGCATCTTCATCGGTCTGCTTGTTCTCCATCTTACGCCATGTCGGGTCGTGGTGATAGAGTAGGGTAGCGATAGCCTGCATATTAGGAGGCAGTTCCATTTCCGTTTCTTGAACTACCGCCTTATCTGTCAGCGTGACCCACCCAGTGCCACCACAATAGGGGCATTTCTTGTCCGCCCCCATACACTCGCACTTATCTTGTACGAACTTCACAATCCTTGATTTCGTCTTCTTTCCACCAAAAGCACCCTTGATGTACGCACCACGAAGTAAGGCTACTATCTTTGTCCGTCCATGCACTAAGACCCTATTAATTTCAGCCCCTCTGCGATTGTTTTCTTCCTCGTCCCAACATTGATAGTTGCCATTCTTCATAGAGCCAAACACATCTGCGGATAGGTTGAGTTCGTTCGCTATCTCCTCATCCGTGTATCCGTTCATTGCAAGCTGCTCTATGCGCTTGTAGAAGTCTATATGGTCGTAGTCATGTTTTGGTTTTGCCATAACTTTTAACGTTTATAATTTGCGTTTATCGAATATTCTCTTTATATTTGCATCATAGATTGATGGTCGCATCGGTAGCGAGGCACCCGAATGGCTGCATATTGCAAGGTTCAACTCCTTCGCCAATCTACTTAGGGGCTTAGTTGCCCCTATTTTATTTTTGTATATTGTGGTGTGTTCATTTTGTTTCTATCTACTACTCCAATAGATATTACTTGATTGTAATGACGTTTACCTATCTTCTGATTAGGTTCTATTACAACTTTCAATATCTTGTTCTTGGAGTATTTTACACTTGACACATAGATTAATCTATTTCTGTTCGTGTCAATGTAGACATTTTTCGGTCTCTTCACTGCTGCTTCAACCATCCTAAACCTATGTATGTTTACCGTTGCCCCTTTCTGCATCTTTGGGTGATTGCGATATTTCAATATGGTTTTGTCAGTAATGGCAGCAAGGTCAGATTTCACAGCGATACCTTTCCGAGACAAATCCCTTAGATATGCTTTGTTTGTCCTACCGAAGACATACACGGATTTCCTTGCTTGTCCACTTGCGAGGACTTTGTCTGCAAACCCTTGCAGGTCTCTTGTATATCTGCGCTTGCTGCCGTGTAAACCATATATCAATATCCCTTCACCCATACGATATTATCCTGCCACAGCACCTTTGGCTTTAACGCCCATATAGAGGTTTCTTTCGTGTTTTACGTTAGCTGCGCTTTTTCCAAGTTCTATTGCTTTATCCCTATGACCTTCTTTTATAAACGAATCTTTTTGGGCAAACATGGATTTTCCCCATTTTGAGTTTCTCATGTTATCTAAATATCGTTTTCTTATGTTGTCTATCTTTCTTGCCCTGCTACTATTGTTTTGCTTCCATAAGGCGGTATGAAACAGCCTTTCAGCTTGATGTGAAATATCGTTAAAACTTTTCTTTCTTGCCATAACTATTCAGTTAATAATGTTTCTATTTTTTCTGAAAATACTTCACCTTTGAGGAACTTCTCATCGGGGTTAAACCCGAACTTCTCACAAAACTCTACTTTTGCATCCCAATTATCAAATGATAACATAAGATAAGCGTCCATGTTGGCGGCTGCCTTTGTAGCGGCTTGTTTCACTTCTTCTTTTACTTGCTTCATGTGAGCAACCTTTTCCGCTCTCTCGGCTTGCTTTTGCGCTACTTCTGCTTGTCTTTCTTCTCTGACGGGTTCCATGAGTGTGTCGAGTTCATCGGCAATGGTGCTTTCTTCTTCTGTCTGAAAATGAAAGTCCACACCGATAATATCGAGGTCTTGTTCCGTTAGTCCTGCATCCTTGTAGTCAATGTCTGGGATAAGTTCACGAAGTGTATCATAGTTCCACTCTCCTTGTGCTGATGGGTTGTTGAGTAAGATAAGCAGCTCTTTCTCTTCTTTCTGTTCAACGTCTATCAAGTCCACTCGGATAGGATAATCGTTATCCTTTGTTTCGGGATTGTACTTTTGAAGTTCATCCATGACCGAAAGCCGTTGATGTCCGCTTACAAGGGTGTAGTTAGTCCGCTTGTTCACCACGATACCTCCGACCATGCCGAACTTCTTTATACCACGTTTGAGAGCCTTGCGGTTCTCTTCGGGAATAGTACGAGGGTTCTGCTCGTGAAGTTTAATTTGAGAGCGTAGGAGTTCCACGCTCTCTGATGTGAAGTATTTGTTATCCATCTGACTTGTCTCTTTTACTTGTTATGATGCTACCGAGCCTCGATTCTTTGTACTCATATAGGTGGAACGAGAAACTTTTTTAAATGGTTGATAATGAATTTCTCCGTTAACAACAATATTTGTTTTCCCACTCTTTTTTATATTTTGTGCATAGCGCTTAAATACGGTATTCGCTTTGTTTACTCGTGCGCTACTGCCTAAACGCTGTATCCTCATTAGCTGTGTAGCCAAATCATTCAATGACTTTCTTGCCATAATTCTTATTTGTTATTTGTTATCCTGCTACTGCGCCACGAGCTTTTGTGCCCATGTATGCAGAGCGAGAATATTTCTTACTGCTATCTGTTATACCATATACACCCATTCCTTGCGTTTGGTGATTTCCGATATTGTTCACATATCTTGCATGTGCTTCGCTCATTCTACGATACCTTGCGCTTGCACCTCCATATCCTACACGGATAAGGTTACTTGATATTCTCTTTGCCTGCGCATTTATGTCATTAACAGATTTCTTTCTTGCCATAACTAATCTTTGTTATCCTGTTTATAATTCTGTTCAAATAAAATTCTCTCGCTCATTGGGAACACCTTGTATATCTTCTCTAAGTCCTGCGGATAGTGCTTTTCAAGCCAAGTGAATGTTTCCTTGCTGAACCCGACACCACCGCCTGCCTTGCTGGAATACCTTACAGGCTGCGGCAGTCGTTTTTGCTTCATATACGCCAAAACGTCTTTCTGTGTCCACGATGCAAGCGGATAGACTAATCCATTATTTTCATAGCCGTTATTTTTATAACCTTTGAGCATCAAATTTCGGTTCATTCCGTCCGCTTTCTTCATGCCCAAGAACGTGTAGTAAACGCCTGTCTTCATTCTGACCGCCTTAATCACATCAACGAGTTTCAACAGCTTTACTTTTGGATTAGGCACGCAATACAGACCGCCACGAAGAATATACGTTAAATTCCAATGAGGAACTTCCATAAATTCAACTTTTGGATATTTCTTCTTCACCCACCTTATCCAACCATTGATGCGGTCTAAGTCCTTGACAAAGTACATGAAGACACATACAACCCTTTCAAAATGTTGGTTAACTAAATCCAAAGTTACGATCGAGTCCTTCCCCAAGCTGCACATGACAAGGCAGGTGTCCGACTTCTGCCGAACCCCTGCGATTACCTGTTGTGCTTCTTGTAACTTGTTCATTTATTATCCATTAGATAAACCAAACGCTGCACGCAAATCACGCCTTTTTGCATCACGATTGCCGAAACGTGTAGATGTGCCTGCTTCTGAACGTCCAGCATTCACTCTGAATACGCCACGAGCACCATTTACATTGCTTGATACGCCTGTTGTTCTGTTGATACGTGAAGCTACATTACTCACTGAACCTTTTCTTGCCATAATCTCAATATTCGATTATTATACTTTCTTCGACTTGTCCCTAATATTGTGTGAAAGTACTTTACCTAAATCAAACACTACTTGCTCAGCAACCCATACAAGTGGATTACCATCTTTATCCCTGCCATGTTCGTAAGTGATAGGCTCATTGTTCTCATCTACGAATATCTCACAATGAGCACCAAGAACCTCTACAAGTGCATTGTCTCTGCCTTTGTTGTAGCCAACATAGAACTGAATTGCGTCATACTTGATAGGCTGCGCATTACCGTCTGCATCTTCGATTTCAAACCCTTCTTCATCAAGCTGCAATAACTTCTTGATAGTTGTAGGGCGAACCTCACGAAATTCTTGCACCTTGCGGCCTGCAAGGATAGCATCGAAATACTTTTGGCGAATTATCAAATTAAGTACTTTCATATTATTTCAATTTAAAAATATAACCATTATGAGATTTAGCAACACCAGTAATACAATGGCTTATATGACCTTGATTGCAGTTTAGCTTTCGTGCAGCTTCTCTGCCACTTTCATATTCACCTATGAAGTTACCATTTTTATCATAAACACGAACAGGCTTCTTTTCTTTGTTGTATGCCTTATCAATGTTACGACTATAAAGAATATTATAGCGATGTGAACACCATTCTAAATTGCTTACTTGATTATTTAACTTATTCTCATCCTTATGATTAACCTCTGAATAATTCTTCGGATTTTCAAGAAAAGCCATAGCAACCAAACGATGAATATTAACCATCTTACGCTTTTTGTCTTTATGTAAGACAACTTTATAATATCCCCCCATTATATGAGGAGTCAGAACATGTTCTTTATCGTTCTTCAGCTTTTGTCCTTTCGTATGATACGTTTTTACACGACCAAGATTGCTTATTTCATACAAGCCTTCGTAGCCAGCAATAGGTCGCCATTCTTCGATAAGATTTAATACTTTCATACGACTTTTCTCTTTTTTAATGTATCACAAAGATACGATTTAACATTATTATATTTAGAAAAATCCGCCCTGTATAACCTACAATGGACGGATTGTTATTTATATTCATGCAGCCTTGTTCTCACGCACAAGATTTGAGACAATGGTGAAAATCTTATCTATAAAATGATTTCTCACTGCAATATCTAACTTTGTCTCTTTGTTGTGAAGTTTCTTGTAACTCTTGATAGATATATGATAGAGATAATACAATTGACTATATACCTTATGCCAAACATCTTTGAAGTCGGTATTTGTTGCAATAGCATACTCTCTTACGAGTTGGTTTACTCTTGCTTTCATACTCATTTCAGGCAAACGCTCATCTGACAATTTGGCTTCAAGAAGTTTCTCGCCATTTTCTTTACGCTCTCTGTCCATGTTGTCAAGTCTTTGCTCTACTGCGGTCATTCTGCGCTCTTGCTCTACCATAAGCTGTGCCTGCTGTAAAAGGTACTCTGCACCCGATAACTTCTTTTGGCTATCTTTAAGAGCAGATTCCATTTTATTGAAAGCTGCAATGTAGTCGAGTTTGAATTTCATTGCCCTTTTGCCTGTGAAACCCATAGCCAACAAAGTAAATCCGTCTCGATTCATAACATATCGCTTTGCTCTCTTAAATCCGCCATTTGGTTGTGGCACATCTTCAAAGTATAGCTCAAACATGGTTTGGGGTGCATCCAAATTTGGATTACATTGATTATCAACATCTTGCACCTTTTCTAAGAGATTATCAATATCTCTTACAACATGCTCATGTGTTTTACCGAACTTTTCAGCAACTAGCAAACTATTTGTCAGTGCTTGGCTATTCTCGCCTTTGAAAACTAATTCGTTTGTCATACTATATTGAAATTGATTATATTCATAGAATAAGGGCAAAGATGAAGACCGCCGATTGTCGCAGTTTGCGGTCTAAACCAATGCCCTTTTAATATCTTCTCTGTTACTAACTGCGACGAAAGTAACTTTTTACTTTGCAAAGATATTGCTTTCTGTTTAGTTCACACTTTTATCTTTTGTGAGTTAAACAACAATCAGTCGGTTGTCATTAAATCACTTTATATTGGCTTTCTGTGCTTGTAGTATCAATACTATCTGCCATAATTCGCATGATAGCTTCATTTATAGTGGCGTATGCGCACCCGACCTTGTCTTCAAAGTCTTTGTCAAAGCCAAATAACTTATCTTGTACTTCGCTTAACTTAGTGAAACACTCATCTAAATTCTTCTTGCAGTTTAATAATTCTGCTGTATTCTCACTTAATGCTATTGTTGTCATAGTTCTATTTCTTTTTATTGTCTGATTTCTTGTTTATTCTCTCTGTTTCTAATGCGTGGGCTACTATGTCATTTACCCACGCTGCTGTTTCTTTTAATTTGTCCATGTTATATTTATTTGTTACCTTTGTAGCGATTATAGAGGTATGTTGTTACCTCGTAGTTTAATAGTTTATAAAGTGGGCGGTACGCGAGTATAGCTCACCTTTTATTTATGCTATTCTGATAAGGTTTACTATCTTAAAGCAGCGAAAAGCAGCTTTTTCTTGGTCATAGTACACTTGTACACTGTCATTCTTCTTGCGGTTATCGCCCGATGTAGCAGGTATCAAGTCCTCTCTAAGCGTACCCCAAGCGGTGCGAATAGTGCCGTCTAACTTCTCAAAGTAGAACTTAACTACACCTTTCTTCATTGCTTTGCGTAATTTGAAGAGTGTCCAAACTTTCTTCATTGCTTCTGATAGACTGATGCCGTAGGTCTTAACTAACTGCCAACTCTTCTTCATTAACTCGCTTAACTCATTCTTAAATGCTGTTGCCATAATCTTATAGTTTAATAGTTTTATATTTGTTACTTAATCACAATGCAAAGATATAAGATATTTCTAATACTAACAAATGTTTTAATAAGAAATACCTAATATTTAACATTGGTTTGTAAATAGTGGACATTTCTTAACTTCTATTTGCAGATAATTAGATATTTCTTATATTTTAATCGCTTTTTCTTGTTATCATCATATTAATACATTAACTTTGCAGCGTATTAATATTAGTTATAACTTATGGATATAAAAAAGGTAATAAAAGAACGTGGATGGACGCTTGAACGGCTGGCATCTGAAATGACAAATAAGCGAGAAGATAAAAAAGGTATATCTCAATCTTCATTATCGCAGTTACTTAATGGGAGTACACCATTAGACCGCTTGCAGGAGATAGCATCTATTATAGGTGTGTCGGTATCTGAACTCGTTGCGGACGAAAAGGACGTCTCAAACACTATCATTTGTCCCCATTGTGGGAAAACGATTAAGTTCGAGAAAGGGAGATAAGATATGGGCAAAAAGAAAACTTATAAACGTATTTGATGTAGCAAGCATAATAATTATGAAACTCCCAAGCGACACTTTATATTTGCCTATTAAACAGGTATATTTCGACCAAATAATAGATGGTACGAAAAAAGAAGAGTTCAGAGAAATTAAAATGGGTATTACGGCTAATAAATACCTACTGCGAGTAATGGACGATAATGGTAATCCCGTTAAAGATACTAACGATACAGAGGGGTATGTAAGAGATTTAGAGCATACAGACCCGAATGTATCGAAGTATTGGATAGATGACTATAATAATGGTCACTTCCCATTCAAACCATATCCGTATAAGAAATTATATCTTGCTGTAGGATACGCGAAAGAACGTGATACGGCTCTCGTTGAGATTGATGGGTATCGATTTATTCCAGAAAGGATAAGAGTAAATAAATACGCATTCTGGGTGATTGCCTACCATATAGGAAAAGTCTTAGAAGTCCATAGAAAGTAAAATCTTGCTCATAAGTTCGTCAACATTTTGGCGAAAATCTGAATAAGTGGTGTAAAGTACCATTAACTCCGTGCATGTCGCTGAAATAACGCTTGCGCACGTTACTTTGGTAGCTTTGGTTATGACACGTCTAAGCCCTTGCGGCATCTTACCACCAAAGAATTTATTAGGAGAGTAAAGGTAGATGACAACGAATATAAACTCTTTGCGGTCGTTTACCTTTATTTCGTTTCCCTTTAATTCCTCAAACACTTTGTAAATTTTCGGAATAAGATTTAAGTCTTTCAGTTTAGGAGATGTGGCAATCTCATTATCTGCTATGGCTTGACGTAATGCCGTGCGTGCCTTTTCTATTCTCTTGATTGTTTCGATTATCTGCTCCATTTATAGATTTTTCAACAAAAATATAGCAAATAATCTTAAATAATCAAATTTGTTTAGATAAATTTTTACATAACAAGTAAACAAACACAACAAAATTTACTTATTTCAGTGTGTTGGTCAGTGTGTTGGTCAGTGTGTTGCTTTTTATTTTTCACCTTTGTAAAAATCTAATATAAAGATAATTACAAATGTTGTTAGTGTGTTGCTCAGTGTGTTACTCAGTGTGTTGTTACTCTTTTAGAACGTAATCTAAAAGTTTTACATTTGCCTCGTTTATGTGGCTAAAATCCTTTTTAATATATAGTTCCGTTATCTTCAATGATTGGTCAGTATGATTTAGCATATCATTTACAATATACTTGCTTATTCCTACTTCATTTACGGCAATTGTAGCCATAGAATGCCTTGCAGCATAGAATTGTAGACGCTCAATGCCAATTTCTTTACCAACCTCCTTTAATCCGATGTTTATCGCACGATTGAAACTCTCCATTGTAGTAAAGCGTTCTGAGAAGTTAAATACACGAGTTTTACCCTTGTATTTCTCAACTAACGGCTTGATATAATCTGTTATTCTTACTTGCATTTCCGCCTTGTCCCTGCGCCTATCCTTTGTTTTCATGCGGTCATAGATAATGGTGTTATCTTCCAATCTATCAGCATAGTATAGGTCGGCAGAGTTCATTCCCATTAAACAAAACGAAAGGCGGAAACAATCAAGTGCGAGGTCATGACGGCTGGACTTTCCTTTAACTCTGACATTGTCATAGGGTAGGGCAAATATCCTCCTTATCGTTTCAACGTCCAAAGCTCGTTTTTCAGCTACATTCTGCTCCACTGGCTTATATTTGTCTAATGAGTGCTTAATACGGATAATATCGTTATCTTCATCATTGTAATACTCCTTTGCAGCGTTGAATATAGTTTTAATGCAGTTAGGATATAAAGATTGCGCTCTTGGACGGTCTTTTAAAGCATTCTCAAAGGCTTTCATCGTCTTAACGTTGATTTCCTCGCAGAGAATATCATTACGCCCTACAAAGGAACATAAAGCGTTCATAGCGGTTTTGTAATTCTTTATCCCCTTAATGGTTGACAAAGAAATCCATTTTTTTGCAAAATCAGTGAATGATACACCTTTTCTGTTCCTTTTCTGCTGAATATAAGCTATAATAGTGTTTATATCAATATCGTTGAACTCCAAATTAAGTTCGTTAACTCTTTCACGATATGCCTTTATTAATTCATTACACCTATCGAGTATATTTGCATTTTTTATTTTGAAAGAAGATGTTATATCCTTTTTGGTTACATACATCGTGGTAGGAATGAACCGAACCTTTGAGTTATGTGTAAATCTAATCACCACATTCCACGTACCATCTGCACGCTTATTTCCTTTTTTTATTACTGCCTTAAATGTTGCCATATCCTTTCAGTCAATTTTCAGTTAATAATTACACTCTACTTGTGGACTTTATAACGTACTTCTACCGATGTATCTATATTCTCGTAGGTATAAAAAAAAGCGGAAATCCTTTTGTTTATTGGACTTCCGCTTAATTCTTGAAGGGTGGGTGGTGGGATTCGAACCCACGACATTCAGAACCACAATCTGACGCTCTAACCAACTGAACTACATGCACCATAATAACTCTTCCCGCTTGGAAAAGTAGTGCAAAGATACTGGTTTTTCCGTTTTGCGCAAACTATTTCCTAAAAAAATCTGTGCAGGAAGGAGAATTTTACGACAGAAAGCCGTCGCATGCCGGCAAAATGCGGGGTGCAGGCGGTTGCCGGCAGTTGCAAAGCATGAAAGAACAAAGCCACGGCTGAATCCTTGCGGATGCCGTGGCTTGTATAATCGTAGTTGAAAACTTTTATTTCTTAACGTCTGAAAGGTTGACGCGCTTTTCGCGGATACGAGCCTTCTTACCTGTAAGTTTGCGAAGATAGTAGAGTTTCGCGCGGCGAACTTTACCAATCTTGTTAACTTCGATGCTGTCAATGCTGGGAGAGTCCATCGGGAAAATACGCTCTACACCTACCGTGCCTGACATTTTGCGAACGGTAAAGCGCTTCTTGTCGCCGTGACCCTTGATTTTGATAACAACACCGCGATACAACTGAATACGCTCCTTGTTACCCTCGACAATTTTGTATGCTACGGTAATCGTGTCGCCGGCTTTGAAAGTCGGCCTTTCTTGCTGCGTAGCAAAAGCTTCTTCTGCAACTTTAATTAAATCGACCATTGTTTTAGTGGTTTTGTTTGTTGATATGTCGGTTCCACACGTCGTGTCCGGCCACTTTGATTCCGGATAGGGGGCGCGGGAAAAGCGGTGCAAAAATACGAATTTCGTTGAGAATAGGGAAATTTTTAGCGATTTATTCTTCCGCCGGGGTGAATTTCTGCGTCGATTCGAGGCGGGCGCGTTCGGCCTTGATGCAGCAAGGAGCGCCTCGCAGACGCCCCTTGCTGTATATGTTATGTCGGTAGTTTGCCGGCAGGATCAATGGCGATGACCGCCGCCAAATCCACCTGAAGGTCGGTCGGGGAATTCACCGCGCCGATGATCACCTGCACCCCTTTCGCGGCTACCTACCTTGCCATTTAAGATATTGAGGCGGTAACTGAGATTAAGCATGAAGTAGGCGTTGATGGCATTGGTCCACGAATCGCGCCGCATCTGAGCTGTGACGCTCCGACTCACGTTGCTCTGCTGATGTAGCAGGTCATAGAAACGGACGCTTAAGGTCAAGGACTTATCATGTAAGAAGCCTTGCGCGATTTGCGCGTTCCACAACAATTCGTTTGTGTTCATCGCGCGATCTGCATAGCCGCGACGGCTGCTCATCTGAACATCGGTAGCGATCGTCATACCCCAAGGCAATGAGAGATTGCCCAAAAGGCCGTAAGCATACTGCCAAGCGTTGAGGTTGCCGGCAGATTGGAGCGAATTGCGCGTATGTTCGTAGTCGATAGAAGCAAGGAGGCCGACATCAAAGAAGGAAGCGCGATACGTAAGGTTGAGGTCCTCGCGTATATCTAAGCTCCGAGCGGAATTTTTTATGGCCGGCGTGGAGTCGAACACACTATTATAATAGGATGCACGCGGGTTGGCTTTGAGAGAAGCAGCCGGACGCAACAATGATTGGAACAATACGGGCGCTAAAGTGGGCGAACTGATGCGACTAATGAAGCCCACGTCGTTGCGGAATTGGAAGTCGGTGTTGGTACTCAAAGAGAATTGCCTATTCTTACCAAAACTAAAGTTGTAGATAAACGTACCATCTAAATCCCAATTGCCGTTGATGTTCTCCGGGCGCGAATATCGCACCCCCGTAGCATCGTTGTAGATGACGCGTGTACTGATGGAATTGGTCGTATGTGCAAAGGCAAGGTGGGCCATAATACCGGCTTGGCGGGCCGGATTATAACCATAGTAGGACGCACGCAAGCTATTGGTCCAAGAAGGCTTGAGTCCGGGGTTACCCATCGAGATATTGAGCGGGTCAGAATTGTCGACGACGTCGAGCAAATTAGTCATTGACGGCTGGCCGGCGGTGCCGCGGTAACGGATGTCGATAGAATTGGTCTTGGACATGCGATAACGAAAGCGCAAGGTCGGAGAGACGTTGAAGACAGAGCGCGTTATGAGCGTGTCAATCTGACTTGGACGGGTGTATTGCATCTTCGTGCGCTGCGGATCGAAAGAAACACCGGCATGGAAGCGAATATTCTTCGTATCATATCGAAGATCCAAATCTACGCTATTGTTGAAGTAGCGATAGGTAGCGTATTGGCTGTTGTTTAAATCGCGCACGGTTTCTAAAATCTGCGCATCGGTCGGCAAAGAGCCAAGGCGCGGGTAAGCGTTTGCGTTCCCGTAAGTCAGCGGGTCAAGTTTATCCAAGTCATAGAGGGATCTGCGACCGTCTTGGTACTTATAAGAATATTCATAACGCACTTGGGCGTACCAATTCTTGCCTAAAGGCTCTACGTAACCAAGGCGAGTGCTATAACCATAGCTCTCGGATGGCGAAGTTTCGTATTGGTTGAGAAAACTTGCGGGCTTTCCGGTATAATAGTTAATGTCTGAAACGTTGAATCGCTTGTTGTTGGCGTGCGTATATTCACCATTCAAGCGCAAATTCACGTTGCGGCCTTTTTTACCAAAACGCCGAACGAGATGAAGCTCAAGATTGGCGGAATTTGTATTGCCGTGGCTGAACGTCTCCGCAAGATTACGGTTGACAGCGATAGGCGTAAGCAACGTATTATGCACGCTAAAGATAGAATCGAGCGGATTCTCGACGCCGGCGAAAGTATAAGGATTTTGATTGAACGTTGCCGAGCGCGATTTCCCGTTGTTGCGGGTTGCATTATGGCTAAAGCTGGGTTCTATGCCAATAAACGTCAGCGAATCCGGGTTCCAACGCAACTCAGCATTGGCCCAAAAGCTATTCGTATGGCTATAGCTGCGCTGATTTCCGTTCGCGAAAGAGCTGGTTCTGCCCGAAGTCAGGAAATTTTCCGTCGAAGAAATAGAATTTAAATCTACGTCGCGATGCGAATAGCGCACATTTCCTTCTACCTCAAAGTGCCCCGCTTTTTGTTGCTCAATCTTGTTGTCCCAATAAAAGTCGAGGCCGATCATTTTCGAGGCCGTCAAGCCTTTATTTCCGCCAAACGAATGCGGGCCGCCGAAGCCCTGATCATTTGTATTGTTCAGGCTGCTAAAGAGCGATATTCGGCTGTTATCCGTAAAGCGCGTAGCAAACAAACGATCGGAATAGCGTCCGTGATTCCCAGCCCCGAGATCAATATTTGTAATCCAAGAATCGTTGAGCGCCTTCTTAGTCGAAATATCCAGCACCGTCACCTCTTCCCCGTCGTCTATGCCCGTTTGTTGAGCGTAGTCGCTCTTTTTGTCATACGCTTTAATCTTGCCTACGATGTCCGTCGGCAAGTTTTTCATCACCGTTTTGGTATCTCCTTTGAAGAAGTCTTTACCATTGACCAAGAATTGTTTGACCGTTTTTCCGTTCCATCGGATGGTGCCATCGTCGCTCACATTTACACCCGGCAGCTGCTTAATCAGCGCTTCGACGGTCGAGCCTGTCGGTGTGCGATATGCAGATGCGTTAAACTGCGTCGTATCTCCAACCTGCTGCATTCGCGCTGCGCGTCCATAGACGATGGCCGCTGCGAGCGTATTCTCTTCCGTCTTCATACTTACGATGCCCAAATCAGCCGTTTCGTTGTGATCATTGATCGTAATGTAGCGAAGCGCCTCTTCGTAGCCCGTATAACTAAACCTCACAAGATAACTTCCGGGCTTGTCCATACGGATTACAAACTGCCCAAGGCTATCAGTCAGCGCACCTCTGACAAAGGCACTGTCGCTTTGTTGCAATACTGAGATCGAAACATAAGGGAGTTTGGCCATCGTCTGCGCATTTTCGACCGACCCCTGCACTTGATAGCGCTGCGCCTGCACCGACAAGAAGGCAGAAAGTAGCAGAAGCAAGGAAGCAATTCTTTTCATTATGACTAATTGAATGTTGCTAAGAGATAGAAGTTCTTGTTATAGTCGCAAATATACAAAACTTTCTACAAACAGCGGTTTTTTAGCAAGAAATACGTCGCCACAACGCAAAGTGAGCACGGAAGGAAAATCTTTCATCGTTTTTCTTATCAAAAACTTCATGGCGCCGAAAAAAACTCGTATCTTCGCTTTGAGGGCTTACAAGCCGGCTTTGAATCTTCAAAGTCAAAAATTGAAGAGCCATTTACCCACGATTCTGCAACACGATCTATTATGAAATACGCCGAATACATAAAAAAAGTAGACATCACCAGCCTTTGGAGCGGCAGGAAGCACATTGTTTGGACCTTGCGTCCCGATGTAAACGTCTTGAGCGGAAGAAACGGCGAAGGAAAAACCACTATCCTCAACAAACTCGTGCATTATCTGCACGAAGCGCCGCAAACGGGCGAACTGCAACACGTCACGCGACAAGGCGTGCGCATAGATTTTCATCCACAAAGCGCCGATTGCGTCCGCTATGACCTGATTCGCAGTTTTGATCGCCAGATCGTGCAAAGCGAGGCGCTTTCTAAGATCACGGACCAAAAGCTTTGGACCGAGCTCGATTGGCAATTATATCTCTTGCAGCGGCGTTATCTCGACTACCAGGTGAATGTGGGCAACCGAATGATAGCTTTGCTCACCAAGGGCAGTCCCGAAGCGCGCCAAGAGGCAGAAGAAGCCGCAAAGATCAAGACGCGCTTCCAAGACATGATTGATGATTTGTTCGCAGAAACGGGAAAAACGATAGACCGACAAAGCAACGAACTGCAATTTCAGCAATACGACGAGACACTCTCGCCCTACGTCTTATCCAGTGGCGAAAAACAGATTCTTCTCATCCTCTTAACGGCCCTGACGGAGGACCGCCAGCCCTACGTGTTCTTTATGGACGAACCCGAAGCCAGTTTACACTTCGAGTGGCAAAAGCAAATGATCTCCCTCGTGCGCGAATTAAATCCGCGAGCGCAGATTATCCTGACCACACACTCGCCCGCTGTGATCATGGATGGTTGGCAAGACGCCGTCACGGAAGTATCCGACATCACGCTCAACGGGCATAAGCATTAACAACTCCGTCGCCACGTCCTGTTACTCCTCATACTGAATGCTTTATGGCCAAACGTCTTTCGCGCAATCTCAATTCCGACTACATAGCAGCAATGAATCGCCTCGACGGCAAGCACCGCCGGCGCAGGATCATTGCTTATGTCGAAAGTTTCGACGATGTCAGCTTCTGGCGAAACCTGCTACAACCGCTCGAGAGCGAGCAATATTATTTTGAGATTATGCTCCCCTCGCGCTCCACTTTGCGCAAGGGCAAGAAGACCGTACTGCAAAACGAGTTGGGGCCGCAATTGGGTAAGTATATGATAGCCTGCGTCGATGCCGACTATGATTATGCCCTGCAGGGCGCAACGCTCACCTCGAAAATCCTATGTACCAATCCCTATGTCTTTCATACCTACGTCTATGCTATTGAAAACTATCAATGCTATGCCCCTTCGCTCCACGCAGCTTGCGTTATGGCCACGCTCAACGACCACCATCTCTTCGATTTCGAGGCTTTTCTGACCGACTATTCACGGGCTATTTATCCCTTGTTCGTATGGAGCATCTGGTGTTATCGCACCAGCCACTATCCGCAGTTTTCAATGCTCGACTTCTATCATATTGTAATGCTCACGCAGCTCGACTATTTTCACCCCGAGCGCACAATCGCAGCCTTACGTCGCAGAGTCAACGCAAAAATAGCCCGTTTGCAGCAGCAGTTTCCCGAAGCAAAATCCACCTACAAACCATTATCTGAGGAGTTGGAGCGCTTAGGCTTAGACGAAGACCATACATATTTATATATGCGTGGCCACGATTTGTTTGAAGGTGTCGTTGCGCCACTCTTGCAAGGCATTTGCGACACGCTACGTAAGGAGCGGGAGCGCGAAATTCACCGTTTGGCTGTACATTATACACAAGAGCAAAACGAACTCGCCGGTTATCGCCACAGCATACTCCCGATTGAGGATGTACTGAGACGACAGACGGGCTACACGGCTTGTCCGGCTTACCTCCGTGTGCAAGCCGACGTGCGCCGCTTTTTGCAATCCATCACGCCGACACCTCTGCCGCCTGCTGAGGCTCAATCGGCGCCGACCGCTGCAGATCTCCCGCCTTCTGGCAATCAATCGGCAAAGTCTTAAGCCGGCCTACCGACAAAACAGGTCCGCCTACTCCCCTCCCCGACCCAATCGAGAAAGCAGCTGCCCCGATGGGCGAATCCTCTGCTTGGCGGCACCACCGCGAAGTGTCATCACGCCCCGACAAAACACGAACGGTCTATGCTTCCGTCTTTTTTAGGGAAGCGACAAACTGATTTTCAACGCACAACATTTCCATTTTGCACCGCCGCGCATCATCATTGACCGCGCGAAAAGTTGGCGCAGGCAGTTTTTTCTCACGACAAAAAAGGCTTCACCTCGTGAGAAAAAAGGTTTGCGCTCACGACAAAAAAGGTTTGCGCTCGTGATAAAAAACCTGCAGAGCCGATCTTTGCGCCGCACAAAGCCAAAGGTGCGCACGCGCAGATCAAAACAGTGCAGTACGTAAACAAAGCAGCGGCCTACATTTTCACTGAAACGTAGGCCGCTTTAACGATACTGCGATCATCAAACGCGAAGAGGTGATTATGCGTAAGGCGTGCGAGAGGCGCGCCATAGATGCGACTTGATGAAATGCAGCCGGCAGCATAAAAACCTGCCACTAAAGGCAGTTGTATTTCATTTTAAGCAGGTGCGAATCTTCTCCGGCAAAATGGGCATTGCACCATGTTGCGTGCAAACAAAGGCGGAAACGTCGACAGCCAAGCGATGGGCGAAATGGATGTCGCGTCCGCAAAGGAAGGAGGCGACAAAGGCGGCGCTAAAGGAGTCGCCGGCGCCTACCGTATCAGCCACTTCTATGCAGGGGGTGGGAAGAAAACTTTCGTCGCCGGCCGTGAAGACGTAACTACCTTGGATGCCGCAAGTCAAAACGACGATCTTGATGGAGAAATGCTCGGCCAACTGGCGACAACGTTCAGCAATGCTGCCTTTCAATTGGAACAAATGGGATACGATTTCAAGTTCCTCATCGTTGATCTTTAAGATATTGCAGGCCCTAAGCGAACTTTCGATAACGCCGGCACTGTAGAAGTGTTGGCGAAGGTTGATATCGAAAATTTTGCAACTCTCCACGGGCATTTCTTCCAAGAAGCGGTTGATCGTGCGCCGAGATACATCGCTACGCTGTGCGAGACTGCCAAAACAGAATGCGACGGTATCGCGTGCCAACTCCTTCAAACTGGGCGTAAAGGCGATGTTGTCCCACGCCACGCCCTCAAAGATCTGGTAAGAAGGAATTCCCTCGACATCCAGCGAGACCTCGACCGTCCCGGTCGGGAAGGGTACGATCTGCAAACTGACCTCTAAGCCTTTATCAGCCAACAGTTGTTGGGCCAAACGACCTAAGTCGTCATCGCCCAAAGCACTTACGACGCAGCTACGCAACCCCAGTTGGCGGGCGTGGTAAGCAAAGTTGGCGGGAGCGCCACCTAAGGCGGCGCCGGCGGGGAGAAGATCGAAAAGAACTTCACCCATACCTACAACATACTGATTATTCATATCTCGTCTCTTTAGTTTGTGATTGCTATGCAGGATACCATTCGCCATCGTCCTCTTGCTTTTGTGGATTTTCCTTTTGCGGGGTTTCCGTTTTTGGCGTTTCAGACTGCTTTTCTTGGGTCTTGGTCTCTTTCTTTTGCGTCGGATCAGTCGTCTTTTGCTTTGCAGGCTGCTGCGGCTTAGTCTTGGCCGGCGTCTTCTTTGTCGGCGTGCCCTTCTTTTGCTGCTTCGCCGGCTGTTGCTTAGCCGGTTCTTTAGCCGGTTGTTGTTCTTCTTCCTGCTTTACCGGTTTCTCCGTCTTCGCGGGCGGATCGTCCGGATAAGTATCATCATCTTCGGGAACGACAGGCGGTGGCGGAGGCGTCGGTTCTTGCTTCTGCTTCGCGGGTTCAGCCTTCGGATCGGCCTCTTGCTTATCCTTCGTCGGCTCTTGCTTATCTTGCTTTTGCTCGGTTTTATCCTTAGCGGGGTCAGCCTTGTCCTTAGCGGGCTCTTGCTTATCCTGCTTTTGTTCGGTCTTATCCTTCGTGGTCTCAGCCTTATCCTTCGACGGCTCTTGCTTATCCTGTTTTTGCTCGGTCTTATCCTTCGACGGTTCAGTTTGATTCTGCTCAGGCTCTACCTGACGCGCCTCCTTCTTCAACGCCCTCTCAACAGAATTAACGTCGTCTTTCTCGGGATAACTCTTATCTGTATCGGAGATAATTACAGGCTTGGTCGCAACGGAATCGGCCTTTTCGGTCGGCAAACCGGGTTGTGCAGTCTGCAAACTATCTTTTTGGTCCGTCTGTTTCACTACTTTAGGATAGATCGGATTGATCTTGTCTTCATAACGCTGACTGCCGGGCGCATAATTCTCATCCAGCGGCAAATCGGTATTGAGCTTAAGCGGCGCAAACGCCTTGTCGTAGAACCGCTGATAGTCTACGAAGCTGAAAACACGAGGTATCAGCGCTAAATTCTCGTCTGAAATCAGATAGACGTGGGCACGACGCAACTGCTCGGCCAATGCCGGCGACTTAAATACGCTTTGCGCGTAGCGGTGGGCCTCATCAAAACTTCTGAATCCGCTTACGGAGAAGGTAACAACATTGAGCGTGCGACTGCGTTCCTTATCGGCGCTCTTACCTTTCAGGTTGTAGAGCTCGCCGGCGTAGAGCGCGATGTTTTGCTTCGATATATCGAAATTGCGAACGTAGAAATTGGAGAAATTAAACTGGGCTAAATCGTACAACAAACGGTTGTCGTCGAGCGAATCTCTGACATAAGCCACCAAGAACAAGAAGTTGGCGCGTCGGTTCCCATTAAAGGTCGGCGCTTTTCCGTTTTTCGTCGCGCTCAAAGAGTCTCCTTGCGCATTACGAAGCGCCCAAAGTTCGCCAAAATCCATACCGCCGACTCCAACTTTCCGACCGGTTTGCAGACCTTTCACGATTTGGTCCGCCATAGGTTGAAGCTCGCTCTTCGGATACTGTTTGACGAGCGTCGACAATGCGTCTTCAGCCGATTTGTACTCGCCTCGGTTCAAGCGCGTCAAAGCCTGAACGAACAAGAACTTGTCGCGGTTTGCCCCATCCGGATATTTCTGCGTCGAGCGTTCAAAGTTGGCGCCGACGGTCGCGAAATCGCCCTTTCGATACGCATTATAAGTAGCGGCATACAAGGAATCTTCCAACTGCACCGCAAACTGCGCGTCGTGCAAATAGTTTGGATCTTGCAAGCGCTTGCTTATCGTGCTGTCAGGGAAGTTTTCGACGAGCAGACGTTTGTATTGCTCAGCCTCAAGCGGCTTCTGCCAGCGCATATACAAGAGATAGAGCTGATAATATGCGTCGTGCAAGCGATCAAACTTAGGATAGTGACGCACAAGTCGCTCCAGCGTGCGCGCAGCCAAGGGAAAATCGGTCAAATCATCCTTCTCAATGACGCCGGCATTGTAGAGCGCGTTCTGCAAGATTAAGTTTGAGGCCTCCTTTGCCTCTTCCGTGAAAGGAAGTTGCTTTAGATAATACGCCCGATTGTGCGGATCGTCCTCCGGTTTTAGTTTTTGTTCGTCCGTATCCGCAGCCAAGGAATCAGCAGCCTGACTCAAACTGTCGGCATTTGGATTCACTTCGCCGTTGGGCCCAAGGAAAGCGCCGGCGGACTTTTGCGAGCGACGCCAGTAGTCTTCATTCTTGCGCCGACCCCATTGCCGCGCGAAATCTTGCTTACCCTGCGCTACGAGCATCGGGTTATAAAAATAGAAGCCTCGATCCTGCGTCGAGCGTCTTTGGCCCGGCTGCGGCGTCGTCTCAGTCACTATATCAGCGCCTCCATTCTGCTGCCGTTCAGCCTCTGCTTGTTCGCGGCGCTCCGCGGCTTCTTTCTTTTTCAAGGCAGTTATGACGCGGTCTATCGCAGCATTGCGCTCTGATTCCGGAGCTACGGCCAAGGCCTGCAAACTATCCTGCAACTGTATCGCACTCGTATGCGGCACGAGTTTGTCCAAAACCTTCGTGCGCTTTTCTGTCAGTTCGTAGTCCGCACCTTTTTTATCTATCAACGCAAGTGCCTCCGTGTAGCACCCTTGCGCCAAGTCGAAGCGCTCACGATCCCAATACAATTCGCCGAGACGGAGCAAGAGCAATCCCTTTTCAGGTCCCGCTTTCGTCGCTTTCGTTCGCCCATGTTCATACGCCGTGATCGCAGCTGTCGTATCGCGTCGAGCCAAGTAGATATTGCCCATTGCATAATAAACTTGGTCGAGATAATCTTTGTTCTTATCGGCCCGCGCCATTGAGCGGAGGCGTCTGATCATCCCTTCCGAAGCGGCGCGTGTACTAATCGCCGGCAGGCGGTCTGACGGACTGCGGAGCGAATCCGATTGGCCGACGGGGACGGCTTGAAAAGCGACCACTTCAGTCTGTAGAATGCGGGCGTTGAAGGCTAATTCGTAAGGCGGACTCAAACTAATGCAGCGCCCCAAGGCTTTATAGGCTTCGTCGTTGCGGCCCTGCTGCCGGCAGAGTTGGCCCAGCAAATAGTAGAGGCGAGCTTTAAGTAAGCGGCGCGGTTCGCGTTTTGCAGCAAGTCGAAGTCGCGGCAAGGCCTCCGCATAGCGCGCTTGGCGCAAGAGGAGATCAGCCTGCGTCGTCTCAACCTCGCGCTGCAAGCGTCCGGGTATGGAGTCGCGGTGCAGGCGATTGAGCGCGTCCTCCGCATCATAGAACCAATCGAGTTGGGCATAGCAGCGCGCCATCCATAAGCGGGCTTCGTTGGCCACGATGGGTTCAGCTGCGTATAAGCGTGTGATGTAAGAGAAGGTAGATGCGGCCTCGAGGAAGTCGCCTTTCTGAAATTGCGCCTTACCCATCAGCAACCAAGCATTTTTGAGGAAGGGGTTAAACTCCTTGCGCTTCAAGTAAGCCTTCATTTCCGGCGTGCGGGTCTTGTTGGCATTCAAGACGGGCTTACGCTTGATCGAATGAGTTCGAATCGCTTTTTCGCACTTCTCAATGGTGACGTCAAACTGCCCACTCCCGGCACTTCGCGAGGCTTCATTGCCCACGAGAAATACGGGCAGGAGTTTGGTATAATTGTCTTTGTTCGTATTTTCCTTTGATTGCAAGCCCTCTTTGTAGGCTTCGTGGCCATTATAATAGGTATTGTATTTCGTCGTAAAGGATTGCCAAAAACGCGTGCTTGCCGTGTTCTCCTTCGTTGAGCATCCAACGAGAAGAACGACCAATATCAAGAGCGCTATAATCTTTTTCACCTTACGAACAACGAGGGTTGATGACTATACTAACTTATTTTCCTTGTTTTTATTGCTTTGATGAAGCGACAAAGTCCGTATTGCAGGATCATGCAGATCGTAATGCACGCCCCGCCGGGCAGATTTTGCAGGGCGGCGCCCCATAAGCCGCAGACGATGCCGGAAAAGGCAAAGAGACCGGCGCAAAGCATCATACTGCGAAACGTGCGGCAGAAGATGGCGGCCGTCTGTTGCGGCACTGACAGCAAAGATATGACCAACACGATCCCAACCATACGCAGCGAAACGACGAGCGTGAGCGCCATAAATAGGATCATCAAGGCCTCGATCCATCTGACGGGCAGGCCCTGCGTGACAGCGAAATCGCGATCATAGGCTATGGTGACGATGGGCGTAAGCAGGAGGCCGAAGAACAGGCTTACGGCAACCACGAGCAAGAGCAGGAGCCAGAGATCTTCACGCGTGATGAAGAGGATATTGCCGAAAAGATAGGAGGGCAAATCGGTCATAAAGCCGGGCGTGAGATAGGCGAACAAGATGCCCAGACTCATACCGAGCGTCCAAAGCATGGCGATGGCCGCGTCCTCGCGCACATTGCGCCGACTGAGAAAATCAATACTATAACCGGAAAATACGGCAAAAAGCGCAGCACCCAGCAGCGGAGAGAAGCCCAGATAAGCCCCCAATCCCACGCCGCCAAGCGAAGCGTGGGCCATGCCGCCGCCAACGATCACCATGCGGCGCGTGACGACGTAAGTGCCGACCATCGCGCAAAGGATGCTGACGAGCAAGCCGCCAAGGAGGGCATTTCTGAAAAACTCGTATGCTAACATGTCTACCATTCAGCCTTCAAAGTTAGGTAAAGCACACAACACGACCAATTCTTTCTCTCTTTTCTTCGCGCCAAGGCGTCAGCCGAAGCGGGACGACAGCGCATCAGCATCGGCTTATGAACGCGGACAAAGTATTGGCGAAGAAAGCCGTCTGCGGCGGCGCGGAAAAGATTGCAGCCGACCCTGCAAACGCTGCGATTTGTGGACTTGTATAGTTTGATAATGAATCGAAAATGCAGCCACCAGCGATCGTTTGGTAGGAGCAAACCATCGTTTGGTGGGAGCAAATCATCGTTTGGCGGCAGCAAACCATTGTTTGGCGGCAGCAAACGATGCAGCGTCGCGACATTGACGAGTCGTTGGCGGCCTGTCAGCAAGGAAAAACAAACTGCGCCTCCCGGCAAACGCCACGCCGGCAACTGTAGCCACACTTTATCGGCGGGGAGTTTGAGCAGAACGTAAAAAATAATGTATCTTTGCAAGACTTATCCAAGCTTGGTAATTTACAAGCGTATATTTAGAGAAATGGAACACGACAAAATAAAACGCGGGAGCTATCTGCGCAAACCGCGCTGGCTCTATAGCAAGATAGAAGGCGGAGAAAAGTTTAGCTTCGTCGAAAAAACGGTAGAGGAAAACGGACTGCATACGATTTGCTCCAGCGGAAAATGTCCGAATAAAGGGCACTGCTGGAAATGTGGTACGGCTACGTTTATGATTCTCGGCGACCGCTGTACGCGGGCCTGCCGCTTCTGCGCCACGCTTACGGGCCGACCGCTTCCGCCCGAACCGGAAGAGCCGGAAAAAGTGGCGCGCAGCATCCGGCTGATGGAGCTAAAACATTGTGTGATAACTTCCGTCGACCGCGATGACCTCCCCGACAAGGGGGCGGGCCACTGGGCTGCGACGATTCGCGCCATACGAGCTGCCAATCCGGATGTGGTGATTGAGGTCTTGATTCCGGACTATCGCGGCGAGGAACTGCGCACTGTATTAGAGGCGCGGCCGGACATTGTAGGCCACAATCTGGAAACCGTGCGCCGCCTGACGCCGTCTATCCGCAGCAGGGCGACGTATGAGAACAGTTTGGGCGTCTTGCAGGAAGTGGCGGCCGCCGGATTTTTGGCCAAAACGGGCATTATGCTGGGCTTAGGCGAAACGCCGGAAGAGGTGGAGGAACTCCTGCGGGATGCGCACGCTGCCGGTTGCCGTATGATTACGATCGGACAGTACTTGCAACCCGGTCCGGCGCAAGTTGACGTCAAAGAATACGTACACCCTGATCAATTTGCGGCATATAAAGATTACGCGCTCAACTTAGGATTCGACAGTGCCGAGAGTTCGCCGCTCGTACGCTCGTCTTTCATGGCCGAACGCTCGTTCGTGGAAATGCTGGTTAAGAAAAAGCGCCAAAAGGAAGCGGAACAAGTATAGCGAAATTAGTTTGCCGCCCTTCCCGTTTCATCATTGGGCATATAAAAAGCCGGGTTTGCTTGAAGCAAACTCGGCTTTTCGCTTGTTTATCTGCGTCGGCAGCAAGGGCTTTTGCCCCCTGCTGCGCGTTTAATCTTTCGCTTCGGCCTGACGCTTGCGACGTAAGCGTAAGGCGATGAGCAGCAGGAGGACAAAAATCACAGCGATGGCGCTGAAAGCAATCGCTTCTGTCACGGAAATGCTCGTCGGGCGATATTCCATCACCACAAGATGCTTGCCGGCCGGCACTTTCAAGGCGCGTAGCAAGTAGTTGACGCGGCCAATCTCGACGGGCTGACCGTCGACCGTGGCCTTCCAGCCGGGATAGTAGATTTCGCTAAACACGATCAAACCGCCCTTATCGCTGGTCACTTCGTAGCGCACTTCATTTGGTTTGCGCTGCGTCAGACGAACGCTGCCGGTGCCTAAAGGCGAGCCGTCGAGCGCGGTGCGGAAGCGCTTGTCGGCCACGGCCGTGTGCTTCGTATCCAAACGCTTGAGGGCAGCAATCTCTGCATCGGGCGTGTCGACATATTTCACGTCAGTCACGAACCAAGCATTGCCGTTCGCATAAGGATTCTGAAGGGCCTGGCCGGCTTGTGCACCGAAGATGATCCATTTTGCGTTGAGCATATTCAAAACCGGCGCCAAACTATCGCCCGGTACGCGCTGCATATCGCCACCCGCCATATTGACTGCGCCTAAGAAGCCTTGCAACTCATCGTTCAAGCAGCGGTCGATCAGGTCTTGATAGCGGTGCAACTTGGCTGCATTGTAACCACCGATGCTCTGGAAGAAGTAGGCCGTGCGGTTGCTCGTCTCGTTAAACGGATTGCCCTCGCTGAGGTTCAATACGCGGAAGTCGGTTTTATCCTTGCGCACGACGTCTTCGGCCGCGGACGGGGTCAACGTTTGCATTTGTACGGGATCGGTAAAGGAGGCGTCGTTGAGGTAATGTTTGTCGACTTGCCACAAGTCAAAGAGGCAAACGACAAACAGGCCAACGCAAAGCATCCAAGACTTGATCATACCGCGCAAATAAAGCCACAAGAGGCCGATACCTACCAATATAATAAGGAGCGAACGCAAAGCTGACGCGGCCAAAATGGCGTGGTGCATATCGGAAATTGCGCCGCGGTAACTATTGACAAAGTCGAAACCTAAGGCAGAACCCATCGCGGTGAGTGCGGCATCGTCTTTCGCGCTGATACAATCGCCCGCAATACTCGGGAATAGCCACAAAAGCAGGCAGAGGCCGGCCGTAAGGGCTGAAGCGACGGAGAAAGCAATTTTGCCGCGCTTTGTTCCGAAGACGTCGGCGGGACTTTTAATCAGGCGGGCCAAAGCTAACATGGCCAACAAAGGAATGGCAAACTCAGCCACGACGAGTGCCGAACTGGGTGTGCGGAATTTGTTGTAAAGCGGCAGATGATCGATACAGAAATTGGTAAAGGCGGGATTGTTATGGCCCCACGCGAAGAGGAAAGAAAGCACGGTGGAAGCCAAAAGTGCCCACTTCAAAGGCCCACGCACGAAGAAGAGGCCAAAGATAAAGAGGAAACAAACGAAAGCGCCAACATAAACAGGGCCAACGGTAAAGGGTTGGTCGCCCCAATATTGATCTAATCCGGGCGGAGTGACTTGTTGTCCGCTCTTGGCCGCGATTTCCTGGAAGCGGCCTGCGGCCTGATAAAAGCGATCATAGCCGTTGAGTTCGTCAACATTGGGACGATCTAAAATGCTGCCGGAACCTCCGCCGTTAAAATCAGGAACAAGCAGCGTAAAACTTTCGCCTACGCCGTAGCTCCATTGCGTAATATAATCGCGATCTAAGCCGCCGTTCGTCGCTTGCGCTTTCTCAGGCGTCTGCGGAGCGAGTTCGGCGGGTCCACGCATAGACAATTTTGAGTATTCGTAGGTATGATACAGGTTGGAAACGTTAGCTAATAAGCCCACAACGCCGGCTAAGAGAACCACGCCCGTAGCTTTTGCCCACTGAGGTAGGGCCTTGCGGCGCGCAGCATCGATGCCGTATGCCAAGACAAGGAAGAACATGACAAAGGCAAAGTAGTAGGACATCTGAATGTGGTTGGACATAATTTGAAAAGCGGTGAAGAGCGCCGTAACAAAAGATCCCCAGAGCAGTTTTCCGCGATAGCAGAGTATAACGCCGGCAATCGTGGGCGGAATAAAGGTCAAGGTCATCACTTTCCAAATGTGCCCCGCCGCAATAATGATGCAGAAGTACGAAGAAAAGGCCCAGACGATCGCGCCCAAAGCCGCCAGCCACGGGCGGAAATTGAAGGCGCGCAATAATATGTAGAAGCCCAACAAAAATAGGAAGAGATAGAGTACCGGTCCTGAAGTAAAGAGTCCGTAAGCCTTAGCAAAGAATCCCAAATACGAACTCGATTCATAGGCCGGCGCGATCTGATAAGTGGGCATTCCGCTAAAGAGCGTGTTCGTCCAGCGCGTCTGCTCGCCGGTTGCGGCCACGTATTCTGCATTCTCACGCCCTTGCCCCACGGAGGCCATCGCGTCGTGGCCGCCCAAGACCAGCCCTTGGCTAATCGGCGTCATGAAATAAGTAAAAGCGATCACGAGAAACAGCAATACAGCTATCGCGTCGCCGGAAATTTTCTTCAAGAAAGTATTCATTGTCGTTCTATTTTTTGACTGGGTTAAAGGCGTTCAGCCCTGCGCTTGCAAAAGTAGCAATTATAATCGGCGCAGGCGCTACTGTACCCGAAAAAGGCCCATCTTTATGGCCGAAGACGGCTGCCGGCGCTAAGCAAGACGCCGCAGCGTTATCGAAGGTCGGGCCTTCGACTTACAAACGTCCGGTAATGACCTCTTCGTACAAATCGTGCATCCGGCGGGCCAGGGTATCGGGCGAGAAAGTCGTTTGTGCGTAATCTAAACCGCGCGTTATCATCGCTTGGCGGCGCGATTCGTCATTAACAACGACTTGCAGCGCAGCCGTCAACTCCTCAACGCTGTCGGGCGCAACGTATAAGGCGGCGGGGCCGCCTGCTTCAGGCAAACTCGAGACGGAAGTGGTCACGACGGGGCAGCTACTTAGCATCGCTTCGACCACGGGCAGGCCGAAACCTTCGTAGAAAGAAGGATAGACGAAGGCGCGCGCACAGCAGTAGAGCGCTTGCAGATCCTCGTTGTTACGAATATGCGGCAAGAAGCGTATGATAGCGTCCAAATGGTGTTCGGCCACATACTTCCGCACCTCGGCTTCGTATTCGCGGCCTCGCCCTACGATCAAGAGCGGCAGGCGGTCGGCGGCGGGGAGTTGCTCTACGGCTTTCACCAAGCCGAGCAGATTTTTGCGTGAATTGATGGCACCCACATATAATAAATAATCCTGCGGCAAATCCTCAACCGCCACGTGGGCAATCCTGCGCGCCATTTCGGGTGTCGGAGGATGATAGAACAAAGGTTGCGCAGGCTGATAAACCACACTGATTTTTTCTTCGCCGACGCCGTAATATTGCATCACGTCGCGCTTTGTAGACTCGCTAATAGCCACGATGCGCGTAGCGTAGCGGCAAGCGTAGCGCGCTTTGAGGTCATAAATGCGCCGATCGATCGCATGATACATTTGCGGAAACGTATGCCAAGCTACGTCGTGCATTGTTACGACCGAGGGGATGCGCCGCCGCACCAAGCCGATGGGCAATTCGTGACTCAAGCCGTGAAACAAATCGACGCGATCTTTGGCCGCGCGGCCGGCCAGGCCGAAAGTGCGCCAAAAACCTCCCGGAAACAAAGCCCCCGGGCGCACAACGCGGCAACGATTGCGCCGGATATAAGGCTGCGTCTGCTCCGTAGCGCGCACCTTGGGCGTATAAAGCAGGTGCAAATCTTCAGGATAGTTTTTCAATTGTCCGTCCAGCAGCGTCCTACTGTAGTTTCCCAGTCCGGTAAAGTTGTTAAACAGCCTCTTGGCGTCGTAAGCAATTCTCATAAAGTGGTTTTCAATCGCGGACGAAAATACGCTAATTTAAGTTTTTAGCCAAATAATTTGGCCGTTTTTACGGCCTACGCTACTTTTGCCCTCACTTAAATGCGCCGCGTGCCCTTTTCCGCTATGTTCCTTCTGACGAGGCGCGCGCGAAGGCCTTACGATCACCCTCTTTTGAATCAATTACGCCACACATTGAAAATTCTGACGAATCCCAAGATTGACGCGGCGCGTCCTTTTATGGACCGCATCGTGAGCGAGTTTGAAAACGGACGCAGTTTGCGCGAAAGTCGCAACAGCATACGCGTATGTGTTTTCGAGGGAGAAGAATTTAACGTCAAGCGCTATGGGCGTCCGCGCGGCTGGCGCAAGCTGGTCTACTCGCTCTTTCGCACGCCGAAAGGCTTGCGCGCCTATACGTATCCGGCGCGTTTGCTGGCAGCGGGCATAGAGACGCCGGAGGCCGTCGGGTATCGGGAAGAGCGCGAGGGACTTTGGCTTACGAACAGCTATTTCGTAAGTAGGCAATGCCCCTATTCGCGGCGCTTCTACGAGTTTGCGGAAGTGCAACTCACGCCTGAGAATATGGAAATCATCGCGCAATTTGCCGCCTTGGCAGCTCGCATGCACGAACAAGGCATCTTGCATCGCGATTTCTCACCGGGCAATATTTTGTTTGATCAAGTGGAAGGCAAATGGCGCTTCTCTTTGGTAGACACGAACCGGATGTATTTCGGGCCGGTAAGCGTGCGCCGCGGCTGCGAAAACTTCGCCCGTCTGTGGGGGCAGACCTGCTTTTTTGAATTGCTCGCCTTGAAATATGCCGAGGCGCGCGGAGCGAATGCGGCCGACTGCTTGAAATGGATGTTGGCAGCCCGCAAAAAATTTTGGTTGCGCTATATTCGCCGCCACGGCCGTCCCTTTGCCATCGACCTCTGAGGCAAAGGCGTAGGCGAAAGGTGCAACGCCGACAACCCACATTCTTTTTAGTTCGCCTAACGATACAGATAAATAATCGTTGGCGACTTTTCTTTTGCCGACAAGTCCTGCTACGAGGCTACACATCGCTACTGCATCTACGCCCAATGGGATTGCGGATGCGACACACTCACTTTCTTTTTCTTCTGACTTTACGACGCCACCCGTCTTTTTATTCACCTTGCGCGGCAATGTATATGGGCGAACTACGTACGCGACAACGAGGCGCAAAGACTCCATTTTGCAACACGTGGCATTGCACATTTGCAGCTCTTCCACCCCACGATTTTAGTTTACGCTCACGAGCGTACACCTTTTTTATCGTGAGTGCACACCTTTACGCTCGTGAGCGCAAACCTTTATTCTCGTGAGCGCAAACGCGGCAGGTCCGTTTCGGCGAAAAATAGTTGGGAGAGTATAGGGCCGTTATCCCACGCAAAACATAGCGTTTCGGCGCACTAAGCAATGCTTATTCGGAGAGTGGGCGATGAAGTGTGGCAATGCCTCGAACGAAAAAGGGAGAGCCGGCTTGCGCAATAGGACGCAGGCTGGGAAATGTGGAGAATAGAGGGGCGAAAAGAAGTGTTCGTTTCACCTAAAAAGAAAGAAGATGGCGCCGTGTCGAATGGAGGCGGTGCAGACTTTCGGCGGCGTATAAAAGGCGGCGAAAGCAGCGTTGACAAACGAAGATGCAACGACTGAAAGTAAGCGAGGGAGACGGCGACGGCGGGACAGGCTTAAGGGGCAGTCATCGCTTCGCACACTTTATCTTGGAAGCGGTGGGCTACCGACTGGCGAAGGATGCCTTGATTCATAATGGCAAAACAGAGGATATGGCCGTTGGGGGCTTTGCAATAGCCCGAAAGGGTGCTGACGCCTTCCAAGGTGCCGGTCTTTGCGGAGACGTTAGCGTAAGCCGGACCGGAGGTCATACGTTTGCGCAAGGTGCCGTCGACGCCGGCAAGCGGAAGCGAGGGCTGCAGGTGCAGGAAGATGCCTTCGTGGGTATAGGCGTAGCGGAGAAAGGAGGTCAGCAAGCGGGGGGAGGCGTAATTGTATAAACTGAGGCCGCTTCCGTCGGCAAAACTGAAATCGGCGGGCGCGAGGCCTTGATGGCGTGCTAATTCTTTAATATATGTCACGGCTTGTTTGCGACCGGCATAGGCTTTTCCGCTGTGGGCGGCCAACTGATAAAAGAGTGCCTCTGCATAAAGGTTGTCGCTCTGCTTCATCATGCGGAGCAATATTTGATCAATCGTGTGGCTGCGCACGGTCCAGAGCGATGCTCCGGAAGAGATGCGCCCCTCGATCAAGCTACCGGCAAGCCTGATGCCGGCGTCTTTCAAAGCGGCTGAGAGGGCTGCGGTAAAGTTGTCGCGCTGATTGTAGAGTAAGGGGGTGAGCGGCGGATTATCATCGTCCCAACACCATCCCCAACCTAAACGGGCGGAATCTTTGAGGGAGAGATCTAAAATGACGTCGCCGGCAATGGCGCGCACGCCTCGTGCATTCAAGGCGTGGATCAAGGCCCAGAGGTCGTCGTGACCGAAACGGGGGTCGAAACCACCCTTAATGTAGATGTTGCCTTCGAGCGTTGAATCGTTGATGCTCCCTTCACCGTAGAGCGAGGTGCGAAAGTTGAAGTCGGTACCTAATTGTGAAAGGGCCGTCACGGCGGTAATGACTTTCTGATTGGACGCAGGACGCATCAGTTGGTCAGCACCAAAAGCTAAGATGGTGCTGTCGGCCGTAAGGTCGTAAATATGCAGGCCCACTTGCGAACGGGTGAGGAGCTCGGGCGTCAACAAACTGTCGACGCGCTGACAGATTTTGATGGCAGTGCTGTCGTCGGCCATTTGCATGGCGGGCGCCTTTGCCTCGGCCGGACTGAAGCTGAGACTAAAACCACCCATGACGGAGAGGAGCAGCAGGAGCAGCGTTCTAAAGGGGGCGTGCATCGTAAAGAAAACTTGAGGATTCGTTATTTTGCAGAAAACCTCTCCCCCCGAGGGGGAAGAGGATGTATATAGAATATTTGCGTTTGGTCGTGCGAAGGAAAATTACTTCTTAGCACTGCTTGCCGACAAGCCCAACTTCGTGCGGATCTTAGCCGTTACGTTCTCGCTCAAAGCGGGATTGATGAAAATACCGGCTGATTGGGCTGCATTGCTGTCCATAATGTAGACGTAGTTGCCTTCTTTAGCTACAGCATTGATAGCATCCATCACTTTTGAGATGATGGGCTGCATTTTTTGCGAAGATGCTTCTTGCAAAGCTTTTTCGTCATCGGCTCTGGCTTGGTCGAGCTTTTGGCCAAGTTCGGCTAATTCTTGCTGACGACGAGAACGGATATTTTCGGGGGTCTTCTCGTTGACCTCTTGTTGGAACTTTTCGTATTTCGTCTGCAATTCTTTTTGCATATCTTCAAGATCCTTCTTAAACTTATCTTGCATGCCTTGCAGTTCGGTCTGTGCCGTTTTGTAGGCCGGCATATCTTGGATAATGCTAGCGTAATCAAACTGAGCATACTTTTGAGCAAATAGGCTCAAGGGGGCTACGAAAAGAGCCAGCAACAAAATCTTTTTCAACATGTTTCTATCTGTTTTTAATTATTATACACTTTAATGTCGCGAAAGTAGGCAATTTAATTGGAGTAACCTAATTTGGCGAGTACTTCGTTACTAATATCAATGGAGGGAGATGCGAAGATGATACCTGCCGTCTCACTGGCGCGATCCAAAATCAGTTGGAAGCCGCGCTGATCGGCGATAGACTTGATCGCACTGTAAATATCGTCCTGAATAGGGCGTACAAGGCTTTCGCGCTTCTTGTATAATTCGCCCTCGGGGCCAAAATATTTCTTCTTCAATTCGGACGCTTCTTTCTCTTTAGCAACAATGGCTTGCTCGCGCTCTTTCTTCTGCTCGGCAGAAAGGAAGACGGACTCGCTCTGATACTTCTTGTAGAGGGTCTTGGCTTCAGTATCTTTTGCCTCGACTTCGGCTTGCCATTTCTTGGAAACTTGATTTAATTGCTCGTTGGCACGCTCATAGGCGGGGATGTTGCCCATAATGTATTCCATATCAACTAAGGCGAACTTCTGTGCCGCCGCCTGCAAAGTAAATGCTCCTAAAAGAAGGAACAGCATCAAAAACTTTTTCATTCTAATTATGCTTTTATCGTTCGTTCTCTTTATTAATACTTTAATTATGACGGCTCATCGCGGAGCTTGTTACGCAATAGGGCAACAATTTATGCACTCGTCGAGATAAAAGTCGGTCGATCAGAACTCTTGATTCATTATAAAGTGGATCTGGCTGCCACCTGCTTTTACGCCGTTGATTCTTTTTTGGAAGCCATAGGCCCAATCTATACCTAAAATTCCGATCATCGGCAACATAACGCGAACACCGAGACCGGCAGAACGCTTCATGTTGAAGGGATTAAAGTCTTTGACGTTGGTCCAAGCATTACCGCCTTCTAAGAATCCGAGCACGTAAATATTAGTTGTACCTTCGAGTAGCAGAGGATAGCGCAACTCTACGCTCATACGACTATAAGCATAGGCATTCGTACCGGTATTTCCGGCCAAAGAACCATTCTCGTAACCACGCAAACCGATGGTCTCGGTAGCATAGCCATAGGACATTCCGCCCATACCATCGCCACCGACATAATAGGTTTCAAAAGGCGATTTGTTGTATTTGTTGTAAGAACCTAAGATACCAAACTCGGCACGTGTCATCAAGACCGGCGTTTTGTTGGAACTGGTGAGTGCGGTATACGTGCGGAACTTCAGCTTCCACTTATTATATTCGATCCAACGGTACTTTTCTTGGGCTTCTTTCTGATAGGTAGCACTCCGTGGATTGGTGGCAAGATTTTTATAGTCTTTGCCGTTCCACGCAGAGAAAGGCGGAGTGGCTGATACGGAGAATAGGAAATCAGAACCGCGGCGCGGGAAGAACATATTATCCGTAGAGTTGCGGCTCAAACTCAACGTGAGGTTGATGTTATTACTATTACCGTTAGTAAAGAGGAAGTACTCCCAAGATTTCATCATATAGCGTGTGTAGGAAAGTTCGGCCGTGAACATAAAATAATCATCCGGCCAACGCAAACGCTTACCAAAGCCGAGCGAAGCACTCAACATTCTGACGTACTTGTCGGGATCGTAATAGTTTGTATAGTTGTAGTAGTTGGAGTTAGAACCGTAACCGCCATACATATATCCATTATAGATATTATTGTAGTAGTTGCGGTCGTAATAACTCGAAGCTACTGACGTCTGCTTTGAGTAGGAAATAGAGAAAGAGAGCTGGTTGGGGCGCTTTCCGCCGAACCAGGGCTCTAAGAATGAGAGCGAATAGCTCTGATAATAGGAGGCATTGGTCTGCGCATTGATCGAGAGCGTCTGATTATCGCCTTGCGGGAGGAATACTCTGTGTTTCGCGCCTTTCTTAAAGAGATTCTGGATAGAGAAGTTGGTAAATTTCACACCGACAGTACCGATAATACCCGTCGGACCCCAACCTGCTGAAATCTGAAATTGATCACCGCCCTTGGGCGTCAGCGGATAGGAAATATCTACCGTTCCGTTTTGAGGATCGGGCTTGATGGCCGAACTCATAGCTTTTCCCAAGGCTTCCGGATCAAACTGATTCATCTGCGAAAGGTCCATCACAGAGCGCTTGATAGCCTCCATGCTAAAGAGGTCACCAGGCTTGGTGCGCAATTCGCGGCGAATAACATTTTCATAAACGCGGGTATTGCCTGAAATATTCACACGATTAAACCTTGCTTGGCGGCCTTCACTGACGCGCATCTCCAAATCAACTGAATCGCCATCAATAGTTGTTTCTACGGGCTCTACGACATTGAAGACATAACCATTATTGTAATAGAGATTGCGCACAGCATCGTCATCTTCATTCAAGCGCTTGCTTAAGAGCGTCTGGTTATAGATATCGCCTCTCTTCAACTGTAGAATATTCTGCAAAATCACAGTGGGATAAACGGTATTTCCAACCCAGTTGACATTGCGAATATAATATTTCCTTCCTTTATCTAAATTGATATAGACATTGACATAATCCGGCTTTGTTGCGGCAACCGAATCCGTAGTTATGATAGCGTCTCGATAGCCCCAAGCATTAAGGCGGCTGATCACGTTCGCTTTGTCTTCTTCATATTTCTCAGGCAAGAATTTCTTCGAGCGGAGGAGATTCATCAAGCTCTTTTCGCGCGTTTTCTTCATCGCACGTTTAAGTTTAGAAGCTTCTTTGCGCGTCACGCCGGTGATATAGATATGCTCGACTTTAACTTTATTGCTCTTGTCTATATCAATATCGATGAGCACGTTGTTTTCTTTCGTAACATCATCCTTCATCCGAATGACGATCGCGGCATTCTTAAAACCTTTGTCATCAAAATAACGCTTAATGATAATCTTAGCGCGATTAACCATATCCTGCGTAATCTGTCCGCCAACTCTCAAACCTATACTCTTTTCCAAGGCTTCACGTTCCGACTTCTTCACGCCGGAATAAACGATGCTGGAAATGCGCGGCTGCGCCTTTAGATGCACGTGCAAATATATTGTATTGCCCACAATACTATCCGCCGTAAGCGATACGTCAGAGAAGAGTTTCTGCCCCCAATAGCGGCGCACTACTTCTGACAGATCAGCACCAGGCACTTCATACGTAGCTCCTATTTCCAAGCCTGCGATGCTCTGCAACAAATCGGGGTCAAACCCGCTGACACCATCGACAACCAATCCACCCAGCACGTATTTCGAGGGCGAAACAGTATAAGTAATATCGGGATTAACTTGTTTGAAAGTGTTCTGAGCGTAGACTGCTCCAACCATCAAGGAGAAGAGCACGACTAACAGCGGTCGTATTTTCATATACTATTATTTTTCTGTTGTTTGTTCTACCTGCCGACTTGTTTTGCCAAAACGTCTTTCGCGACTTTGGTAATCTGCGACGGCGGCATAAAAGGCCTCTTCATTAAAATCAGGCCAAAACGTATCGCAAAAATAGAGTTCGGAATAGGCACACTGCCAAAGGAGATAATTGCTCAAGCGTAACTCACCTCCCGTTCTGATCAGCAAGTCCGGATCAGGCATAAACGAAGTTGTAAGAGCCTCCGTTATAGTATTTTCAGTAATATCTTGTAGTGTCAATTCGCCTTTCGCTGTGCGGGCAGCAATCTTCCGCGCGGCTTCAGTTATCTCCCAGCGTGCTGAGTAGCTTAAAGCCAAGACGAGAGTCATCCCGCTATTCTCCGCAGTGCGTGCTGTAAGTTCTTCGAGCGAAGTGCGCACATCTTCGGGCAGCCGCTCAAGATCTCCGACAATTCGCAGGCGGACATTGTTACGCATAAACAACTCTTCCTCAAGCGAGGTAAAGATCAGCGACATCAGCGCCGCCACTTCCTCCGGCGGACGATTCCAATTCTCTGTCGAAAAAGTATAGAGCGTCAGATATTTAACCCCCAAGTCCGAAGCCGCCGTCGTAATCCGGCGCACCGTTTCGACGCCCTGCTGATGGCCTACGCTGCGGTCCCATCCGCGTGCAGTAGCCCAGCGCCCATTGCCGTCCATGATAATTGCCACGTGCATTGGGATGCGTTTCGGATCTATTTGCGCTTTATAGCTCATTGATTCAATCTTTATTGCAGTTAGGACATTTCGGGTTCAGATCATACGTAAGCGTAAACATCGTCAAGCTGTAATGATCTTTGTTCCTAAATTCTGTAGACTTGATGCCGTGAGGGGCAGCCAAGCCATCCAAGCGATCTGAAGGCGTGAAGCGGAAAGTCCAATCTACGCCGGCATTGAGGCGATTATTCAACTTCCACTTCAATCCTACGCCGATGGGAAAGTTAACGGTGAACGCCTTGTCCGGAGTGCCGTACGTAAAGCCCAAGCCCAGCTGAATGTAAGGCGTCACTCTACTAAAGCCTTGATAGCCTTGCTGCCAGCCGTACGGAAGAAAGTGCAACTCATACAAAGCTGCAAGGTCGTACAAGTCGCCACTCATCTTATATATAAGGCGTCCCGGCCCCGATGTCGCAGGATTTTGCGGATAAAAATCGTTGATTTTATCCGTCGATCCGGAAAGTTTGAAATAATTAGCGCCCAATTTTATCGCCATACGCGGATTGAGCGGAAAGCGCGCCAGCAAGCCGGCCGCGAGTTGACTCTGTCCGTAAAACTTACTGTTGACATCGTTCAAGCCGAAGCCGATACCTACGCCACCGCCCAATTCCAAGCGATAGAAGTTATCGTCATCCTGCGCCGACAGTCCGAAAGGAAGGAGCGCACAGCACAGCAGGAGGAACGTATGTCTTAGCATGTATTATCGTATTCTTTTCATAAAGCTATATTGTGGCTTTGTCCAAGCAGCGCGATTGAGTTTGCCCTTCCAGACATTACCACTACCACTACAGAACAAGTATACTTCGCCACCGACCACTAAAGCCGAGCAGTGCGTAGCCGCAGCATCATTGGGGCGCTTCAAAGCATTCGGATTCCAAGTGCGCCCGCCGTCTTCCGTCAAGTAGAACGGCGCCGGCTTACCATCGTTTCCGTCGCCAACGAGTAAGGCCCCGCCGGCATAAGGTTGCAATGTAATGTTGCGTAATGCGGGGCAAGGCTGCTTGTTACCGGCATCTGTGATGAGATACAGCCAAGGAAAAACCTCCGCATTCGTTTTATCGATATAGCGCGTCCAAACACGAGCGGCACCATCACGCTGTCCGACCAGCAGGAAGCGGTCAAAGTTGCTCCCCTCTTGTGGTTGCAAGGCCAGTCCGTCAAGTTCCGCATCAGGCAACTCGCTTGGCGTATCCATATTGTCAGTTGTCCAATTTATACCATCCGTACTGCTATACAATTGGCCGCTCGTGAGCCCCACGAAGCCCGGCTCGCCAACGGCTAAGAGCTGCGCAATCGGTTGCACATTGCCCATTGGCGACCACGTCAAGCCGTCCGTACTACTCACCACGTACGTTCCGCGCGTAGCGTAAAAGGCTCCATTATAATAATGTATGGAAGCTGGCGCGATGCTACCATCTGAAATAGCCGTCTGCGTCCAGTTAGAGAGGTCAGTAAGCGGAGATTTGAGCAGGAAGTTTTGCATGCCAATCAGCGCATACAAGTATGCTTCGCCGTTCACCAAGAATGCGCGTATCACCTCGGCCGAAGCAAGCAGCGAGTTGCCGCTGACGAGCTGCTTCCACGTAGAAGAATCGCCGGCCTCCTTATGCACATTAACCTTCAGCGTATATTTGCGGCGCGAAACGCCATCTCGACCATAGACAGTGACCATGCGCGGTTGGCGGAAGTCCAAACTATCGGTTTCCACAAACGCCGTATCTTTACCCGAAATCAGCGATTGGATACTCAGCGAGCCCGTGGCCGTAATCTTGGCAAAGCGCGTGCGGGACACGTCAACGCCCATAGGCAGCGAGTCCACATTAAAAATCTGCGCCTTCGCGTGATCTATACTAAAGGGATACTTTGCGCCGGCCAACATAGCCACAATGACCGTATCCTTTCCGGAAGCCGTAAGCGTATGATAAGGACGCTTCAAATCGCCAAGTTTTACGGCAGTAATTATGCAGTCGCCGGTATTGCTATCATCGTCTGTATTGAGATCTGTGCTGCAACTTCCAAAGAGGAAGAGCAAAGAAAACATCAGAGCAACTAAAGAATAATTCTTCATATAGTCTAAATATACCTATGATAATACAAGGTGCAAAGATAGAAGATAAGGCGTGACGGACAAAGGGAAACACATGCTTTTTATCTTTTTTGTAGTGTAGTTTCGCTAATTTTTCAATCGAATCAAGGCGCTTTTAGCAAATGGGAATAAAGGTGCAGGAGGGCTGTGAGTCGACAAGGAAAAAGGGGAAAAGACGGTCTTTTGAGGTCAAACAATGCCAACCTTCGTCTACGTATCGTGCTTGCTCAGACTGCCACTTGCGGACCGCCGGCAAGCGCTGTGGACGTAGCAGGATGAGCGGAAGACGGAGGATTTAGGGCAGAAAATTGGCGAAAGCAGCCGACCCATTCAGCGGCAAGCCCTCATCGCCCCTTCATTTGCTCCCACCAAACGATGATTTGCTCCCGGCAAACGATCGTTTGCTCGCTCCAAACGATGGTTTGCTACCGCCAAACGATAAGCACCACCATTTTGAACTACCGGTAGCCGACCTTTTAGCATCGCCGCAAGCCGCCTACGCAGCGCCCGCGCCATCCGCAGCCTACTCAGCGCGAGGTGAGCCGAGGCGCGACCAAGCATAGCGAAACGGCGGTCCACAAAAGAATTTTACTTCGCAAAGGTTGCAAAATCGGATATTATCAGTATCTTCGCCCAACAAATCATCATTTACCTATAAATATGTTCGACGTAAAAAAATGCCTCGCCGACTGCGAGAAAAAAATGGACGCAAGCGTAACGCACCTCGAAGAGACTCTGGCACAAATACGTGCCGGACGCGCTAATGTGCATATCTTGGACGCTATACGCATTAACTCCTATGGCTCAATGATGCCCCTGAACAACGTGGCGGCCATCACGACGCCGGATGCACGCACCATTGCGATCAAACCTTGGGACAAAAGTATGTTTGCGCCGATCGAAAAGGCTATTATTGACTCTGAAGTGGGCATCATGCCCGAAAATAACGGCGAGGTAATACGACTGGCTATTCCCGCACTGACAGAAGAGCGCCGCAAACAGTTGGCTAAGCAGTGTAACAAAGAGGGAGAAGAGGCGAAGATGGCGATTCGCAATGCGCGCCGCGAGGGCAACGATAAGCTGAAAAAAGCGCTTAAAGACGGCTTGAGCGAAGATTCTGAAAAGGATGCGGAAGCTGACTTGCAGAAAATCCACGACCGCAAAGTAAAACAAGTAGATACCTTGCTCGCAGAAAAGAACAAGGAAATCATGACTGTATAGGCATAGTGCACGGGATAGTTGTGCGCAGCACGGGCAGCTGGTATGATGTCCGCACTGACGATGGACGCATCGTAGCTTGCAAGGTGAAAGGAAAATTTCGCTTGCAGGGCATTCGCTCTACCAATCCTGTCGCCGTGGGCGATGGGGTGACGATCGTAGAAACGGGCGACGGGACGGCGCTCATCAAGGCTATCGACGACCGGCGTAATTACGTGATTCGCCGGGCCTCAAACTTGTCGAAGCAGAGCCAGATTCTGGCGACCAATCTTGATCAGGCCTTGCTCCTTGTTACGATAGCGCGCCCCGAAACGTCGACCACCTTCATCGATCGCTTCTTAGCCTCAGCCGAAGCTTATCGCGTGCCGGTCTTAATCGTGTTTAACAAGACCGACGACTTGGGGCCGGAGGAGCGCGAGACGCTCTCTTATTGGTCGACTTTATACCGTGCGATAGGCTATGATTGCTTTTGCGTCTCGGCAACCGAGGGCGACGGGCTGCCGGCCTTGAGAGAACAATTAAGAGGCCGACTATCCTTGCTCGCCGGCCATTCGGGCGTAGGCAAGAGTACGCTGCTCAATGCTTTTATCCCAACGGCAAACGTCAAAACGGCGGCCATCTCGGAAGCACACGAGACGGGAATGCACACAACGACGTTCAGCGAAATATATGAATTGCCGGAAGGGGGCGCTTTGATTGACGTCCCGGGCATTAAAGGCTTCGGCACGTTTGATATGGAGCGTGCGGAAGTGGCGCACTACTTTCGAGAGATCTTCGAACTCTCACACGATTGCCGCTTTAATGATTGTACGCATACGCACGAGCCGGGTTGTGCGGTCTTAAAGGCCTTGGAAGAGCATCGTCTGGCGCCTTCGCGCTACACTTCTTATCTCTCCGTATTGGAGGATAAGGATGAAAATAAATATCGCGAAGCTTATTAAATGCGCGGTGCGCCGGCAGTTGACGTCAACGCGCGACAGGCGACCGATGGTTTGAACGCTTCAGTTGGAACAAATAAAAAGTTTACGATATGTCTCCCCTTTTGCTCATTATCATTTTTGCGCTGCTCGCTTTAGTCTTATTTGCGATTGAAGCTTTTGTTGTTCCGGGTTTCGGCATCACAGGTATTGCGGCCACGGTGTGTGTCGTGATCGCCGATTCGTTGGTCTACTATTATTATGGGGCGTTCTGGGCTACGCTGGCTTTGTTTGGATCTATCGTTGTCGTACTGTTCTTCTTTCGTTGGTTGGCCAAGTCGCGCACGATTGAGCGTCTGTCGCTCCACACGAACATAGACGGAACAAATGCTACGCCGGCGCAACTCTCCGTAAAACCCGGCGACGAGGGAAAAGCCCTCACGCGGCTCGCATTGATAGGCAATGCGTGCATCAACGGAGCAGATGTGGAAGTCAAATCGGCTTCCGGATTTATTGAAGAAGGGACATTGATCAAAGTAACGGCCGTCAAGGATGCGCTAATCCTTGTGGAGAAGCGCGCAGACGGCGATAACAATAATATAAAAGGAAACTAAGATGACGCAGGGACGCTTATTGTGGATCGATGATGAGATAGACTTGCTCCACGCACATATTATATTTTTGCAGAAAAGGGACTACGACGTCACAACCTGCTCTAACGGAACGGACGCCATAGATTTGTGTGGCAAAAATGCTTATGACCTCATTCTTTTAGACGAGAATATGCCCGGACTTTCAGGTTTGGAAACGCTGGCGGGTATTAAAGAGGTGCAACCTAACGTCCCCGTCGTTATGGTTACGAAGAACGAGGCTGAAGATATAATGGATCAGGCCATCGGCGCAAAGATAGCCGACTATCTGCTGAAGCCTGTCAATCCTATGCAAATCTTGCTCGTGTTGAAAAAGAACATTCATCAGCGGGAGATCGTCACAGAGGTGACGCAATCTTCTTATCGGCAGGAGTTCGCCAACATTGCGGCGCAAATGAACGACTCTTCGACGCCGGAAGAATGGATCGAATTATATAAGAAGTTGGTCTATTGGGAGCTGGAACTGTCGGAGACAGACAGTGCAATGAACGAATTGCTGCAACAACAGAAGGAGGAAGCAAACTTAACGTTCTCGCGCTTCGTTCGTAAGCACTACGAGGATTGGGTCAACAATGCAGAGACGCGCCCCGTGATTAGCCCGGACATTTTTAAGCGCTACGTTTTCCCACGCTTAAGCAAAGGGCGTAAAGTCTTTTTACTCGTGCTCGACAACTTCCGCTTTGATCAGTGGCGTATGCTTAGTCAGGAACTCGTAGAGGATTATGATATCGAAGAAAGCTTATACTTCAGTATCCTGCCTACGGCTACGCAATATGCTCGCAACGCTTTGTTTGCCGGATTGATGCCGGAGCAAATCAGAAAGATGTATCCCGATCTGTGGGTTGAGGAATCAGAAGAAGAAGGCAAGAACTTAAACGAGGAAATGCTGATAAGACACCAAATGGAGCGCTTCCGACGGCGCGAAGTGTTCCACTATCATAAACTAAACGACTCGGTTGCTGCCGATCGCTTCTTAGGTCAATTCCGCAAAGTGACGCACGCGCCGCTGAACGTCTTGGTGATTAACTTCATCGACATACTTAGTCACGCCCGGACCGAATCTCGAATGGTTCGCGAACTGGCTTCTAACGAGGCTGCCTATCGCAGCATCACGCTCAGTTGGTTCAAGCATACGGCCATTAAGGACCTCTTTACGTATCTGGCTTCTTTAGACTACGATATCCTGATCACCACCGACCATGGGAGCATTCGTGTAGATTCGCCGATAAAGGTTGTCGGCGACAAGAACGTCAATACGAACCTGCGCTATAAGGTCGGCAAAAATATGGGCTACAATAAGAAGGAAGTATTTGAGATGCGCGAACCGGAACAGTATGGACTACCGCGACCGAACCTCTCTTCAAACTATATTTTTGCTGAGGGCAACAAATTCTTTGCCTACCCAAACAATTACAACTACTACGTGCAGTATTATAAAGGTACGTTCCAACACGGCGGTATATCGATGGAGGAAATGATTATCCCCATCATCACGCTTCACTCCAAGAAGCACTAAATGCAAAGCCTCATCGGACGTCCTCACATTATATATAGTAAATGTGGACTTAGATTCGATAGGAATGAATCTTGATTTAAAAGAAAATCTATGTGAGTGCGGTATAAGGAACTATCAGGAGTTCGTCTAAGCAACTCCGGTAAGCTTCTTATACCGCCCTGCAAACTTCACAAGCACTTCGCAGACTCCGGCGAAACGACCTATGCTGGCATTTATAAAAAACCTTCCGCCCCTCAAGAGTGTGGCGCGGAAGGTTTTATTTAACGTGAGTTCGACGAATTCAGAACAAAGCAAGCTGTGTATCAAAGGTTCTTTGTACATTGATGCACGGCTTCTTTGGAAACAGGCAATAAGCAGCAATAGCCCCTAATAAGTTGACGATGAAATTGTCAAAGCATCTATGTCCGGAGTGTTCCACTTGTGCAATGTTCTTAAGTTCATCATTCACCGTTTCTATAATGGCTCTTTTT